>Ga0247609_10003327_pt1 | contig 16346 bp, 16 predicted proteins | sample 172DNAGHGlowgp2_FD_193487 | JGI IMG/M metagenome (GOLD analysis project Ga0247609, IMG submission 193487) | Sheep rumen microbial communities from Palmerston North, Manawatu-Wanganui, New Zealand - 1728 DNA GHGlow gp2 | ecosystem: Host-associated > Mammals > Digestive system > Stomach > Rumen ...
GGTTTCGACATCATCTATGCCACGCAGGACGAAGAAATTGATCGCGCGATGGGGCTCAAGTCTGTGCCTGCGCGCTTTGGCCGCAAGCGCGCCCTGCAGATAGCCTTCTGGAGCCATATCGCGATGATTGCGCTTTGTGTTACATTCGGGTTCGTGTGGAGCATGGGTATTCCCTGGTGGGTAGTGACGGCCCTCATGGCCGCAGCAGTTCTTTATATTCATTTGTTCAGAAAATCCGATGACCTGGATGCCATGAACCGCGACTTCTTCTTGGCGAATGTCGCGATAAGCGCGCTCGTGATGGCTGGGCTCATCGTATGGATTTGCATGGGAGGTGACGTCAATGCCCTTTATTAAGAAAACCGACGGAAAGTTTACGACCGAAGACAAGATCAAGATGTTCGAACACATGGGCGGTACGGCGGCCGTGCTTGCCCTGCTGATGATTGTCCTTATCGAAACCGGAATTGCCGGGGAATACGAGGGCCTTGCCGACATGGGCCTGACCGCCATGATTGTGGTGCTAGCCGTTTCCCTTGGCGGGAGCATGTTCTTCAAGGGAAAACGGAAGTAAGGCTGTTTTTTATAAAAAAAAACGATAAAAAATGAACCCTAGCCATTGCGGCTGGGGTATTTTTATGGGTTTTGGGTTGTATACAACGTTGTGTAAGAAATTTGTATGAAATTTTATGTGCTTTATGCTTGGGAATGGGAATGAAATAAGATAGTTTTGTGCCAAAAAAAGGAAAAACCAATGAGCGAAATTATCATTACAGATTCTCCTTCGATGGAATTGAACCGGAAAGAACAGATTGATGAACAAACGAATGGTGATATTCACCATACGGATTCCCTATATGTTGTGGATTATGGAAATCATACTACTATAACAAATGCTTGTTGTAGTACGTGTGTTTGCAAAGGTGACGACTCTACGGGTTGTAACATAGTGAATACTATCTTGAGTAACCCTACATGGGGATGGATTCTAATTGTTGCGATTGCATTATTTTTCGTATTTCGGGGACGTCTAGCTCATATGCTTGATATTCATAGTAAAAAAATTGAATCAAGTAAGGTATGTAGTGGGAAAATAGGACCGTTAGGCTATTCATATGAACAACTGGAAGAATCTGACGTAAATGCTTTTGATAAAAAGGTAGATGTGCCTCGTGAAGAGGCTTCTGCAAAGAATCCTGCAGAGGTTCCTGCAAAGACTCCTGCAGAGGCGCCTGCAAAGACGCCTACAGAGATTCCTGCAGAGACGCTTGCAAAGACTCCTGAAGAGCCTGAATATTACTACCCTGCATTTGAAGATATTTTAGGAAATATGACTGCAAATAAGATTTTGTCTACGTTGTGGAGATACCAAAAAGATTTTGGGTTGGGAAATAATAATGCGAAACGTTGGAGTTTTTCCGTGAATGAGGATGGTTTCCATAACATTGCGAGAAAGCTCAATTGGAGCGGCCTTATTATTACCAATGGATCTATGTATATGCTGTCAAATGTAGGTATAAGATTTTGCAAGAAGTATGAAGGACGATTGAATATGGAAAACTTGTATGGTCCTTTCGTAAAGGGATGATAGAAATCTGAGCTAGTTTCCCTACACTTCCAGATCTGCGGAATAAACGGTTTCCATCGTCCCGTCGTCGCATTCGAACAGCAGGCTGCCATCGGCGTTCATGTCGATGATGCGGCCTTTTTTCTTTTGCACGCCCGTACCGCCATTGCGGTTCTCGTCGGTGCAGCGGTTGTTCACGATGATGGTGCCGCGTGTGCCGATGAACTTGTCCATCTTGCGCCAGGCTGCAACCCACGGGGATATCCCGAAGGCCTTGAATTGCCCGATGGCGCGTTCCAGGTTTGCGATAAGTGTCTGCAGCAATTTTTCACGGTTGATTTTGCGGCCCGCGATTTCCTTGAGGGTCGTCACGGGCCTGCCTAGAGCGGCGTAGTCGCTGGCATCACTGTTCACGTTGATGCCGACTCCCATGCTGATGGCGGGTGCCGGCGCAATTCCGGACGTGTTAGGTTTTATATAAACTAATTCCGCGAGAATCCCGCAGAACTTGCTCACGCCGCAGAGGATGTCGTTGGGCCACTTGACGGTGACCTTACCGATTTCCCTGTTGCCGAGACCGGCGCTTTCACCGGATTCTTGCAAATCGCGGAATGTTTCTGCAAAGGTAATCGCCGCAACCTGCGTAATCTGCGGAGCGCTTGACAAAGGGATTCCGTCGAGCGGGATAAGGATGTTGAAGTACAGGTTCTTGCCGGCGGGGGAATTCCATGTGCGTTCGTGGCGCCCGCGGCCTGCGGTCTGTGTGTCGGCGACAAAGAGTGTCCCCGGCTCAATCTCGCCCGAGGAGGCGAGCGACTTCATGAGGCTGTGCGTGCTCTCGATTTTGTCGAAGAGTCGAGCAGGCGCGTTGCCGAAGCCCGTAAGGTGCCAGTCCGTGAAATTTGGTTCAGGTGAAAACATTTTCAAATGAAGATCCCCGGTCGGAGCCGGGGATGACAAATCGAAACTATTCCTCGTCTTCCTTCTGCTCCTGCAGTTCCTTGAGCGCCTCTTCGGGGAATATCGCGAAGAAGTCACGCTTGCGGTCTTCGAAGAGCTGCAGCATGCGTTCCTGCTCGAACTGCTCACGGTCGATGTTCTGCATGAAGAACTCGTCGCGGGCGAAGTCACGCGTGGTCATCATCTTCTTGATGTCTTCGGAGAGGTCGACGTTGTCCCACAGGATGTAGTACGACTGAACGTCGAGGCTTCCGAAGATGTCCACGTTGAGCTTGATGGAATTGCTCTTGCTGGAATCGACGAGTTCGACCCTTGTCTCGCGCTTTTCCGGACGGAATATCTGGGCGTCGCTGACGGGCTTGTTCACGTCGATATCGTCTGCGGGTGCGAACGTAAACAGGGTGCAGGCGAGCACTCCGGTACAGATGAGGATTTTACGCATTCCCGTAAACATGTCTATAATATAGCATCAGGAGAGTGAAAAGAAAAGAGTCGCGCAAAAGTACGTGAGGAAAATCCCCTTTTTTGCGTCTAAATTAGCAGTTTAGGGGGCCAATGGCATCCAGGGTTTCACCACGTCGATGGATTTGAGCAGGCCCTGCCTTTCGCGCCGTATGGCGGCTGCGGCAATCATCGCTCCGTTGTCTGTGCTGAGACTCCTGTCGGGCACGCAGAAGCGGATCCCGTGCCTGCCGCAGTAGTCCTGCAACCTTGTCCTAAGCCAGGCGTTCGCGCTCACGCCGCCACCCATCACGAGTGTCTTCATGCGGGTTCTCTTGAGTGCGTTGATGGTCTTCTCGACGAGGCTCCCGACAATGGCGTCCTCGAGCGAAGCGCAGATGTCGCCGAGGTTTTTCTGGATGTATTCCGGATCGTGCGTCTCGGTGTAGCGCAGTACCGCGGTCTTTAGCCCGCTGAACGAGAATTCGCAGTTCTCGCGGGAGTGTAGCGCTCTCGGGAATTCCACGAAGTGGCGGTCCCTGCCCTGGGCGAGCCTGCTGATGGTTGCGCCCGCGGGGTACTTGAGCCCGAGTAGCTTGCCGCACTTGTCGAAGGCTTCGCCGGCCGCGTCGTCGCGGGTGCGCCCGATGCTGGTGTACTTGAAGCCGGGTTCCTCCATCACGAGTTCCGTGTGCCCGCCGGAGACGGTGAGCGTGAGGAACGGGGGCTCGATGTCGGGGTTGCTGAGCCATGCGGCTGCAAGGTGCCCTTCGAGATGGTTGATGCCGTATGCGGGTATAGAGAGGTCGCGTGCGAGGCCCCGCGCAAAGCTTGCGCCCACGAGGAGCGGTCCCATGAGTCCCGGGCCTGTGGTGTAGGCGATGGCTTCGATGTCCTTGAGGTCGATGCCTGCTTCCTTGACTGCGGCCTCCGCGATGGGGGCGATTTTCTGCAGATGCGCTCGTGCTGCGATTTCGGGAACGACGCCGCCATACAGGGCGTGCTCGTCAATCTGGCTGTAAAGCGGGTTAGAAAGGACCTTGAGCGGTTCGCTTTGCAAAATGGCGCAGGCTGTTTCGTCGCAACTAGATTCGATTCCAAGCCAAATCATTCCAGTGTACCTTCGGTTTCTTCGTCCAGGGAATCAGCAACAGCCGGTGCTGCTTCCTTGATTTCTTGCAGGGATACCTTGTCGGGCGAGAGCTGAATGGCCTTGATGGACATGTCGCGGTTCACGTTGGCGGGGAGAGAAAGCTTTACCGTCGGGGCGAGGCTGTCTACGTCCTCGATCTGGAATCGGTTGTACTCCACGAAGAGTTCCAGGTGTTCCTTGCTGATGGAATCAAGCGTGCGGTCGCCGCCGGTAATCTCGACGGATACCTTGTTCGGCTTCAGCACGAAGGTCTTCTTGTCGAACATGCCTATGAGCTGCACCGGGATATCGTTGAACGATTTTTTTGCAACTTTCTGGATGCTGACAGAAATGGTGGTGAAGGAATCCGCAGGCGCCACGTGTGACGGGAACTGGCTGAAGTTCAGCGGGACGGAGAACTTCGCGTCTCTTGTGAGGGTGTCGAACGCGAGCGTGTCCGTCGGGATTTCGAAAATGCGTGTGATGACGTTCCTTGCGCCGGCGATGGTGACGTAGTCCGGTTCGAGTTTCGGGGCGTCCGTCATTATGTATCCGGTGGCGGCATCGAAGCTGACCATTGCATGCACGGGCACGCTCTTTTCGATTTTCGTGTCGAGGTCAAGGTCTATGAACAGGCGCTGGTCGTCGGGCTCGATGAACTTGACGTTGGGAAACCCGGGTGCGGAAAAGTTCTTCTCGTTGACGACCCTGCGGGTGGCTCCAAGTTCGGCATCCTGCAGGTCGACGATGATGGCCGCGATGGTCGTGTCGCCGCTCTTGATTTTAGAGCGGAGTCGCATGAGATCGAACGGCTCGCCTTCGAGCGTCACGTTCATGGTGCGCGGAGGCTTTGAGGCTATGGCGAGCATTTCGGGGAGACGTACGAGGCGGACGGGAACGTCGATATCCACCTTGAAGGTGTTGAGCGAGACGACGTAGAGCCAGAGCGCTATCCCGAATATGAATGCCGTAATCTTTAATGCGATATGTTTCATAGGAGTCCTGCGGAGACCTCCTAAAATTTAGTTATATTCACGTCGTGTTCGGACAACTTAGGTATCTAATATCGGAATCTTTTCGTGGGTGGAAGCAGCACCGTACGGTCATTCTGCCCTCGCTTTTGACGATTTTCCTGTGTTCGCTCCTTCTCGCGTCGTCGCTGACCGTCCTCGGGGCCGTTGCCCGCGTGCTGTCGGCCGAGGGTTCCCTGTATACGGTCGAGGCCTTCTTGCCCGAAAATGTACAGGAGGATTCCGTCGCGGCGATCCAGGCCCGCATGGAGCATCTCATGGGAGTGGATTCGGTAGAGTTTGTAAGCGCCGATTCCGCGCTGGCCGATTTCCGCAGGCATTTCCCGGGAGAGATGCTCGACCTTGTGGACGAGAACCCCATTCCTCCGTTTTTCCGCCTGAAGCTGGCGAAGGAACTGCACAATCCGGCTTCCCTCGAGGAGACGGTGGACGCCCTGTCGCGCGAAGGCTACTTTGAGGAGGTGCAGGCCCCGGTGGACTGGGCGACCCGCGTCTCGAAATGGAAATTCAAGATGGTGTTCTGGCCGGTGTGCCTGAGCCTGCTTTTGCTGGTGACGCTCTCGCTCATCATCTGCAATTCGGTGCGCCTTTCGCTCATGTCGCGTAGGCTGCTTGTCGAGAACATGAAGTATGCCGGCGGAAGCCCGTTCTTCATCGAGTTCCCCTTCGTGCTCGAGGGCGTGATGCAGGGGTTCCTCGGTAGCGGCCTTGCCGTCGTGTTGCTCCTTGCCATTATGGAATCCGTCGCGCAGGCTGTCCCGCTGGTTGCTGCGAATATCGGCGGCCTTGGAAGCCTGCTCTGCCTGGTCGTGCTGCTGGTGACGCTCATTTCGGCCTACTTCAGCTACCGCACCGTCCAGGAATTCCTGCTTGCGAAACGGAACGAACGGGATTAGCCGATGCGTTTGCTTGTCGCCCTGCTCTGCCTGCTTGTCGGTGTTTCGCTTGCCGCCCCCAAAAAGACGGATGCGCAAATCAAGGAACAGCGTACCGCTCTCAAGAAACTGGAATCGGACCTCGCCAAAAAGCGCGAGGAACTGGCCCTCATCGAGACCGAGGAGAAGGGCGTGCTCAACACGCTTTCGCTCTTGGACCAGAACCTGAACCAGACCCGCATATACATTACCGAACTCTCGAAGAACGAGGCACTGGTGCAGAAGGCCGTGGAACAGCTTTCGCGCGATATCGACTCGCTTGACCAGAAGATTGCCGTGCGCAAGGAGGCGATGAAGAAGAGAGTCCGCAAGCTTTACGTGAACGGGCGCTACAGCGATGCAGAGGTCCTGTACCAGCTGCTTACGCAGAAGGGAAACCCCGAACGCCAGGCCTACTGGGTGCACCATGTGCTGAACGAGGACCGCATACAGGTGGAAACTCTCACCGCGATGGTGCAGGAACGCGACGAGAAAAAACGCAGCGAAGAGGAACACCTTGCGGAACTGAACCGCCTGCGCGCAAAGAAGGCGAGCGAGGAGAAGGGACTGGTGAACCAGGTGGGTAGCCAGGAAAAGATGCTCCTTTCGCTCAAGCACGACAAGGCGATGCAGCAGAGGGCGCTCCAGGAGTTCGAGCGCAACCAGAAGGTGATGCAGAAACTTATCGAGAAACTCGAGGAAAAGCGCAAAAAAGAAATCGAGGCCGCACGCAAGGCCGAAGAAAAGCGCAAGGCGGAAGCCGCCCGCAAGAAGAAGCAGAAAGAGAAGGAAAAAGAGAAGAAGGTCGTGGAGAAGCCGAAGAAGACGATTGCAGGTTCGGTCAAGGGCCCGAAGTGCATGCCGCTCGAAGGCGAGGTCATCAGCAACTATGGCCTGCAGGAACACCCCGTGCTGCATATCGCCACGAGGAACCTCGGCGTGGAAATTCGCGGAAAGCGTGGCCAGTCCATTCGTGCCGCGGCTGCGGGTACGGTCGCGATGGTCGCCGAGATTGATGGTCGCGGACCCTCGGTGATTATCGAGCACGAGGGCGGAACGTACTCCGTGTACGGGCATCTGCGTTCTATCCGCGTGCAGGAAGGCAAAGAAGTGCGTAATTGCGAAGAAATTGGCGAAGTGGGCGATATCGCGAGCCTAAATGGAATTAAATTGTACTTTCAAGTTAGCGAGGGCACCCAGACGGTGGACCCGCTTCAGTGGTTGAAGAGTAAATGATTAACTATCGGCTAAATGGTCCCGTGTCCCAGGAACGCCAGCGTATCCGCGTGATGGCGGCGCTCCGCGAGAACCGATTCCCGCAGGCTATCCTCATCGATGGCCCGGGGGGCATTGGCAAGAAGGCCTTGGCCATGGAAATCGCGAAGGCCCTGCAGTGTACCGACGCAAACGAGCGCCCCTGCGGACACTGCTTTGGCTGCAAGATGGCCGCCGACCCAGGCGTGACCGACAACTGGCTGTTCCCGATGGAATCCAAGGAAGTGCAGGCCAGGAGCGCCGACAACGTCTCTGCGGGCAGCAAGGCGAAGACTATCCAGGATATCAAGCAGGAATACATCGAGCAGATTATCGCGAATCCCTACCGCACGGATATCTTTAGCGCGGCAGGCGAGATTTCCGTGAGCCTCATCCGCTCGATGACGGGTTCGTTCGCCATGAAGGGCGACCGCGTGCGTGTGGTCATCGTGGCCGAGGCCGACCGCATGAACGATTCCGCCGCGAACGCCTTCCTGAAGACGCTCGAGGATGTCCCGCCCGATACGTACTTCATTTTGACCGTCTCTTCGCGCGACCGCCTGCTGCAGACGATACGCTCGCGCTGCCTCGCCCTGCACCTGCTCTCGCTGAGCGATGCGGAGGTCCGCCAGGAGACCCTGCGCATGCTCGGGCCCGACGCCGACGAGGAAAGTGTTTCTGCCGACGTGATCGGGCTTGCGGAAGGTTCGCCGGGAAAGGCGCTCTACTATGTGGACCACGCCCAGGCGCAATGCAGGCTTGCCGCGGACTTTGTCGTGCATAGCCTCAGGAACGAATACGCCGAACTCTTCGACAGGCTCGAGGACGAGTCCCTCGGGGAGGTCGCCGAGGCGAACGGGTTCCTGGAGGTCCTCTCGTTCCTCATTTCCGATATCATGCGCAAGGAATCGGGTGCGCCGCTTAGGCTCCCGGATACCATGGCGCAGCTGGATATGGACGCCTTCCCGCGTATCGATGCCACTGCACTCGAAATCGCGCTTGCGACCGTGCAGGAAACGATATCGAGGATTGCGAGCCGTCGCACATCGCCGATGGTGTGCCTGCAGTCGCTCGCGATAAAACTTTTCGAGGGTTCCAAGTAATGCTGGATACCGTCTCCTCAACCCTTGCGAGGGAACTGAAGATTCCCCATCTGGTGGCAAGGTTCCTTGTCTCGAGGGGCGTGTGCAACGTTGTTGCTGCAAGCCGTATCTTGAGCGAGGGCGGCGAGGCGGAACTTTCTCCGTGGGGTATCAAGGGCATGGAAGATGCCGTCCGCTGGATACTCGACGTACGCGAGAACAAGCATAAGATTTTCATTTTCGGTGACTACGACCTGGACGGGATGACGTCGGTGACGCTCCTTTCGCGGAGCTTCGCGCAGATTGGAATCGAGACGGACTGGAGACTGCCGAACAGGTTCGGTGACGGTTACGGCCTCTCGGTTTCTGCTGTCGACGAGATGTACGAGGCTGGCGCCCGTTACGTGGTCACGGTCGATACGGGCATTACGGCGAATGCGGAAATCGCCCATGCCAGGGAACTCGGGATGCACGTGATGGTCATTGACCACCACCAGCCTTCGGGTGACGCGCTCCCTCCGTGCGACGTCCTTCTGGACCCGCATCAGGAAGGCGACAGTTACTCCAATCCTGAACTCTGCGGTGTCGGTGTCTCGTACAAGTTTATATGCGCACTGTACGAACGCCTCGGGATGCCTTCTCCGGTCGAGATGCTCGACCTGGTGGCGCTCGGTACGCTGGCCGACCTCGTGCAGATGACGCCCGAGAACAGGATGTTCACCAAGAAGGGGCTCCGGCGCCTGCAGGAAAGCCGCCTGCCCGGAATCCAGGCCCTGTACGCCTCGCTCATGAAGCCCGGGAGCTGCGTGGGCGGAATCGACGTGATGTACAAGTTTGCGCCACTCCTGAATGCGCCCGGGCGCATGGAAAAGCCCGACCCCGCGCTCAAGCTGCTGCTGTGCCCCGACAATACGAGTGCTCCGCAGCTGCTTGCCGAACTGAAGGACTGGAATACGAAGCGCAAGCAGAAGGAAGCGGAAATTACCGAGATGGCGATGAAGCGCGTCAAGGAAATCTACGGTGAAGAGATCCCGAAGGTCCTTGTAGTCGATGGCCCCGGCTGGCACGTGGGCGTCATCGGGATTGTTTCTGCAAAGCTCGCGCAGGAGTTTTCGCGCCCTGCCGCCGTCCTCTCTATAGTGGACGGCATGGCGCATGCTAGCGCACGCGCCGTGCCAGGTTTCAACTGGCACAGGGCGCTCCACGAAAGCAGGGACTTGTTCGACCGCTGGGGCGGCCACGCGAACGCCGCCGGCTTCTCGCTCCCTGCGGACAAGATTGACGAACTGCGCGGGCGCCTGGACGTCTCTGCAAGGGAGCAGGGCTATACCGGCGGAGTGCCTGCGGAATGCGGCACGCGCGGCTACGACATCGTGGTCGCCTTGCGCGAACTCGTTGTCGAGGGAACGCGCAGCCGCATATACAAGACCGTGCTCGATTATTTCGACCGCATGGAACCCTTTGGCGGGAACTTCCCGTACCCCGTGTTCAAGGCCGAAGATGTCACGGTCCACAAGGTCAAGGAACTGCGCGGCGGCCACCTCCAGCTCGAAATTTCGCAGGCGGGGAGCCCCGTGTTCTCGGCAATCGCTTTCGGGCTCGGCAAGTGCAAGGAAAAACTTAAGGAAACCCGCAAGGCCACGGTCGTGTTCGAGCCTACGTGGAACTACTTCAACAACAAGAAGACCTTGCAGCTCTGCATCAAGTCCATCGAGTAGATTTGTATGCGCAAGCTGTTGCCTTACCTCTTTTCGTTTCTCGCAGTCGCCGTCCTGGCGGCTTATATCGTATATGAAGGTTACCGCGAGCTCAGGAGGGTAGCACCCCCTCAGCCCAAGGAAGAAGTCGTCGAGGAAGTCGAGCCCGAGGAACCGGGAACCTTCCACGGTCGCGTCGAGTTGCCTGCGGTAGACGATATCCTGGTGCTCTCGAACAGCGCCGACCGCGACATCGAAAAACTCTACACCTATTTCGAAGGCCGGTCAGCAGGCCTGCACTGGATTGCGCAGGCCTATTTCAAGAAGCATAGGCATTCCGACGATGTGGTGGTGGGGCTTCGCCTGGCAATCGATTCGCTGGGTAACTTCGCCTGTAACGGGATGGAGTTCACGAACGCCGAGGACGAGTCGTTGGGCGAGGCGATACGCCTGCACATCGAGGCCTACTGGCGATACAGGAAGAGTGAATCGGGTACGACGGAACTGTGGCTCCCTGTGCGCTTCCGCGCCATTAATTAGCCTGCATCGTCATCCCCGCTAACCAGCATCGTCATCCCCGCGAAGGCGGGGATCTTGTTGGCTTACATCGTCATCCCCGGCTTGACCGGGGATCTGTTAGCCCTTGAGAATCTTCAGCAACTGTTCGGTGCGCTTCTCGATGAGGATGAACGCCTCGAACATGCGGGCCTCGCGCCACTTGGTCAGGTACTTCGCGCGCCATTCCGCGGCAACCTGGTCGGGAGCCTCGGGAGCGTCCTCGTTCCTGTACCACACTTCCTTGGTGATTTCCTTAATCATGTCGCCCATCTCGGCGGCGGGCTGGAGGCTGCCCTTGCATAGCAGCAGGGCGCGCAGGTTGTCGAGCAGCACCTCGTCGCTCGGGTTGTCCGAGTCGTCGCGGGCGCAGTCCCAGATTTCACCGCGGTGGCGTTCCGTCCAGCCCATGAGGTGCTTCTCGGTGCGTTCGAGCTCGCCTTTCGCGAGTTTTTCCTCTACCGCTTCGCGCGGGTAGTAGATGCTGTTCGGATAGAATTCGATCATGGTATTGCCCTAAAGGTTAATGCCCGGGGCGGGACTTGAACCCGCACGAGGTTGCCCCCAAGGGATTTTAAGTCCCCAGTGTCTACCATTCCACCACCCGGGCAGGTGTGCGTGCCAAATATACAAAAAATAACGGAATCGGTATGCTCCCTGAGTGCGAACAAATTGCTAGATTGTGGACATGAAACGTTTAGTATTGACACTTGCCATCCTCTTGGCTTCGGTCGGGTCCGTTTTTGCCGGCGATATTTACGATGAATTCAGGGAACAGCTCGCTTCCATCCGCGACAGCTATGTAACTAGCCTGAACATGGCCATCGAAGACGCCAACAGCAATGGCGATGCTTCCGGCTGGTTCTGGATGCGTGACCAGGGCCTTGCCGCCACCTGGAAGGATCTGGACTTCGAACCGCCCGAATCCCCCCTCACTGTCAAGGAAATCCCCTACGGCTTCCGCATCTCGGGCAGCATTAGCGGCTTCGGGATCGATATCGAGGTGTTCGTATGGACGCGCGATTCCGATGTCCAGTACACCGTCACATACCGTTCGAGTGCAAACGCGAGCATGAAGGAGGTGGTGAGGGAAGTGTTCGTGAACGAGCAGTCGGACTATCCCGTGAAATGCGCGAAGGGGGCGGTGGCCTGCTACAACGGCAAGTCTACCTTCGGAAAGCTCAAGAAGAAGTAGGGCCGGATCGGCCGTCAGAACCCCGAAATTGCGTAAAAAAGCGAAAAATCGCACTTTTAGGCGAATTTCCTCACATGAGTAAATAAAACTTTACCGCTTTCGGGTTTTTATATATATATTTCGGGATAGCAGGGGCGCCGAATGGCGCCTTATGCGTGTTTTGTCGTACTTGGAAAATCCGGAAATTACTAACTTCTTGAAAATCAAAGAGTTACGATTTCCGCTGGAGAGAGTGTATGTTGAATGCGTGTTCGGATAAGCGCGGCTTTACTTTGGTCGAAGCGCTCGTGGTGGTCGCCATCATTGGTGTCCTCTCCGGTATGGGAGTGGCTAGTCTCCGTGGTGCCGTCGCGAACAGCCGCATCAAGGACGCGGGTATCAACGTGACCGCATTTGTGCAGAGCGCGGCGAACGAAGCGACGCGGTTGAACGAGAAGTTGTGCGTTGTCGTCTCGAACCAACATACCATGAAGCTTTACAAGGGCGCGTGTGGCAGCACCTTCGAGGAAGGGAATCTGCTGAACCAGCTTGTCCTGGAGGCCGGCAACAAGTTCATAACGGCGAGCAACAACGTGAACTGCCCGGAATTGGGTGAGTCGCAGAGAAGCCCGAAGACATCCATGGAACTCGTGCCGAAGGTGGGCGTGTCGCCGATACCTACGGGTTGCTTCCTTGTCCGGTATGGTGAAACGGACCGCTTTGCCGCCTCTATCAAGATGCCGAGCAGGTTCCCGATGTATTACAAGCTGAGTTACGACAGCGGAAGCGAAAACAGCTGGTTTGAATTCTAGGTGGGTTTTATGGGTAAGAATCTGAAGAGCAAGAAAGGTTTCGGTATCACGGAAGTGCTTATCTCCGCGGTGGTTCTCGGGCTTTTGTACATGGCCGTCCTCCACATGCAGACAGGCAACCGCGAGGCGCTCTTGCGTATACGCGGCCGTGACGGCGCCATCGAGGTGGCACAGCAGGTTATCGATTCCCTGAACCGTATCGGGCTTGCGTCGATCCCGGACCCGTCTATACCGCCGGCCGAAGGCGATGAAGATGAACTGGATGCCGCCGGCAACTATGTGTGGCACTGGAGTGCGATCTCGCGTTCGTGGGACCGCGGTGACAAGGTGGGCGGCGGACAGGCGACAATCGACTATACCCCGACGGTGACCGTCATGCCGACATCGGACTATGTCGTGACGGATTCGTCGAGTCTCGAAAAGGTAAACCATGTGTTCGCGAAGCAGGTGAACGTGCAGGTGTCCTGGCAGTTCAAGGGTTCCACGCAGTCCATCAACATGTCGACGGTAATTCGGTAGGTAGAGAATGAAAAAGACCAGTCACAGTCAGATGCTACTTCGCAAGGCGGGCTTCACGCTCGTCGAACTCTTGGTGTATATCGCCATCTTGGGTATAGTGGTCATTGTGGCGGGCCAGGCGTTCAGCAACTCGACCAAGATCCGCGTGCGTACGCAGAGCATGCTCAAGGCGTCCGAGGTGGCGGAGAACGTGGCGACCTTGTTCAAGACGGACGTCGCGCAGACCGGCGCGAAGAGTTCGATGGAAGCCGGTACTACGGATGCCGGTAATAATTTTGGTGCGGTCCATACCACCGTCTATATGGACCCGACGAATTCCTCGTCTAGCAATGTGGACCAGTCCTCGTTCCGGATATCTTCCAGCAGCAATTACAGCGACTTGACCATACGCCGCCTCCGCTATGATGCGAACGGCTATTATCAGGCTACCGAAGAAGTTCGCTGGTATGTGGAGAATAAAACTCTCAAGCGCTCCTGTAAGCTTATCGAGAAGAAGGCCGGGCTGACTCTTACCGATGATGATCCGTGTGCAGATGTCGGCTCATCTCCCGATGGAATCGAAATGGCTTCGGGAGTCGAGACTTTCCTTGTCCAGGCGGCAAAGCCCAGCGTGGAAACCGCTAACGAACAGGTGTTCCCTGCTTCTGGTGCGGCAGGAACCTTCAATTTCTATTCAAGGTCGGGTGACATGAAATACGTGGGACTCTCGACCGCAAGTGCAACTGGAGAAGCGGGCGTTGGAGGAACAAGTGTCGTCCTGACCAATTTCTTCTCGAATTTCGACAATACGACCCAGGATGTCATTGAGGAGACAAGCCAGAAACTCAACCAGGTCCTTGCTATGGAGAATAACACACTGGAAGGGACGCACACGTGGGCGAGCGCTTGTGAGAAGATTACCCTTGAGGAAGGGCAGGTGTACGAGATTTCCTTCAATGTGGATCCTCCGACCGGAGTAGGGGACGAAAAGAATAGGAGCCTTTCCTTTGTTCCTGGGGTGGACCACATGTCTGTCGGATTCCGGAGCGTGACTACGGGCGATTTCCCGAGAAAGGATGGCGTAAAGTTGATTGACGACTTCCTTTTCTTCCCGCCGCTCGATGCCAGTAAGGGTAGCGGCAAGCGTACCATGCGCTTCACTGTTCCGCAAAAGATTGAAAACGTGTGCCTGGCGTTCACGTTTGCCTGCTATTCTCCCCTGGTTCATCAGGGAAGGCTTAAAATATCTTACTTGAAATTGAAGAAGGTTGCCGGAACGAATTATGTATTCGATAACGGATACAACCCTGAATCTCACAAGAACGATAAGAAGAATATCAAGGCACTCAAGTTGACACTAAAAATTGAGCGCAATGGAGAAGGTGGTAGCAGCGAAGTTGTCGTGCCTATCCCGAGCAACGGCCCCACTGACTAGGAGAATGTATGGATAAGAAATTACAACAGCATCGTCATTCTCGCGCAGGCGAGAATCTGTCGCCAAGGGCGGGTGTCTCTCTTGTCACCGTTTTGCTCTTCATGCTTGTGGCGACAATCGCTGCAACGGCCACGTACAAGTGGCTGACTTCTGAAGGCCGTTCTTCGGGTTCGCGCCTGCAGAAACAGATGGCGTACCAGAGCGCTATTGCGGGTATCGATAATGCTCGCGCTTGGATGACATTCCATGCAAATGATGTCGGCGCACTTGTCAAGCAGTATAAGGATGGGAACTACGTTCCTATTAACCTCGATGCGAATCTGCGCTCGTTGCAGCGCCCTGGGCAGAATCATCACGTCTGGCTGGTCGGCGTGAATGCTCCTACAGATGGTTCCACGTATAAGTTGAAGATCTTGTCGTCTGGTGAAGCGAGCGGCGGTGCAAGGCATAGCGAAATTGCCATTTTCAATGTGAATGGTTTGTACCAAGTTACACTCCCCGAAGAGGAGCATCCTAAAAAGAAAATCCCGTTTGATTATGCATACTTTGGCGGAAGTTACGATGGTGCCGGTTCCCTCACGATGACATCGGCTATCGTTAACGGTAACTGGTATGGAAACCCGCAGGGGATTGAGAAGAAGTTCGTGGTGACCGGAAACGCAGACCTTACGGGTAACGATGTCCGTATCGGAGAATTGGCCTGTGTGGGCGGAAATATGAATCCCGAAAACCAGGGCTTAAATGGTAAGGATATCTATGTCGGCAAGAATTTCACCGGCAACATGGGACATCTTTCTGGCAATGCGTATTTCGACGGCGATGTGACTCCCAGTTCGGCAGGTGAGTTCATAATAGACGGGAATGTCACACTGAACGGGAACTTGCAGACGGCTCAGTCGTCAAAGAATATGACCTTTGGCGGGAACCTTTGCCTTGATGAAGATGCCCATATATTGTCGAAGGGAACAAACTACAAGTTCGAAAGTAAGGGCGATGTGTGGATGCCGGGCCCGCAGAACATCTGGTATGGTACCATTAAGTATAGCGGATGCACTTGCGAAAGGGAATTCTGCTCCAGCTGGGGTGGCGGTTGCGAAAAGACTACGACTGCGTGTACGGGCAGCGGCAAGAGATGGGAAATGACAGGGTGGGCAACGTATACCCTGATTTCTTGTGCCGAGGCGAACCTGTCTTCGGATGGGGATAACTATGCGAAATACGACAAGATTGTTCTGGGTGGCGTGGGCAAGACCGTCTACATAAAGAGCGGGCATTCGTGGAGCGAATACGCCGCGATGGTTGAAAACAAGACATTTACGGAAACAGAGGGCCGCATCATTAAGTGCAACTTGAAACCTGGAACGATGGCTCCTGATGCAAACCATGGATATTGCGATAACGAGCGTCCACATGGTGTGCTTGATGTTGGAGCTGGGGAAAAGTGGAAGGGGTATACTTATTCCCCGTATCCGGAAAGGGAATCTAAGGATAAACTGTACTATTCCTATTATCTGGAACCGGGGCATACGGATGTTACGCTGGATGACTTTGTCGATGAATACTGGATATGGTGTACTAGTTGGGCGACAAACATGTTTGGAACAAAATACTGTGAAACTTCGGCTCCGGGCGGAGTCAATGTCTTGACATACTTTGTTGATGGCGAAAGATTCTGGGATGGCTATGAAGGCCATGAACGTAAACGTTTGAATTATGAGGGCGGCAAGCCGACGGGCTCTCCCTACTGTACGGACCAGACAGGCATGGGTTTTGGAAACGAGTTGGCTAGGTACC
>Ga0247609_10003329_pt1 | contig 16339 bp, 24 predicted proteins | sample 172DNAGHGlowgp2_FD_193487 | JGI IMG/M metagenome (GOLD analysis project Ga0247609, IMG submission 193487) | Sheep rumen microbial communities from Palmerston North, Manawatu-Wanganui, New Zealand - 1728 DNA GHGlow gp2 | ecosystem: Host-associated > Mammals > Digestive system > Stomach > Rumen ...
CCTATAAAAAAATAAAGGGTAGGTTGGAGTACACTCTCCTAAACGCTTTTCGTGTGACGGAGTACACTCTCCTACTACACTACTAAATGTTCAGCCCTTTTCGGCATAACCCATGCCTTATTGGTTCTTATATCCTATGCTATTAAGGTGGTTTCATTGTCGGTGGTTTAAGTTAGACAATCCGTTTACATATTACTATACGCAAAAAGCGTGCCAAACTCATAAAAGCATGGCACGCTGACAACAATTAAAATTAAGATTATGGTTATTCAATATATCTCACCTCAACCTTTCCAACCCATGCATCATCGTGGTTTTCTTTCTCGTAAATCTTATACTCGGTTGAGTTTGCATTTTCATTTGAAGTTTCAATGATTTCATCTTCGGCATAATAAGAGCGAAAATGGTCATATACTTTTTTCTTTTCCTCAATCAAGGCATCAGCAGCATCATCATATTTCTCAAAGAGACGAAATTCAAAATCGGGAGAAAAATGCGCACCGCCCCATAATTTTGATGAAAATGCCCATACTTTTTTATGATTGAACAATGGCTCATTGGGATTGTCATTGTCGTATTGGATTTTATATTGGGTAATCATTTCACCATTGATGATTTTTGCCAAGTCACAAATATCAAGATTGTCATTTAGATAATCAACAACCCTATTTAATTTCTCAAAAGAAAGACCAACACCATTTGTCAGTTTTTTTGCAGCCGCAAACGATGCTGTATTATGCAAGTCGTTGAAGATGAACATCTCAACCTCACTATAATGGTCAATGTTTGGGTAATCGCTTGTTTTAAACTCACAAACCATATTATAGATGACATCGTAATAAAGTCTTGCCTCCTCAATTTTTTCGCAGTAGTGTTCAACGATTTTGTGGGCAATAAAGTCGTGAAAACTCATCTCAACCCCATCAATGGTTATATTGCACACATCTTTTACATAACACCCATAATCGTCCTCATTAATAATGAGGTCAAAAGTGCTGGATTCGGCAATCGCATCATCACATTTACCTTTCATGTGTATTTGAGCGAGTTTCAATGTCGGGTAAACCTCAACCTGCTTGTTGTTGTTGTGAACATTCGTGAAAGTCAATACATAAAGTTTCATAATCTATTAATTTTAATTGGTGAATATTAATTGTTAGTTGTGTTGTGTTAGTGACAAATTTTAATTCATCTTTGCGACAATCTTGCCACAATACATCATCACATCACCATAGTGGATTTTCTCATCATAAGGCAATCCACGATAATCACGAATATCATCTACCATATCCTCATTTTTGACAACCTCCTCCATCTTCGGATAGGTCAGAAATAATATTTGTGGGTCTTTTTCGTTCTTTGCGTGCGCAACGGCACAACCATCAGCACAATCAACATCGTATTCGTGTTCTTCTTCATCACCGAAGATTTCTTTGTTGCAGTACATTACATCGTACTCACGAACAACACCGCTTGCGCATTGGTCTGACACAATGTCAGAATCGGGTGACATATTGTCATCATCTGCCAAATTGTCATCATCCTCATAGGTTTCTTCAATGAAATCGGCAGTTGCCTCACCGAATTGAAATTCTCCATAAGGCATGTTCACATAGTTTGGAAATTCCGACAAGGTTTCGCAGTTAAGCATTTCGTTTGCCTTTCGCAAGGCAGCATCCTCACTATCCGCCTTTATATTCATGTGTCCGTTATAAACGCAAGTTAATGAAACACGATAGGTTTTTTGTTTCTTTGTCATAATTCAAATTTTAATTGGTGAATAAATTAAATTGACATTATGCAATATGCAAATACTATGCCAAATTTTCAATGATGTATTTTTCAAAATCCAAATCCATCACATAATAGTTTAGCGTTTCACGTTTCTCATAGAGATTGATGGCATAATTTATTGCCCATTCCATCAATTTCCATGCTTGATTTTCATTAAGGTTGTGTTCCTTGATTTTGGCATACGCTTTGGTTGCCACAAAGGATGATAGCAATTCCTTGTACTCATCCAAATTTTCACAAATATACTCTTTTCTTTCGGTATTCATAATTAATTATTTTCAATATATTCTTTAATCATTTCAATTGCATCATCCAAATTTCGGGCATTCCCGATGGATTCATTTTCAATGTTTGGTTTTGATGAATAATTGTCGGGCTCAATCACTACCGAACAATACTTGTCAGCAGGGACCACAATGTTTCGGTATGCAACGCACAACTTTGACCATGCAGTTACATATACCTCTAACGTGTATATACTGCCGTTTCTTTCAATGCTTACGGGTAGTGTTTCAATGCTATTCATAATCTTGCAATTTTAATTGTTAATATTCTCACATTATGTTGCCATAATTCTAATTTTAATTGTTACATTTCCCTATATGCAAAAACTATGCCAAAAGTTCTCTCAATGCCGAAATAGTTTCATTGAATACTGATGTTTTCTCTTCGTCAGTCATTCGGCAAAATGTCTTACCGAATTTGTATTTTGGATTATTATCCATTTGTTCAAGGCAAAGGTAATAAATAAATGGCGGATATTCACGCTCATTCTTACTCTTCAAAACCTCATCAAGTTCATTCTCCGCCAATGATATTGCATTGTTGAAACAATCTTCGTCATTATCCAAATGATAGTGACGGACTAAATGAAATAAACTATTTTCGTTTACCATATTATTTCAATTTTTCCAATATTTCTTCAATTCTCACACAATCATTCGCATCAGCCAACCCATGTTCATCCAACTTGCGAAATTCAATCTCATCACCATTGCAGATGTCAGCAACATAATCAACACCCAACGCTTGCGACACCTTTGAAGATAAAGATTGCATTGCAAGTTCAAGTTCGTTGCTCTTCTGCAAACACTTGGCATACGCTTTCTTTATTTCACCTTTTGTCATTTTAATTTTCATTCTTATCCGTTTACCATTATGCAAAAACCATGCCAAATTCATCTATTTCTCAACAACCTGTTCATCAACAACAGCATAGTTTTCAAAATGTTTCATATAATATGGGTCGTGTTTGCAAGATTCACATTTGTATGTCGGTTTGATATATGTCATATCTTCCGTCAAGAAAAAGTCATATCCGTATTCTTCCGCAACGATTTTCGTGAATATCGGCAAACTATACTCCGATTCCAAATCAAAATGTGGGGAATATCTCAATTCAGAGTGAGACATCCAACTATTGCTATGCCTGTCACGATACAAATATTCGTGCTTGTTCATACACTCCAAACCGACTTGGATGTTCTTGAACTCCTTGTTCAACTTGATAAAATCACGCTTTATTGTCGCTACAACTTCTTTGGTTACATATATCTCAAAAAGTTCTTTGTTTTCTTTTAAGAATGCGTTTTTCAAATTATCGTAATCCATAATATTGTAATTTTAATTATTATACATTTACCATTATACAAAAATCGTGCCAAAAACTACACATCTTCAACCAAATCAGACAATTTGTCAATAGTGTCATTTTCGTGGTATTCAAATATCTCGCAAAGACTTTTGGAAAACACCCATCTTTCCCATTTAAGACATTCCGTCATGCTTTCGCTGCATCCAATGTCAATGCCTTGATAAGCGAATACCCAACTGAAACCACCGCTTCCCCATCTTCTACCTTGATGGTGGAAACAAGGTGTTGCATCCGTTAATTCAAATCCGAATGCCTTGTTTATTCTCTTTATTAACCTTTGTTTTGTTGTCATTGTAATTTCAATTCTTATCCATTTACCATTATACAAAAATTATGCCAAAACCTCAACTGACATATTGACATAAAAAATGTGCCACCTTGTCAGTTAAGGTGACACAATGACAAAAATGAAACACACAAAACATTATCCAACAATTTGAGAACAATGAAAAATATGACCTTAGCAGGTTGTAATTAAGATAAAAAACCTATTATCCAACAATTCTGCGTTATTGCGGGCAGCGTGAGTGTTCGTTGTAATTAAGATAAAAAACCTATTATCCAACAATCATCCGCTTGTAATTTTAATTGCTGAACCCGTTGTAATTAAGATAAAAAACCTATTATCCAACAATCCTTGTGCAACCGTCACAATCCTTGAAGTAGTTGTAATTAAGATAAAAAACCTATTATCCAACAATAACCGACTATTAGAAAACTCTTATTTAGGCGTTGTAATTAAGATAAAAAACCTATTATCCAACAATCATCTGGGAATTAGTGTTTTCTACATTGTGTTGTAATTAAGATAAAAAACCTATTATCCAACAATATTACATTCTTGAAGTTCTTGTTCTCCTGCGTTGTAATTAAGATAAAAAACCTATTATCCAACAATTCGCGTCAACTTGCGGACAGGACAGATGTAGTTGTAATTAAGATAAAAAACCTATTATCCAACAATGTAATGAAGCAACGATGATGTAGTATAGGTGTTGTAATTAAGATAAAAAACCTATTATCCAACAATATATATTACTATAATACATTTTATTTCAATAAAATACAAATAGAAAAGGATTAAAAAATTGTGGTGTTTTTGTATGTTTCAGTGTGTCAAAGAGCGATTTTTTCAATTCTAATTGGTATATGCAAATTCTATGCCAAAGTTTCAACAAACATGCCATCCTCATTTATTTTTCCATCACGATAGTGTCCAAGTTTTCTAAATGTGTTTATAGTTTTGGCACTTAAATTCTTCTTAAAACCTCTTTTGATGTTATATGCAGGAATGCCGTACATTGTTTTTTGTCTATTTGTCACCTTAAATGTATCAGTCATTTCGTTTCTCAATTCATCATTAAGTGCAATGTATTTAAGATTACAAGCAGAATTATAATCGGCATTAAGACCATTGATATGTGTTTCTTGTTGTGTTCTCACCATTTTCTTATTGGCGAGTACATATTTCTTTTCTTCCTTTCCGTTTTTCTTCTTTGTAATTTTCTCCACATAATAAAGGGTATGGGTGATACTATCCATTTGAGAGGTAAATGCGGATGGACAGAATACAATGTTCATTTTGTTGTTATTGCAGAGTTGTACAAACTTATCTTTGATGTCAGCAAAGTGGATTGCCTTGATAATCAAATTACCAAAATTTAATTGTTTTTGTTTCCAAATGCCATCATTTGAATATTCAATGTTTGATACAACATCGTTTTCAAATTTGAATGTATAATAAGCGTTGGAGAATTTTTTACTCTTCATCATATCTTCAACCTCATCTTTGGTTTTACCCTCAAATTTATGGTATTTCAGCAAGGATGTCGGGGTTGGCATTCTTCTTTTGTCAAATTGTGCGCTATCAAGATATTCAACTGCCAAAGTGTCATATCCGTTATTCTTGAATATGTTGAATGCGTATGTCACAATATTGTCTCTGCAACCGATGAGGTCTTGTTCAATGTTATTCAGTTTTGCCAAAAGTTCTTTTGCGGTGTCAGTATTAACGAAAGGAAATTCCATTCTTCTCTTATCCATTGTTTCCTTGCTTTCGGTGGAAACATCGGTAAATCCCATCTTAATATCATATTCTTTTTGTTTTTCATAGTATTTTTCTTTCAAGATGAAATATGCTTTGTATTTTGCACGCAACATTTTGACATAATTGACATAATCAACAATATTTTGGTCTTTGTTGGTCTTTGTGATATTGTCAAACACTTTTTGCATTGCAAGTTCCCTACGGATGAATTTGTTGTTCAAACAACCACCTTTTGATTGATTCACAACTCTTTCAAATAAACTATCGGTTTCCAATATACCAAAATTGACACTCTCGGACATTTGGCGATACAAATCAAATTCATCTTCATTGCAAGTTGAAATGAAATCACAATCATTAACAAGTTCTTTATAAAGATTGATATAACCTTTAACATTTCCGTCATCCTTGATTGATGTGGCAAGCATGTTGTGTTTGATATTCACATCAACACCAACAGCATTTTTAATTTCACATACTTCTTTTTCAAAATCAATTGGGCTGGTGAGGTGAACAAACAATTCATCATTCTTAATGTTGAATGTAACCCAATCTCCATGTTTTTCGGTAATATCAATCAAATCAACTCTTTTGCCATCAACGAATTTAACAACTTGTCTATTTCCAAGCAAATTTATTGTGTATGGTTTTTTATTGAATGACAATTGAAGAGTGAAAGAAGTGTTTCCTACTTTCTCCATAAGTGAATTTTGCTTATGGATTGTAAGTGTATTCAAACTTTTTCTTTGGCATCCACCGAATTTCTGCAAATCGGAAATTGCCATTGTTTCAATCTCGTTTTTAATGTTTTCTTCGTTTTTTGAGTAGTAACCGCACAAGCACTCCAATCGTGTGATTTTTTCATTCAGTTGAGGTGTTTCTTCTCTCAATTTAAGCACTTCAATAAATTCATTAAAATCTTTGATGCTTTCAATGCCATACTTATCTACATCATAGATGGTTTGGGTTTTCAATGTCTCTTCATCAACATCATTCACATCAAACTTCTTATACTTCACACTTACTTTGAGTGATGACATCTTCGTGCGGAAATTTCCGATAACACTTTGAACATAGCCGAATCTACGATAATCAGTCTCACCAATTTCAAGTGAGTTCCCATTGTAGTTTTCGGGATTGATTGCCTTAATTGCAGAATATAACGCATTATCAGCGCATTGGCTGCTAAATCCCTTTTGGAAAATTTTATACAATGGCAAATCCTTTTTTGAGTCATTAGTGACCGCCAAATAATATGCGCTATTTTGATTGGTGATATATTGTGCAAGGTCACCGATTTTCATTGTGGTGAGGCTGTCACCAATCCATTTGCTCAATTTGTTATAATAGTTGCAATACTCTTCTGCTGCGGGTTTCCATAACGATATAATATCGTTCTTCTCGCATTTTGCTTTGAAGATGAAAGTTTTGTTGATGGTGTTTTCTCCGTTGTTTGTTTTGTGTGCCATAATCTATAAAATTTTAATTTTACTTGTTCGTTTTTCTTATAAGCAAATATTGTGCCAAACTTTTAATGTCAGTTATTGTGACAAGTTGTCATGTATTGACTGACATTATGTCTCTCCATATAAACAAAAATCGTGCCAAACCTCATCGGCATGACACGAATAATAATATGTGTGGTAAAATTTATTTTTTCATATATGGATGGACATTTTCTTCAAGCACATAAAACACATTCCATTCATAAACATAGTACATCCACCACATATCTTCATTGACTCGTTTTAATGGTTCTTTGACATATTTGTTTTCAATTTTATCACGCTTTGCCCATATTTCTTCATAATTGTCTGAATTTGAACTATAAGTATCTATCCATTCTTTGTTTGTTGTCCATAGTTTGAACTCCAAAATTTCTTTCTCCTTAAAAAAAGCATAAACATTTTTATATGTGATAGTGTTCAATTTTTCTATTACAATTTTATCGTTTGTTGATAAATCACTTGTTGATGTATTCAATAAATCATTTACTTCGTCTTGTATTACTTCATTAAAGTATTCACCAAATGTTTTGTGGTGCTTAACAAACCCACCTTTAACACCAATTGTACTATCTTCAATATGAATTTCGCCAACAACATCAACACTATTCACATTAAAGTCGTTTTCAAACATTTTGGTAAATTGGTCACATTCATCGTTAGTTAAATTTTGCGTAATAGGTTTGTTTAATGCTTTTTGCTTGTTACAAGAGATAAAAATCCCACAGCATAAAACCATTGCCAATACAAATAAAATCTTCTTCATAATACTTTTTTTATTAAAATTTTAATTAATGTTTGTTTTTAATTTTGAATTAATTGTGTTGCGTATTTATTATGGCACATCCAATGCAAGCCCTTTTTCTTTGAGGTATTTTACGTATTCTTCATAGGAAGAAAACTCTTTCGGATAATATTTCAAACTCATATCTCCTTTCTGTGTTTTAAGTCCAAGTTCAAAAAAGTACTTGGCAAATCCAAGAGTACTAAAATGCCCAGCATCATCCTCATTAGCCTCCATCCACAATTCTACTTCTTTCTCCAAGTCCACCTCTTTCGCTTCAAGAGTGTTTAATATTGTTAATATTTTACCAAGTTCAGATGCTTTTGCTTCCTTACAAACATCATAGTGCTTTAAGATACTAATTGAGTAGTCATCAAATCGTTTCTCTATCTTCGCCGCTAAAACGTCTTTATCAATGTATTTTGCCATAATTGCATTCTATTTTAATTTAATGTTTTTGTTTGTTAATTTTAATTATTTTTTTCTTGTTGATAGTCAAAGTTTCTTTTTGATGCCCAAGCGAACTCAAATGTTCTCTTGATAACATCTTCGGTGGTGACATGACCCGATTGTTCCCTAAACCATTTCTTATTGGTTTGCCATTGATTGAGGAGAAAATTGAGACCATCCTGCATTGCCTTGTCTTCTTTCTTCCCATTTTCAAGTGTTTTGATGAACTCATCAACATCCTTTAATGTATCGTCAATGTCATAGTCTTTCCCGTTGAGGTTCTTGATTTCTTCTTGTGTGATTTTTGCCATGATAATCTAAATTTTAATTGTGAATATTAATTTTAAGTGTTGTGCTATAACAAAAGTTATTCGGAAATAATTTCAGCCTCTTTTATCTGCCAATCGCAATGATTTCGGGTATAATCACCCTCTTCCTGCATTTCAGCACAATTATCATCAATACTTCCAACCCAATCGGGATATTCCTCACACATATTCTTATAGTCACGTTTCATCTCCTTTTGGGCAAGTTCCTTTGTGGCATACACACCTACATCGCTGCCTTGCTCATAATCCACACTCCATTGTGTTGTGAGTACATAAACTTTTTGTTCTTTTGTCTGTTCCATAATTCTAATTTTAATTGTTGCGGTGCGCACTTTGATTCGGGTGGAGCACCTTGACCCACATATCGTTTATACAATTATCGTGCCAAATATGTGTACGCAGTTGCGTATTGATGTCCCTATTTTCCAATGCAGGAATAAACCACCGCTCCGAAACTTACAATCAAAATAATTGATGCTAACATAACGCTGTTTCTTTTTTATTATTGTTTATTCTCTTTTATTCTTCTTTATTATTCCTTGTCATATCATCGGCAAATAAACATCATCTTTCACGCAATCCATTATTGTCTTTGCTAAATTGACTGATGCCTCATTCCTCCCATCGGTATATTCTTTCTTGCTCATCAATTCAATGAACTTCAAGCAATGGCGCATATAAGTTTGCTGCAATGTCGGATGATTGTTTGCCATGCACTTTGCCAATTCATCGCTTTGAAATGCGCAATCGTTCACCATCTCATCAACCACACAACGATAGAATCCGTGTCGGTCTGCATACTCTTTGTATGTCGCACTCTCGTATGCGGCAAGGAGGTCGTTAATGGCTTTGCGCTGCTCGTCAGTCAAGGCATCGCTGCACAATATTTTGTTGTTTACCTCTTTGATGATTTCTTCTTTTCTCTTGTTGCTCATAATCGGGAATTTTAATTGCTTGCCCTATATTATGCAATAACCATGCCAAACATATATTGTCATGCCACATGACACAATGTCACTTGTCGCTGACAATTTGTCAGTATGGCACAATGTCGGTTTGTCATGCCAGTTTGGCAGGTCTTGGCAGGGTGTAGTGGGTAGGTGGTGGAGGTGTTACCGTCCTCCCTCCGAGACCAAGTGGGTTTTATTGAAATATAGGGCGCACTGTTGTGTGTATTGAGTTTCCCGTATAAAATCAAAATTCGTAGGTCGATTATGTTATAATCGGTAACAGTAAAAAAAAATTAAAATTCCTTAGGGGGGGGTGTTTTTTTAATAACAGGTACTACTTTTTCAAAAAATTTTTCCCAGTAGAAATTACAATTAAAATTATGGTTTCTTATATAATTAAAATTTCCATGGATATTTTTTTGTTAAATTCGATTTATTATTTAAAACAAAAATCCCCATCCCAGGTAACACTTCTTAAAAATGATTTCCAGGGGTGGGGGTCAATTTAAATTCAACAGGTACTACTTTCTGGAAAAAATTTTCCAATAGACTTGCAATAAAATTGTTTGTTCACCTCAAAGTGTTTGATTTGGTGTTTTTATGTTGTTGTTTTGTATGCTTAATTCCAATTTATATTCATTTAAATCTTTAACCCCGTCCGACACTTGTTGTAACTCCACACAATGCGCCTTAATAAATTCTTGCATCATTTTTTTCCTTTTCATGTCAGCAACGGAATTCAAATTGTCAACATTGGCTGGTGGAAGAAATTCTGGATTCTCACTTATACTCATTGGCGTATAATTATTCGAGTTGTTTCCTTGTTCTGCTTGTTTGTTGATTGGGTATTTCAATCTATATTGTTTATGCTTGGTTGTTCTTGGGGTGGCATCTATAAAAATATCAAAACCAAGATTAGTATACTTGCTTTCAATTTTTGCCATCTCATTAATCATATTAATAGATTCTGCAAGATTAAAAGCAAAAGATGTTTTGATAATTTGTTCTTCGAAACTAATACTGTCAATCATTTCGTTTGCAAGGGCTTTAAGTAGTTGTGCATTATTTTTGATAAACTGTATAATGCTTGTAATATCGATAGAAGAAAGATTGATTTCACAATTGTCAATTGGAATTGTTGGATTATTTGAAATTACGATTGGTATTAGTTTTTCATCATGAGAATAACCATCACAAAAATACAACCATAGAGGATGCTTGTGTCTTTTATATGAACTACAATCATCAACATAGATATCAACATTTAAACCCGTTTTTTCTTTAGAAAGATATAAATATTCAATTGTACCATCTGTGTTTTCAATAAAATTTAAGAACTCGTCATATGAAGAAAAGAATTGCGTGTTTGGCGTTACTTCGTTTATAACGTTTTGAATAGATTCTTTTACGATGTTTCGCAGCTGTTTTTCTGATAATCTAATTATTTGTTTAGCCATATCTCAATCATTTTTAATCAACTATAAACAACGTTTACCACTGTAAATATACAAAAATTTCGGATGTTATTTTACGCATCAATCATATAAGTGCGATTTTTCAGGTCAACACCTATATCATCGCCTTAATTAATTTCATACATTCCTTCTGGTGCTGGTAAAGCAAGTCCCATTGGAATCAGTCCACGGTAATCAACATGAATTGAATTAAGATAATCTTGTGCATGAGTTCTTGGCAGTTGAATATAATTTTCTTCTCCATTCTTCTTAATATCTTCAATGTTCTTTTTAATATTTGAAAATTCATCACAATTATCAAGAACATTCATATCTTTATATTCTTTTCTCTCTTCCTCCGTCATGCTTGACATCGGTCGGAGGTACGGCACAAACTCACTTATAGCGGTTAAACACCAACCGTCATTCTTGCATTGGAGGGTGAAAATTTCATTATCGGCATGTTCTTTGCCTACAATAACACCTATTCCACTGTCGTAAGACAATACGCCTTCCTCTGTTATTTTAGCCTTCACTCCATACGGAAGCCTCGCGCAGAGGTCTTTTAATAGTAGTTGTTTTTCTTCTTGTGTCATAATTCAATGTTTTTTGATTTTGTGATACCTTGGCTTAAACGGAATTTCATCGTCAAATAGAGTCAAATTGAATAATTTTGTGACTATTATTTCAAGTATCTTTTTCAACATAATTTAACAGTTTTTTTAGTGTGTTTTTATGTTCTTCTGTTTGGGGTGTTCCCGAAAAATTGTAAAAGTTAAACAAACGTATTTTGTCATCATCCGTAAGGTTATCATCATTGTATATATAATAAACAACAGCCTTGATACAGGAAAGGCGCGATTTGAAATATCGTTTTGCATCTTCGTCAAAATCATACCACCAAACTTTTTTGTTGTTTATGGTAACTGGTATTTCTCCAAGCAAAAACTTTTGTATTGTGGTTAGGCGTTGTTTTCCATCCACAATTTGCATGGTTATTGGTCCTTCCTCTGCTCGTATTGGATAACAATTACGTTTTCCAAAGGTCTTTCTTGCAAAATGGAAATGATGTATTCGGATTGTTGGTAATCTTTCCATACATAGGGTCTTTGCAGGTTTATACCGTACTTGGGCAAATATATGTTAAAATCGTATTTTTTTCTTGGTCTGTCATCAACAAGGTTGTTTATTAAATACTGGTCCAAAACAATACCTTTGTTGCAATGTACCTTAATGTTCAAAAGTTCTGAATTAACGTCTTTAATATCATCTACAGTAAACTTCATAACTTTATTTTTTTTTAATTGTAAAAATACAAAATTAAATTACAATTCTATTATACAACAAATAAAATTAAAATCCAAAATAAAAAATGTCGGAATTATTCAATATTTTTCCGACATTTCACAGAAGAAGGTTGGCAGGTGCCGTATTATTAAATTTCGTTTTTACCGATTGTATTTCTTGAACTTGAAGTGGTCATAGAATTCTGGTTGTGCCCAATATCTTATTGAATCGACAACCTCGTTTACGTCTTGCATCATTGTGTCGTAATCTTTGAACGGCTCTTCGGAATATATCCCTATGCAGAACTGTGGTGTCCTTTCGACATCAATTGTCTCAATTGTTGTTTCCCATCTTATATTTGTTGGTAGATATCTTCTATCGAAAGCTCTTGCAATCACAGCCATCGAATATTGGTTGTCGGTATAAAGATACACGACATATCGTCTTTGAAGATGACCACAACATGATTCGAATGTGTTAACACCAGGCAACTCGTTCAATGCATCGCAAATCGGAATGCACTCTTTGTCCATGTATTTATCGTACTCCATTATATTATTTTTTGTTTTTAATTAGGCAATGATATAGAAGTTGACCTAATGACTTAGATTTAAAGCGCAAGCAGGTAATTTCCAACTTGCGCTTTTTTGTATTAATTATAGGTTTTCTATTCTTTCAATAAGAGAAAGCATCTTTTTTACCGATTCGTCATATGGCTGTGTCTGCATTTCGTCATTATGGTGTTGAGAATTATGATGCCCATCTTGTATCATTCCGATAACTTCACCAGTTACTGTTTTTGAAACAACAACAGCAAAAAACCATGTGTTGTACGAAAACTCCTTATATCCTTTTGAATCCCATTCATTATATGTTGAGTTTTTAATATCAAGTTCATTTATTGTTGTGCCATCAACAGAAAGAATGTTTTTGATGTTTTGAATTAGTTTTTTCCTAGTGTATGTTTTATCATCAGGGTTTTGTTCCTTAAATTTCTTATATAATGAATTATAAAACGACCTGATTGATTGCCTCAATTTAGAATTTCTCGGTATTCTTACTATCATATTGGGCATCTATTTTATCAAAATCGTTATTTAATTCAGCAATTAGAATTGTTTCTAATTCACCGACTGCATACAGATTATCCATCTCACTTTCTGTGATTATTGGCAATTGTTTTACTGTCTCTTCATCTAGTATCATTGTATTGAATTTTTAAAATGTTTTTATAAATAGTATTTCCTACTACTAATATACAAAAAATCTGGCAATAATACAAAATTTTTCCATAATACAGAGTATTTATATTTGAATAAAAACGAAAAACATTTTAAAGCATGAATAAGAAACAAACAATCAGATTGAACGAAAGCCAGCTCAGGTGCATTGTAAAAGAGGCGGTAAATAAGGTATTGAGAGAATTTGAAGAACATACATCAAAACCAAATACAGTCAAGAATTATTTGGATAATCTACCCAAAGGTTCGATTATTACAAACTTGAAGGTTTTGTCTTTGATGAGAAGAAAAGGTTTGATTTATTATTATGACAAACCGAATGGTTATTTAGGAGGTATAACTCCAAGTATAATAGGTGAAAAAGGTGGGAGGTATAGTAGTGCTACAAGATACATCTTTCCTAAGGGAAATGCACCTAAAATTGATGACGACACCCCAGAATATGAGACTTCTGAAGAAATGTGGAATGATTTGGGTAACCAAAGTGAATTTGAATTTTTAGGCAACACATTTAGTATAAAACGCTTGTCTGGCTGTGCTCAACCGTACTTACAAAAAATATCAGGAAGCGATAACAATGAAGTAAACCCAACAATGTCTTTATATGGTAGCTTGATATAACCTTATAATTAAATAAGACAACAACCATCATATCTTCAAAAGTAATCACGTTCAGGGCATTACCCATAAGGGTGGCGAATCTCTCGCCACCTTTCTTGTACCTGTTAAGCCGCCATCAAACCAACTTTAATATCAGTCCATTTCCTTACAAGTCCTATAGACTTACAGAACATATGGGCGAATCTTTCAGATTCGTCCATTTTTCTTGTGTTCCAGCGGAACACGGCCTCGTCAATGTACGATTGCAAGTGCTCGTCTGACACATCGTGATAACAACCGTTTATCATACGTCTGAAATGACTCCAGAATCCCTCTATGGAGTTGGTGTTCACATCGCTGTCTGAATATTCCTCCGCACCGTGGTGGATTACATTGTGCGTGTATCCAAGTTCACCAATGCCGTTGTAGGCGTTCAGTTCATCGGTGAATATCCTTGACCCTTCATCAACGAACTGCTGGATGAAGGTCTTGAGAGTTAAGCCATCAACCTTCTTCACCACGAACGCATGTACCACGGGCATCGGCTCCTCCTCCCCATTCTTGTTGATGATTGTCCTGCGCTCCATCATTCCGAACACAGGAGTCTTGGTCTTCGTGGAGCGGCCCTGTGTCTTGGGCGTGCGCATGGACTTGTGCTTCCACTTCTCCTTGCCGCCGATGTACACCTCGTCACATTCTATCGTGCCGCTGAAGGACTCCTCGTCCGTCTGCGGGTAGAGCAGGCGTATCTTCTGCAACATGTACCACGCCGTTGCCTGTGTCACATCAATGTGTTTGGACAGCTGGTGTGAGGACACGCCCTTCTTGCTTGCAGATATGAGGTACATGGCAACGAACCACTTTATCAGCGGAAGTTTGGTGTTCTGGAGCAGCGTGCCGACCAGACAGGTGAAGTTCCTGCCGCACTCCTTGCAGCGGAACTTGCCGTCCTTGCGGGTGACACAATGGTGACCGCCGCAATATGGGCAGACAACATCGCCGTCAGCCCATCGGCTCTCAATGATTGCCTTTCTGCATTTCTTTTCGGTGTTGAAACAGGAGGTGAGGGCGATGATGCTGTTGAAATTGGAGAAATCTATCATGGGCAATATTTTGTAACGCCATTGTGTTAGCAAATACCGTGCCAAACATATTGACTCACAGAAAAATAAGGTTAATTTTAGCGATTTTTCAGGTCAACACCTATATCATTGCCTTTAATTATTTTCTTTAACGTTTTCGTCTTTTATCCTTAACATCTTCAAGTATTGCGTTGTTTACATCTTCAATGAATTTTTCATCACACATAAGTCCAATGCCATTAACAATATAAATTCCGTTTCCTATGTGTTTTGGTGATAAATTTCCGTATGTTTTTTCAATCTCAGGCAAAGTGTTTTCTATAAAATCTTCCATGTCACTCACAATTTTCGTTTGTACCTAACAAATGTTCATTCCCTTCATACGGGATGCAATATCTCCAATATACTCCGCCGACAACACTGTGCATATAAACTTTATTTTTGTCTTTGAATTCGTATTGGGCGAGCCTCCATATACTACCAATATCATCTCTAACCAGAACTTTGTCAAACGGTTTGAACTCTGGTTCTTTTTTTCTCAATTCAAGTTTTTCGGCGTCCCACTCAAAACCATAATATTCTATAGCTGTCAACAGAAGGGTTTTCTCCTCTTCAGTTGCAAGTCTTGTTTCATTGTTAATATATCCTATACCAACTTTAGGTTTTTCTGTAGGGCGTACATCATACCTTCCTGTAGATGTATTCCTATTCCAGTCCCATGGTATAAACGCAAAACACTGTATTGCTCCATAGTCATTTACTCCGTAATATATACAAGTCCAACCCCTTTGATGTATAAAATCGCCTTTCTTGAATCTTTTTGTGTAGTTAAATGTACTCCAATCCCTGTTTTCTTTGGACGGAAACAAGAGACATTCACATCCATCGCACTCAAACTCAAATCTACCATATTCATCAAAAATTATATCACAATTTTCCTCAACTATGCAATGTATTTCAGTAAAATATGGTGTGATTTCTATTTCTCTTAACCTACAATCACCGCAGATTGGTGAATACAACTTCGTCCCCTTAGGACAGTCTTTCAAAATTTCAGCTATGTTTGTCATGTTATTTCTCATCGTTAAAAAATTATACTTCATGCAACCCTAATGCCATTCTAACAGTAATAGAAGCCATCATAGCTTTATCATAATCGTCA
>Ga0247609_10003331_pt1 | contig 16337 bp, 26 predicted proteins | sample 172DNAGHGlowgp2_FD_193487 | JGI IMG/M metagenome (GOLD analysis project Ga0247609, IMG submission 193487) | Sheep rumen microbial communities from Palmerston North, Manawatu-Wanganui, New Zealand - 1728 DNA GHGlow gp2 | ecosystem: Host-associated > Mammals > Digestive system > Stomach > Rumen ...
GGCTGACGAACTAAATAATCAACAGGAAGAGATTAATAACAATCAATATATCGACGCTATTAATCAACTTAAACAGAACACTGTTGATAAAGAAAAATATGACCAATTAAAAGAGGAAAACAAAAGACTTCTTGATTCCTTAGTTAATGGTGGTGAACTCGACCAAACAGCGACGCTTACTCCTCAACCGACGTTAGAGGAATTAAGACAGGCTTATCTTGCCGAAGATCAGACTAACTTAAGCGCTGCTCAAAACATTTTAAAACTAAGACAGGCTATTATGGACGCTGGACAACCTGACCCGTTCTTACCTGTTGGACATCAAATAATGCCTACAGATCAGGACGTATAGACCGCTGAAAAGGTTGCCTCTGTTTTAGAAGAATGTATTGAATATGCTGATGGAGACAGTGCTATATTTACTAATGAACTTCAAAGAAGACTTGTTGATGTTAAATATTAATAATTAAGGAGGCCGAATATGGCTGCTTTTAATGGTTCTTTAAGAACTAATGAAATTTTCGCTGCTTTATATAATATGATTATTTCTCAACAGGTTTTTGCTGATAACATTGGAAAACATCAAACACTTGTTGATAAAGCAAAAGTTGATGGTTCTATGTGGCGGAGATACAAAACTTTACTATGCTAGTGATGTTTTGAAATCCTATCCTTGGGGCCCATCTCGTTCTAATTATAATCCTTCAAGCACTACTGCTTCTCTTCAATATGAAGCTAATAATATGCTTGCTATTACAAGACCTGCTGCTCCTGAATGCCAGGCTATTCATCTTACCGAGTTTAGACAGATTGCCTTAACAGTTGACAATTACCTTTCTAAGAGAGCTTGGAGCACTGAAGGTGCCTTTAGTTCATTTACTTCTGTTATGCTTGGTTGGATTACTGAAACAAAGCGCATCTATGAAGGTAGTTTATATAACACCTTTATTGGGACAAATTATGCTTCTAACACTTCAACAAAACAGGTTATTAACTTTGATATTCCTGCTTCTACTACTGGGCTTACTGGCCTTGAAAAAGATAGAAAAGAAGCTTTAACAATCGCTCAAAAGATGGCTGACCTTGTTGTTGATATGGGTAATTATACTCGTGATTATAATGACTATGGTTTCCTTCGTTCTTATGATGAGAGTGATATTAAGGTTATTTGGAATTCTGATTATGTTAATAAGATTCGTAAAGTTGACCTTCCTACAATCTATAATAGAGATGGTTTAACTGATAAGATGGGTGAAGATGTTTTGCCTGCTACATATTTTGGCACAGTTAATACTACTTCTACAACTGCTGACGGCTCAACTGTTCGTTCTATGGTTGAGGCAGATTATGGAACTACTCACGTTTTCCCCGGCCAGTTAATTCCTTCTGGACAGGTTGCTGCGGCTAATAAATCTTATACAGTTGATAAAGATGTTATTGCTAAAGTTGTTGTTAAATATCCTCCTATGATGAGTAGCTTCGAAGTTGGCACATCCTTCTTCAATCCTGCTGCTTTGGTTGAATCCCATTGGCTTACTTGGGGCTATAACGATCTTGAACATCTTAAAAATTACCCATTTATTACTATTAAGGCTAAACAGGCCTAAGATTAAGAGGGCTTAGTTCATCTAAGCCCTCCTTTATTTAAGGAGGCTAATTTTGCTTGTTAATATATGTTTATTATATGGTTATAACAACTATTTTAACCGAATATTAAAGAAAGAGGCCTCTTTATCTGCCTATAAAGATGCTTCAACTAAAAATCTCGAATATACAGGAATTAACTTTAATCCTAATGATGGAGTTATGACTGAATTAATAGTTGGTTCATCTTCATAGTTAGATAATACAATACCACTTGATTTTGAACAAACAGCACCTGATTATTGTGTAATTATTAATCCGAATACATCTGCTATTATTTCTCGCTGGTTCGTTATGGAATTAGAGCGAACCAGGCTTGGACAATATAGAATGGCTCTAAAAAGAGATGTTTTAGTTGATAATTATGATAAAGTTGTTAATGCTGATTGTTTTATTGAAAATGGTTATATTGATGATTATGCTGATGAATATAAGAAACCATTGATTTTTAATAAAGAAAATAATATTTATAATCAAATTAAAGATGATGAAATTTTATTAAAAGATAATACTAAATCTGCTTGGATAGTTGGTTATATTGCTAAAAATGCTCCAGAATCTGCTACTACTGTTTAGACTATTTATAGAAAAGCAGCCGATGTTGACCCTAATGCTTTAACATTGGAAGATTTGACAGATATATTTGGTGGTGCTGTTTCTACTACAGCATATAGTTCAGCTTTTGTTATGAATTCTAATCCTATAATGTACTTAACAGATAATATAAGCAATTTTTACGAAAATTCATAGTATAAATATATGGATTTATAGAACCGCTGGACTTCTTTTAAAATTAATCCAGGTTCTGGTGATCGTGCTTATTCTCAAAGAAACGGGAAGGCTGCTACTAAAAGCTCATTTTCTCATTCTGCTTATGATAAAACACTTATTAGAGATTAGATAAAAACATTTACTGGAATAATTGACGATGAAGAAAATAATATTACAATAACTTCTAGAAATTCCGATGGATTAATATTGGATACTTTTGATAAATTATTTTAGGTTTATTCATCAACTGTTCCAGCATCTGGTGTTATTAAAAATATTCATAGTTGTGAATATAACCAGAATATGAGTGATATTGGTGGATATGCTAATCTTGATTGGGTTGATTCCTTAGATTATGTTGGTTTAATAAATAGTGCTACAGGAATTAGCAGTGGTCTTTCTAATAATATAAAATTATATTCTTTAGGTTTTATTAACTCTGTTAAATCTAATAATCATATTTATTCTGATACTGGAACTGGAATAATGGCTTATAATGGAAGAATTGTTAGAGATACAGATAATAATGAAGATTATATTTTAACTGTAGAATATATTAGAGAGACAGATTTTTATACAAAAGGAAATAGTGCTAATAGATATTTTACTCTTGGTGCTTCTGGAAATAATCCTAATAAAATATTTATAGAAAATACATATAATGATACTATAAATTTAACATCTGCTTTAACTAAAATGGCTAATATGGGTGATTCTCATTGGCAACCTAACTCAGGTGTTGATGTTATTGCTACTATTATTCCTACTTCTCAATATAGGATTAAATTAGTTAAAAAAGCTAATTATAAAATTTATTGTGGTGTTAGAGATGCTGGAACTCGACAATTTACAAATGATGCTCCTTTTGATATGTTCTGTTTACCATATACAGATGGATATAAAATGAAAATAAATGGAACAACATTTGAAAATAATGGTGGAATGGCTTTGGCTATGGCTTAGGCTATTGCTACTAATTTAGGTTCTGGGTTATATGATTTATAGATACTTCCTTATTGCCCTGTTCAGGAAATAAGAGACTATAATGAAGATACACCATTTGATATATACAATGTTTTTAATTCTTATTCTTATGATTAGGTTTATTCTCAAATAGGAAGTTCAACACCAGAATTAGTAAGTTGTGTTTTCTATTGTGATACTTGCCGAGGTAGTTTTCAGATTCCAGTAAATCTACAACCAAAGCAATTTATATATGAACAACCTTTAATGAACTTGAAACTTTCAAATGAAACAGAATTTATAAGGCTTTGTTCTCCAAATTATAACGGTTTATTTGAAATGTCGCTGGCTAAAAATGAAGGAATTAACTACGTTAATGTTGATTACACTTATAAGCCTCAATCTCCATATATTAGACTTCAACCAGATTTCAAAGGTTTATATGGTTCAGATAGATTCCGTGATGTTAGAGGTTTGATTTGCGGTGGAAACTTTAGTGTTGGTTATATTCAAGATGCTTGGATTAATTATGAAATTCAGAATAAAAACTATAATCAAATCTTTAACCGTGAAATCTTAAATCTTGATAGAAACTACCAGATTGAGCGTGAACAACTTAATTATTAGACTGCTGTTTCTATGATTTCTGGTGCTGTTCAAGGAGCAGCCGCAGGTTCTCAAGGCGGCGTTACTGGAGCAATTGCCGGGGCTGTTGTTAACTCTGGAATAGGTGCTTTAGGTGGTGCTTTAGATTATAATTGGTTAACAAGAGCACAAAGCGAAACCAAAAATTATAAAACAGATATTCATAATCTACAATTAGGTAATATTAAAGCATTGCCTTATAGCCTTTCTACATCAGATGCTTTAATAACTAACAATAATAAGATTTGGCCGTTTATTGAAATCTATGAAGCAAAATAGATTGAAGTTGATCAGTTAGTTGAACAACTTAAATTTGACGGTTTCACTTTAAATATAATAGGTAAATTAAAAGATTATATGGCTTCACCTTATTATGATATGTGCCATCTTAAAGGACGAATAATAAGAAATAATATAGTTGATGACTTCCACGTTTCCGATGCTATATATGATGAAGTTATGAAAGGCTTTTATATTCAGAATGGAGGTTATTAATGGGCATTGGATTAAATGGCGCTGCTTCACTTCAGCATAGCGTTGATTTAATGGCTTATATGGGTTCTAAGAATAAAGAGGGCGAGAAATCGCCCTCTGGAGATTACGCTAAGCAGGCTAATGCTGATACTATGGATTTTTTGAGTGATAATTCTGAATTTTTTACTCATAGCCCAGAAAAGATAGAACAGGCTTTGAATATTACTAATAAAAATATTCAAGGAAAATTAAAAATGGATGAAGCTATTAAAATGAGGTTTGAATCTTTAAAGCGTAATTCTCCTGAATATGAAAAATTAAGTAATTTTTCTGAAAAACAAACTCAAGCAAGTAGAGATAAATTAAGAAAAGATTTAATTAATCTATTTAATGAAGAAGATAAAGGAGGCAACTAATGGCTGGCCCTTTTATTCCTGATATTCAAACAATGTATCAAGCAGGTATTGACCCTAAAACTCATCTTCCAATAAGATTAGGAAATATAACTGCTAAAAAAGAAGATATTAAAAAAATGCTTCGATTAATAGATGAACAGGACGCAGTTAATCGTTATAAATGGTATAATCTTCCCTGTAATTTAACATCACAAGAATTAGAGAGAATGTTATATTATAAAGGACAATTATGTTTCTTCTATTTAAAAGAATTAGAGGAATTTTTCTTTATGCCCTATGCTCTGGATGGAACTATAGACTTTTATGGAAGATTTAACACTATTCATCCTGTTCCTATGGCTAATGGAACTGATGAAAAGACTTATAAATCTCAAGCTGATTATTTGGCTAAAAAGAAGTATAAGTGTATATATGGTATTAAAACCGAGCTGAAGGAAGAAGACCTTTTTAATTCTACTGTTCTTCTTCATGACTACACTAAACAACTTTCTCAAACAATAATTGCTCGACAACAGATTAACGATCCTCTAATTGATGTTATTAGTGAGTGTGTGCCTTTCTTAAGAACCGCACTTATTAGTGGCTCTGGTATTAAAGGTATTAGAGTAAATGATGCTGACCAACAAGACCAGGTTAATATTGCTTCTCGTGGTATGCTTAAGGCTGCTCTTAATTCTGAGCCTTTTGTTGCTATGATTGGTAATATTGAATTTCAGGAATTAACTGATGGTTCCCTCCTTAAAGCAGAGGAATATATGATGGCTATGCAATCTCTGGACAATTTAAGATTATCAACTTATGGTTTGGAGAATGGTGGCTTATTTGAAAAGAAAGCACATTTGTTAAATGCTGAAAATGAAGTTAACCAGACTAATGTTGGTTTAGTATATCAAGATGGTTTAAGCATCCGCCAGAATTTCTGTAATATAGTTAATAGTATCTGGGGTATCGGTATTTGGTGCGAAGCCTCTGAAAATGAAACTATGAATGATTTAAATGGAGACGGTGCTTTAACTGATGAAAATATGGGTGGTGAACAAACTGGAATGGAGGGTAATAATGAGTGAACTATATGATTCTAATATGCTTCCTCAATATTCCACAATATTATTTACTGATGTTTGGAATAATGTTGATAGTTTTAAGACTGATTATGCTGCTACTCCATTGGCTGGAGCTATAGATGCTTCGCATCAAAATATTCTATTCTATTTGTTATATGCTCGTTATGGTAATAATCCTATCGCTAATTATGATATAACACAATGGAAATTTAAAATTTTCTCTATTATTTATCAGTATGGCCCGACCTGGCAAAAGAAATTAGATCTTCAAGGTGAGATTAGAACAAAGACTGCTGCTGACCTTAAGGAAGGCGCGACTATGTTATTTAACCACGCCTTAAATCCATCTACTACCCCTTCTACAGACGCTGAGACGCCTTTAACATATATAAATGAACAAAATTTGAATAAGTATAAGCGCTCATTGGGTGATGCTTATGCTAATCTCTGGAACCTACTTGCTGATGATGTAAGTGAGGAATTTATAGTTAGATTCCGCCCCTGCTTCAAAGTTTTTGTATCTCCAGAGCACCCTGTTTTATATGAAACAGACACAGATGATAGTGAGGTAATATAATATGGAAATAATTAATAATATAACTCAATATTTAGTTGCTCTGGGGCCTGCTGTTGCTGCTTTAGTTGGTATGGTTGCGACTGTTGTAGTTGGAATTAAACAAATGAAAGCCGCTAACACTCAAACAGTTCAAGAAGTAAAAGATAATAATGAATTAACAGTTAAAGAAGTTAAAACTTCTAATGAGCAGGCTGAAGCTGTGACCCAGGAACTTAAAGCTACACTCTGCCGTGTTGAGGCGGAGAATATGGAATTAAAAAGACAACTAACAACCGTTATAAACAAATTAAATAAGGTTTATATAGTTGATAAAAAGGATGATAATGGCCAATCAATCTAAAAGAACAAAGACTTGCCGCGCCTGGCTCTGGATATGGAGAATCGCAGACGCGGTATGCCTTATTTCTCCAATATTTATATATGTGCTAATTGCGTTAATTAAAGAAGATATAGTAATCGGAAGTAAGGTTGCGGTTGTTTGCTGCTTGTTGATTTCTATAATAATGATTGTTGTTAACTCACTCGCACATAAAAGACTAAGATGTCCTATATGGATTATGATGATTGGTTTATTTGTTGCTGTTAAAGAGATGCTATTGCCCTTGATTATTATAATTGCTATAACAGCGGTATTAGATGATTTAGTGTTCACTCCTTTAATTGGGCATTATAGAACAGCACTAATTGCGAATAAAGAAATAGATAAGAGGGTGGAATGATTAGTGATATGGAAATTTCTAAGAAAATAACAGGCGTAATTAATGAGAAGATCTATTATTTAATTATTGGTGTTATTTCTATGCTGGCTATGATAGTTCCACCTCTTATGGATGGTGCTTTAAATGGAAGTTTGGCTCTGGCCTTTCCTAACACATTTGACGGTTGGGTTGTTTATTTGATAATGCAAATTGGAGCTTCTGCTTGTAATATTGGAATATTTATTTTATTTAAACTACAAGCTCGTAAAAATGTAAGAAATGAAAAGCGCTATATTCAAGCTATGGAACTAATGAACCTGGCTAATCGTAAAATAAAACAATGGATTCCTCGCTCTCCTAAACAAATGGATAAGCAGGACTATATAACTAAATCTATATTTATTCTTCTTTCTACTATTGGATCCAGTATTTGTTTAACTTCTTTGGTTATAAATTTTGATTGGATAACTTTTTTAAGCTGTATGGTTGCTATAATTGCTACTGTTGCGCTTTCTTGGGTTAATATGTTGCGTAATGAAGATTATTGGTGTAATGAATTTTATGAATATGCTGTAATGTTTGCTGAAAAGGCTGAAATTAAGAATGTTGAAAAAGTTGAACAAACTGAAAAAGAAGATGAAGTAATCAAAAATGTTTTCTGAAAGGAATTGCGATAGTGAAACTACCGCAACAACTCAAAATTGAGGATGGAGGTAAACTGATGTTAGCATTCGGAAACAAAGACTTTAGAAATATTCAAGAACAAGTGTTTAAGAATATGAAGGATATTGAATATATCCTTGAAGAAGAGGGCGTGCTTAATGAATTTGGAATTAAAGTTGTTGGTGAAGAAACCAGCACAGCCGCTCTTCCTAACCCTACTGAATATGAAGGTGATTTTGGTGATACTTATGCTATTGGCACAGAGGCACCATATACACTATATGTTTATACTCGCGCAAATGATGGGCACCCTAACAATTATTGGTTTAATATTGGTGTGTTCCCTGCTCCCGGCCCGCAAGGCCCCGAAGGCCCCGTTGGGGCAACTGGATCTGCTCCTGTAATAAACTTTTATGCTACTGCTAATGGCGTTGAAGCTGGAACTCCAGCCGCTGTTTCTGTAAGTTCAAGCGGAACTGATGAAAATAAGAGTTTTTATTTAACTTTTGATATTCCGCAAGGAAGCACTGGATTAACTGGACCTGCGGGACCGCAGCGGAATTCCTGGACCAACCCGGAGCAACTGGAAGTTAGGGCGTTAAAGGCGATCCTGGTGGCGCTTATGTTTTTGTTGGCTCTGTTGCGGATGTTGGTGATCTTCCAGCTCCTGATACTGTTCAAGAAAACGGCGCTTATTATGTTGGCACTGAAGCTCCATATAGCATTTATGTTCCACTTCATAGTTCAACTAGCACACAATGGTTCAATGCTGGTTTAAGTTCTATTGAAGGTGGTGGCGGTTCTACTGAACCTTATGTTTTCTCTGAAAGTGAAACTGCGAGTGGCACTATTTCTAATGATATGCTTGTTGCTATGAATGAGGACACAGGCGAGAAATTTGTTAAGAATGGTTCAAAGATTTATACAGAAATGGATGCTGGTAAATATAAATCTATTGAATCTTCAACTACAAGCACACAAGTTAAAAATATTGAATTAAATACTACAACTGGTGCTTGGACTTTAACATCTACTACACTAGCTCTTGTTAATGGCACATATGATAATATGACTGTTGGAACTGCTAAAAATTTTGAAATTTCGCCTATTACTACTGGAGATGAATTTATAATCAGAGAAACAGGTGGAACAGATGAAATTGTTGGTGATAATAAAGATACTTTTAAATATTTCGCTCAAACAACAATATATAATCAAGAATATTTTTACCCAACATCAGATACTACAGTTAATGGAATTACTGTTTCAAGTGTTTCTGCTACAGATGCTGGTTTTAGAATTAATTATAAGAATTATACAAGATATAAACTAAGAATAAGTGGCACTGCTACTAATACAGCATATATTGAACTTTCTGATAGAACTAATGATATGACTTTTATGAAAAATCATATTTATGCTCTATATGATATGCCTGTTGGTGCTGGAATTGATACACATATTGAAGCTGGTTTAAGTGCTCTTGTTGTTCTTAATAAAAGATTTGATATTATTAAATGGAATCATGATGACGAAATTAAAAGTGGTTTTATATGTTCAACTATAACTAATGGAACAGAAATTAATGATGAATATTACCCTGCTGTTTTTGATCTAACAGTTATTTTAGGAAAAGAAGTTGCTGATTATTTATATAATGTTGAAGCATCTAATTCTGGTTCTGGAATAAATAAATTACATAATCTTAGATTTAGAAAACATTTTTATTATCCTTCAGTTAATACAGATTATGGCCAAGATTTACCTACTTTATGTGATGAATTTTTTGCTCAAAACAGTTGCGATTATTATTCAATCTCAAATGACTATATGATAAATATTCATAGTTATAATGAAAATAGTTTAATAGGAGTTTATTCAAATAGATTCTCAGAAGATTTAAGTGTTAGCGGAGTTTTTGTTAAACCTGGAAAAGAAATTGTTTTCAAATCTTTTATTAACGAAATTAATAAGATAACTATATATTTTTATACAATTTATGGAGAAAGCATAAAGACAGAAGAATATTATAATGATGTTAAAATAACTATACCTGAAAATTGTTATTTTATTAAATGTAAAACTAACGGTGGTTCTTTTACTCAATTAAATTATTCAATTCCTCTTGATATGTTTTATTTAATTCCATATGAATATATTAATTATTCTTTAGATCAATTAAAAAATATATTTCCTAAAAATAGTGATTCTTCTGATGTGGCTTCTAACAAATATATAAGAAACCATTGGAATTGTTTTAATACTTATGTTGGGCCTGCTAATGGTTGGTTAAAAATAGTTAATAATGAAATTGTCCCTTTTGGTGATTATGCTGAATTATAGAGCGATGGTAAATATAAAGTTGTAAAACAGTTTCAAAATTATTTTTTATATGGGAAAGCTGCTCAGTTTACTTTATTAGACAATGATGGCACTTATTATTATTGGAGATTTCCTTATTTAAATTTACCAATTAATGATTTAAATTTAGGTGAAACTTTTCCAGCTTTTATTTTTGGTAAATGTAAAAATTGCCCTGCTATTTATAAAGTTATGAACTTATCTGATTTTAAAGACACAACAAAAGTTAAAGATACTTATGCTATAGCTTATTGTTATGATATTCAATATGTAGTTCTTAAATGTAAAGCAGCAGATACTACTGCTTTAACAAACTTTATTAATAATATGTATTTATATTATATGTATGCACATAGTGATTCTTATAGAACCTGGACTGCTTTAAAAAATCTATTTATATTTGAGAATGGTGAAGAATCTTTAAAAATGGACTATAGCAATTCTCAATATTATAATAAATCAGATTTAACTAATTATATTACAGTTCCATCGAGACCATTTATTTATTGGAGTTATAAACAAAATTCTGCGAATAAATTGGCTAATCTTCCTAATCCTTCAACATTTGGAGAGGGTGTTTATCATATTTCTCAAAATAAAGATTATCAGTTAACTTTGACTCCTGATACTACACAAGGGCAAATAAACGAAATGGTTCCAAGAATTCTTCCTCAAAAATATTATTCAACTACCGGAACTGAAACACCTTATAAAAGCGGTGTTTATGTTCTTAAATGTTGGTATTCTGGAGTTCCTGGAACAAATCCTGCTCCATATTGGGTTTTTGAAAGTGATGGAGACTAAACGTTAAAATTTAAAGGTTTATTTTGTTTAACTTGATTTAAACAATACATTATCCTGAGAGGGAAATTTACACGATGGGAGCTAATATGAAAGCTACGATTTTTGGATACCGCAATTTAAGTAAAGATGGGAAACGCTATTATGTTTCTACAATTAACAGTTCTATTTTCTGTGATGATAAAAGCCAGTTGACAGCAGATAGATACTTTGTTAATTTTTCTAAGGAAGATAATGTTTTCACTGATATTAAAGCGGGAACAAGGGTTAAGTTTGTTTGTGAAATCGATAATATTGATAACACTAACGGACGCCTTAAGGTTTCAAATATAAGTTTGAAATGATTTAAAAAAGAGGTGGTGCTGCTTTAACAGCACCAGCCTCTTAAAACCCGGAAAGGACTTTGATATGATAATGACTGTGGATGTAGTGGGTTATATACATACTGACGAAGTTAAACATCTGTTCAGTTCTAAAACATATAATGTAAAACCAAGAGCAACTCTTTATAAAGTTTATTTATATGATAATGATTTGAATATAACGAAAAGCAAAGAAAGCATAACTCTAAGAGATATAAAGAAAAATATATTTAGAGATCTTAAAAATTCTTATATAAAACCAGATGGAAAACTTCATTATATAACTCCAAAAAAGAAAAAAGAGAAAAATTATAATTTTGATTATTACAAAATTGAAGTAATTAAAAATGGAGATTATAATGGAACTAAATGAAGCACGAAAAATTCTACTAAACGATATTTCTACTGTTGATACATATATTATTTATATGAATGATGACGGAGATTGCGTAGAAATAAACCCTTTTTATGTTTATAAATGGGGAACTGCCCACGAAATTAAATGGGGAAAATATGAAAATGTTGCTGAAGACCTTATAAAAGCATATGGGGAAGCACATAATTTGGTATATTTTGCTATTAGTATTCATACTAAAACGAGGTTAAAATAATGGAAAATAGACAAGAACGTTTAAGGGAGCTGATATATGAAAAAGAAAAACTACAGCAGAGCGATAGGAGCATATGTAAAAGCTGGGAAAAGCCTGGAAGAAGCCAGAGCAATAGTTCAAGCAAAAATAGAAAAGAGCAGAAATAAGGCTATAGGTGCTTATACTAAGCATTTAATGGATAAAGGATATTCAAGAGAAGGTGCCCTTGAACAAGCAAGAAGAACTGTAAGAGCACAAAAAGAAATTATTAAAGATTATGGAATAACAGACTTTAATAGACTTAAAAAAGTTTATGATTCTGCTATTAAGGCTGCTAATAAAGAAGTTGATATTGGTGGAAATACTTTAAATCTAAGAAAACAACAAGAAAGTTTTGAAAATGAGATAAAGAAATTTTCACAATATTCAGGAGATTTTAAGACACAGAAGGCTATGGAAAGAAACTTTAGAAAACAGGTTTTTGAAAATCAGATAAACTATAGAAATCATTTAACAGAGAAACAGAAGGAAATTGCGAGAAAAATTGTTAAATCTAAATTTAAGGGTTGGATGGAATACAGCAATATAGATGATAAAGTTTTTGACGCTATTGCTGATAGTTTAGGTTATGACGAACTATACCATATGATGAGCGATTATTATGACCCGGATAATAAATTAGATGATTCTATTTTAAAACCAGCTAAGGATTTATTAGATAGAGTTAATAAAGGAGAATTAGATAAATTAATAGAAGAAGGTTTATTAGTTATATGACAGTTTATATAGAAGGAAGAAAATATAATATTCTTTTCTTTGATACTGAAACTCACGTTGATAAACAGACTATTTAGGAAGTTAAACAATAGAAATATGATAGAGTTGGAATTTGGTTAGGTTATTTGATAGATGAATTAAATGATGAAGATTATAAGAACAGAAAATATTGGGGACATAATGAAGATGAAGTTATTGAATTAATTGATAATTATTTTAAGAAATCAAATTGTTTAATATATGCTTTTAATTTGCCTTTTGATTTTAGTTATATTATGACTAAATTGCTTCTTAAATACGGACTTGAAAATACTGAGATATTATGTAAGACTCAACTTTCCACTATTTATAATGTTCAAATTAAATATTATGACCATATTTTGCTATTTAGAGACCTTCACCTGTTGTTGGGGCCTGGAACACTAGAACAACAGGCGAAGGCTTTTAATTGCCCTCACCTTAAATTACACTTTGATGAATACACTAAAGATAGACACTGCGAGGGAATATATGAACCAACTGATGATGAGTTGCTTTATTGCTACCACGATGTGGCCTGTTTATACGAAATAGTTGAATATTATTATAAATTGATGGAAGGCGACGATTTCTATTATGGAAAACATTTTTTCGATAGTTATACAGCCGCGAGTTATAGTGCTAAATTGGCTGTTGAATCAACTTATGCTACTTTCTTAACTGAAGATTTAATAGTTAAAAAAGATATAAAACATAAGGGCGAAGGTGGACATCAAAAGAATAAAGATAATCAAATCTCCAGAAAAGCAGGAGATATTTTAGTTAAAAAAGGACGAATTGCTCCTAAAAGTTATACTATGAAAAATTTTAGGAAAGATTACCCTTTATTAACCGATGAAAATGAAGTTTTACTTAACCGCTCCGCTTATCACGGAGGCTTGTGCTACCCTTTTTATAAATATTAGGGAAGACGAATTTTAGACAAAGTTGCGCATATAGACGCGGCTTCAATGTACCCAAGCAGATTAATCCTTCACGAATACCCATATGGATATGGAGTTAAAAAAGATAAATTGGAATATACTAATCATACTCTTCATTTGATAAAAATAAGTTATTCTTATTACTGCGAATATAGAGAATATGCTAAAGCTATTCCAGATATTAATATAACTCATAATAAAGATATGTGGGGAGGACTAACAGATACTAAACAGACTTCTGTTATTTGGGCTGAAATTGAATTAGAATGGTTCAAAAAATGTTTGCCTAATTTTAAATATGAAATATTGGAAATATATGAATATAAAACAAAGTTATTTACTATGAGAGATTATATACAGAAAATATTTAATTTTAAGAAGACGGCTAAAGGTGCTGAAAGAGCCCGATATAAACTAATTATGAATTCTTTATATGGGAAATTTGGTGAAGCACCACACGAAGACGAAATTGTGCTTACTTTTAATTAGACCACTAATTCCTTTGAGACGCTCCTACAGCATATTAAGGAGCGGCGAAGAACACGAGGGAAGATATACATATTACCCTATTGCTTCCTGTGCTACAGCATATGCCAGAGCTGAACTTTTAAGGCGAATGGAGATGCTTGGATGGGATAATATAGTTTATTGTGATACAGACAGCATTTTCTTCATAATTAACAAAGAATCTATAAACGGATTTGAAACTATGAAAAAATTAAATCTAATTGGAAAAAGTGCTGGACAATGGGAATTTGATGGATATTATGTTAACTTTGGTTCTATATGCCCTAAGAAATATACTGGTTTATTCTGTGAATGTTCTGAATTAACAACTGAATTATTAGATTGTGATAATTATAAATTTGATATTAAATACGCTGGTTCATCTATTATTGAACCATTTATAGATGTTAGTGCTAAAGATATATATTATGAAACTATTAAGAAAACAAAAACTCCTAAAGGGAGTGTGCTTGCGAGGGAACCGGCTTTTGTTAAATCTCTTAATTTTGTTAATTATTATACTAATAAAATGCTAATAAATATGAGTGCTGATGATATTAAGTTTATAATTGATAAATATGAAAATTATGAAATACCTGATAATATTAAAGAATCTAAAAAGTTGCTTAATAATGTTATTAATAGAAGAAAACAGTTAATAAAAGAGTTAAATAAAGCCTTAGATGCTGTTTAAGCATCTAAGGCGATTTTTAACCATTAGTTCTTGGTTTTAACAATTCCATATTCTTTTGGAATAATTTCATTGTTATTAAATTATGAAAATTAAAGGCACGAGCATCAAATATACCTATAATAGATTGCTGTAATTCTGAATTAAAAACAGTTCTCTTTATATAAGGCCTCATACCTATAATGTTAGTTATTCTTTCATAGTTATATTTATTAACTATTTTAGAATCCCATACAGTAAACCAATCTTGCTAATTATTAGTAAATTTAATAATTGCTGTGGGCTTTATTAATCTTTGTTTTGTTATTAAAGATGTGTCTGAATCAATCATATTAGTAAATGTTGATGAATCACCTGCTAATATATCAGCTACTGTTCCAGAACGTCTCTTTAAATATTTTTCTGAAGGTTTAATATATTCTATAACTGCTCTCTTAGAATGAAGTTTATAACGGCCGAAAGTCTAAGGGAGGAAATTAAAAGCACTTAATATATCACTAGCTTCTTCAAGAGTGTTTCCTATACAAATTATACGTAATCTATTTTTTGTGCTTCTAACTAAATTCTCAAGTTGATTAGCAAAAGCGTAAACTATATCAAATGTTTTTCTCTCATTCTTCTCACGGTTCATCTCATCTAAACAGATGTTATAATACATATTAGGATCTGCCAGGAAATCTTTATCAAATAAACCGCTGCCCTTATCATTATAGAAAGTGTCTAAGGCTAATACACGAGCCATTAATTTAACTTTTTGAGGAGAATTAGTTTTTGGGTGCCTTGTTAATACCTAATAAACACCATCGCCTCTAACTGTTAAATCAAGTTTATATTTTCTTCTTAAATCCGAATCCACTAACTTTTCCGCCTTATTAGTTAATAACTTTTGAGCAGAAGTTGATGTTAACCTAAGCCAATAAAAAGGACGACCATATTTTTTAAACTATCTTATAAAGAAATCTGAAGTGGCATATGACTTACCAGCCTCCCTGCCGACCCAGTAAAAAATAAAACAGCGCCCAATCATAACCTAATATAGATCTTAGGCTGTAAAATTCTTGTGTTTGTTCTTTTGACATAATACCTCATAAATCGTAAGGGCGAACTAATTTGACAGACCCGGCTGATTTCCCACCGACCCTTGTTCCTACCTCTTCGGCCAACCTGGAACTATAGTAAGGGGTTATCTGAAATATAAATTAGAGCCTCTGATTATTTATATTATAAGAGGGATTTAGAGGTTATCTAAAAGCGTTATAATATAAATTATTGTTAAACCTGTTTTTATTTTCTAAACTTTTAAATTTAATTTTTTATAAAAAAGAGACGACTGCCCGAGGTTTTTCCGAGTGGCGTCGTCGCTATAGTCCC
>Ga0247609_10003332_pt1 | contig 16336 bp, 9 predicted proteins | sample 172DNAGHGlowgp2_FD_193487 | JGI IMG/M metagenome (GOLD analysis project Ga0247609, IMG submission 193487) | Sheep rumen microbial communities from Palmerston North, Manawatu-Wanganui, New Zealand - 1728 DNA GHGlow gp2 | ecosystem: Host-associated > Mammals > Digestive system > Stomach > Rumen ...
TGTTTCTGCTGCTGTTCGGTGTTGGCTTTCTGAATGAGGGTCAACTTCTCCTGTAGCTCCTTATTCTGTTTTTGGGCCGCTTGAACTTGCTCGTTATGTTTCTTCGTCGCTTCTTCCTGGTTCTTAGTCAGGTTGGTGAGTTTTTCCTGAAGTTCTTTGTTCTGCTTCTGTCCGGCCTCAAGTTGTTCCTTAAACTGTTTCTTGATCTGTTCCGTCAGTGCAGCTCTTGAACGGGTCTTTTTCTCACTTACATCCTCAACCATATTCGAGAAGTATTGCCCCAGTCCATTAGGTGTTGGTGCTTCTTTGTCGGCGATCTGTTTTATGAATAGTTTCTCCTCTACATGACCGACTGCTGCTATGATTGGGGTCTGTAGGTTAGAAACGGTCTGGAGTACATCGAGGTCATCAAGGCTTTCGATACCACCTCCACCTCCACGAACCAGCGCCATTACATCGAAACCAGCCTGATCGATGTCCCTTAAGCGCTGACAGAGTTCGGAGGAATTAGCGAAGTTTACACGATGTTCTTCAAAGTCAATGGCGGATTTAGCTGCTTGTATTCCGGCATTGAAGTCAGACATAGTGATGGATGTTGTGGCGAAGATGAGAGCTACCTTGGGGCGTTTGTCGATGAAAAGGAGCTGCTCAAGTATCGAGTCAACATTTCTGAACCCCTTCTGAGCCTTTTCCCGCCGTATCTCCATCCTCTTCATTTCGTCCTCATTGATAGCCTGGTCCTGAATGATATCAACCCTGCTTACAACGAGAAGTATCTGGATCCTGCCGTCATTCTGCATTCTCCGGCCCAGCATTCCCCCGACAGTAATTAGGCTACCATCTTTCAGGTCATCAGCAAGAGAGTATGGTATCTGAAGCGTTATCTCTGATTGGGTGTTCTCGTCTCTCAAGATATCAAACCTATTACGCCAGGCTGGACTATGTTTGGGATTCTTGAGATAGATGCCCTGGAGGAAAACGACATTCTTATTAACGTCCTGCTGCGAGAAGTAAGACGCTATTATTCCCAATATTTCCGACGGTTTATATATTATCGTCGGGGTGTTGGAGTTGGGGGGCGTTATTTGAGGTTGGTCAGGCATAAAACAATCTATGGTGTTACAGTTAGTCCTTGGTTGTAAGACTCTCTCAACCATTTAATAGACTCTTTCTCATGAGCCACAATATTATCAAGAGTCCATTCTTTGTATCTGGAATACACATAAAGCATTTTTAGACTTTCAACATAACCCTTGATAGAATCATTCAGGAAAGATTCAATATGACCTCTTTTCTCTTCAAATGCTGAATCTTTTAATGAGCTATTTTGACCAGAAGAGATCATGCACAAGTTACCGATACTATCTTTGAGTTCTGCTTTATCTGGTTCTTTATCAGCTAACTCTTTCCAATTGAAACCAGTCTTATTCTTAGCATGATGTTGTGGGGCTATATGTTCTATAGACCTATTACGACGGAATATATAACTGGAAGCGAGGTTCTTTTCATTAGGTTTGTTAAAAATGTTTTCTCGGTTCTTCCATAAGTAATAATCCATTCTCCAGAAATAATAGCGGTCGATATTGCCATATCTCAGTTGTGTCGCTACTTCATCATCTGATTTACCATTACATAAATCAGGATGCCAATATTTATCAAGCGTTTCTAGTGTCTTTAGTATTTCATTCTCATCAATATAAAGCTTATCTTCTTTCTGTATTTGTTTGCCGATCCAAACTAAAAACGGTGCTATCCAATAATAGTATGTCATTGAGGAAGAAGCGGCATATAACATAGTCTCATACTGAATAATTTCTTTCTTCCGGCCATTATTATCATAATACAGCTTGAATGGATATGGGTCTTCGTCATTATCACTGAGACGAACCATAAAATAATCGAGTATAAGCCTATATAAAAGCAGGTTGTTAAAAAACGCTTCAACCAGATCTATTTGTAGACAATTTTTGAAGGTGTCATGTAATTTGTGGACACTAAAAAAATCAGTAATATTGATTTTATTGATATCTTTTATAGACCCAGGTTTTTCTTGACTATCTGCATAGTTAAGTGTTATGAATAATATTTGAAGAAGAAATTCTGGGAAAGTGGGTATGGCGTAAACATCTCGCCTTTGATTTTTTTTGTTATTCGGATTATTCTCTTCGGGTTGATCCATCTGTTGAATCTCCCGTATAGATGGGGCGTCATTGTAATCATCATTCTCTTTATAAATCTCATCAGCAATAGCATTTAAATCTCTAGTTTGATTGGAAAGAAGAGCTTTGATTGCTTTAGAATACTTGTCCCGACAACGATTATATGAATTCGTATCAGCTTCTTCTTCAGATAGTTCCTTGTTGCGGCTAGAGGGGCGATATAACATTCGATCCATGATCGAACAAGCATTCCATATTTTTGTATATGCTTCTCTCTTAGATTTATCTGGCAGTTTATTAAGTAATGTGACTTTTAGTATCTCATGTTGTTCCAGAGCCTTACCTGTAGTATTCATTCTTTCAAAGTAAGTGTTCAACTCTGTTATTGTGTATTCTTTATGTAAAATGGAAATAAAGAATGTAAGCTTTTCTTTGATGAAATTCCCAAATTTAGCTCTATCAAGATTCTCCTTCTTGTTGAGATAACTATTGATGATGCTTAATCCAGATTCCATCTTGCTATTTTGAATTGCTTTCTGCTCATCATCAGAAAGCTTTTCAATCTCTAATTTCGAACTCAAGTAACGTTCATCGCTAGGCCTCGCTGCAAATCTGAGCCTTGGACTATTACCAGTTATAGTGAAATCAGTCCAATTAAACACAATACCCAACAACATCATCACTGTAAACCGCTGTTGACCATCAACGAGGTCCAAGGTTCCATTATCTTGCAGCTTGGCAGTTAACATACCAATATAATATGGTTTACCATCCGCTGTAGTATAAGCTTGATACAAGTCATCCATTAATCGCTCTATCTGATTCTTACCCCATTCGAAGAGGCGTTGATATAGCGGTATATTAAAGACTTGTTTTCCCTTAGCTATTGTTGCCGGTGTAAATCTATTATTGCTCATAGAATTCTGTTCATTTATTATGTAGGTGACTAAAATCGAGCACATATTTCTTGGATATCAAATCATATAATCTGATTTCCAGTTTCTTAAAATCGTCTCGAATAGTTTCGTTTTTGTTTTCTGTTGAAAGGAACGTCCCAGTAGCAGGCATTAATAGTATTCGATTTCGCATTTCAGCCAAAAAGAAAGTGGGTGAAGTTGATCTATCAAGAAGCATTATGATACGACTCTCTCCAGCTAATTGAAGTAGTCTTTCTTTGTTAGCTTTACTCGTCCCATATCGGAACTGTGACACCACTCTTGTAATGCATGTTAGAGCCTCAGCCAAGTAGTCTTCACCAAATTTGATATAGAACGCAAACAAGAAGGCTGCTATCACATCTCCATACCACCAATGAGTTCTTTTTTTGTTCTCTATAGCATGTGAGGATTCTTGAGTTTGATCAGTCTTTTCTCTATCGAATATCGGGCGTTCAATTTTTCCAGAACAAGTAATAGAATCCCATAAAACTTGATATGCATATGTCTTCTGAAATGAAGAATATCTTCTGACGAAGTGTTCAACATAGGCAAAAAAATGGCTGCCACCTTGGATGGCTTCATTGAAATGGAAAGCCTCACCAAATGGAGGGACTTCGTCAATGATTGGTGCGGCTTCGAACTCATTTTTAATGGCCTTATTCCCTTCAGGGTCGCACTCTTCCATTCCTGACCATTTACGAAGGCAATATAGATAGCATCCCACTACAATAGAAACACTATGGTCTCCCTTATCACTCTCATGGGTGAGCAGCAACCTATCCCATTTTTGTGCTAAATGCATCTGCTGAGGTTCCCATGGGATGTAGCGTAGATGGTGTGATTTCAACAGCTCGTAATCCGTTAAAGGCTTACCTCGATCATTCTGTGCAGAGAAGAATGTATAGGCCAAATCTATAGGCTCATTTTGAAGGAATAAGACATCAAGTGAAGTGTTATTCTTAATTTCTTCAATCTTCTTCACATTTTCATCTCTGTTCCAGCCTTGTCGTTCTATGAAATTCTTTATCAGGTACTTATTATAAGCTATAAACTCATTGGCCTTTTTCGACAAAAACTTCTCACCCAAGAGTGAGGGCGTATTATCACCCAATGCCTCTATAATCAATGATAGTGTCACCATTCGCTGCTGACCATCTATTATCTCCCATCCATTATTTGAGAATTGTAAAATAATAGTCCCCATATGATATGGATGGTTTTCATGTTTTTTTATCAACAAATCATCCATTAAAAGAATGACATTTTTCTCAGGCCAGCAATATGTTCGCTGATAGTCAGGAATCGTTATTGATCCCTTAAGGTCATTTATTTCAATCCCACCCAGTAATTCTCCGAGTTTTTTCCGTTCTAATTCTACCATAAAGATATACAGTTACACATTAAAGAACTTATTAAAGAAGGCCGTAAGCTTGTCGAGAACAGTTCTCTTCTTCTCTTCTCGATTCGATTTAGGTCCAAATAGAGGCATCGGAGGCAATACTTTAGTAATGCTGGTTCCTGTTGTCGTAACATAACCGTCAGCAAATGCCTGTCTAATGAACTCTTTGGTTTCAATAGCATTCAGTTTTTCTTCTTGAATCAGCTCGTCAAGCTCACGTTCCCTCTCTTGGTCAATATAATCTTTCCATTCATCTGTAATGTCACCATCGCCCTGGGCTGCACTATTTTCATCAGGAGTTGGGGTCATCTTGTCAATGAATTTCATGATAAGGTCATATTTATCACGAAGGTCGGGACTTGAATTGATCGCCTTCTGGATTTTAGCCAGTATGGTCTTATCCTCACAGTTCTTGTCATGATACTCCTGCACAAGCTTGAGAATATAAGGTATGTCAATTTGAATTTGCTTGACAAGTTCCATTTCAAAGATAAGGTCGTCTTCGATATTCTCATCATCTCCGCCCTTAGTGGGACGCAACTCATCATGAAGCTCATTATACCATGTCAGATAATCTTGAAGGTCAAAGTCAGAGATAACCTTTGCTTCAGCATCAAACTCATCGAATGCTGAAAGTAGATTCTGTAATTTCAACACCCCTCCGAACAATTTCACAAAGTCTTTTTTCTGGTCTATTGTGAACGTCATGGGATTTATGGGTAATTTATACTTCTCTAGAAGCTCATCGATAATCTCCTTGTAACCGAATACATGGTGTCCGTTCTCGTCATCAAAGCCATTATAATAATCTTCAAATGGCCTCATCAGGACAATACCAGAGGCATCCCTATCACCGAAGAGAGCAAACGATTCATCTGTCGCCTTCTCGAGATTTCTGAAGCACACGATGTTGCCACAATCCTTAATGCTGTTAAGGATACGGTTGGTTCTACTGTATGCTTGGAGCAGGCCATGCATCTTCAGGTTCTTGTCAACCCAAAGAGTATTGAGCGTCTTTGCATCGAAACCTGTGAGGAACATACTGACCACGATAAGTATGTCTATCTCTCGATTCTTCATTCTCAGTGACAAGTCTTTATAATAGTTCTGGAACTTCTCACTGTCGGTAGAGTACTTAGTACCGAACATCTTGTTGTAGTCTTCGATAGCTTTCTCCAAGAAGTCACGAGAAGTAGCGTCGAGCCCATCGGTTGATGCAGGATCCTCTTCACCGAAAGTACCAGTTTCATCCTCCATCTCATTTGCTGAGAAAGTGAAGATTGTCGCTATTTTGAGGCGCTGAGCTTCAGGAACATTCTCTTGCTGCTTCTGGAATTCCTTGTAATAAGCGATGGCTGAAGGGATAGAATCAACACAGAATATTGAGTTGAAGCCACCTAACAAGTTTTTCTTCTTCTCTTCCTGGATCTTGGAGTTCTTCGCTACATCGATAACATTAGAAATAATGCTATATTTGTACCGCTGGCTCTGCTTCGTCTTTTGGGCGAAATGTTCCCTTATGTACTGTACGTTGTTGGCTATACGCTGAGGGGACTTAAGAGCCGAGTCCGTTTCAATTCCCCATACCTCTTTATCTTCAATATCATCCTTCACTTTCATAGTCTGAATGTAGTCCACCTTGAATTGGAGTACATTCTTATCACGGATAGCGTCGATGATTGTGTAGGTGTGCAAGGCCTTGGTCGGTTTTCCGTCTTCATCTGGTTCACCACCGAAAGCTTGAGCGGTAGTCCTGAGGTTAGCAATCTTCCCGGCACCAGCATTCTTTGCAAAAATGGGAGTACCAGTAAATCCAAAGAGATAATATTTCTTGAAACTCTTAGTGATAAGGACATGCATATCCCCAAACTGAGACCTGTGGCACTCATCGAAAATCAACACCACATTCTTATCTTTACACTTGACCTCTTTATCTTTCTTCAAGAGGGATGAAAGCTTCTGAATCGTTGTGATGATGATCTTTTTCCCTTTAGTTGGGTCATTTAGCTGTTTTTGGAGGATGTTGGACGATGTGTTGGAATTGGCGCATCCCTTCTCAAAGTTATCATATTCCTTCATCGTCTGATAGTCCAGATCCTTCCTGTCCACTACAAACAGCACCTTGTCTATGTAATCTAGATTAGCAACCAATTGGGCCGTCTTAAATGATGTGAGGGTCTTTCCTGAGCCTGTAGTATGCCAGATATACCCACCAGCTTTTATAGTGCCCTGCCAATTATTAAGAGTCGCTGTCTTTATTCGCTGAAGAATCCTCTCTGTAGCTGCAATCTGATAAGGACGCATTACCATAAGGTTCTTGTCGACGGTAAAGACACAGTATTTAGTCAGGATATTCAGCAATGACGACTTCGTAAGGAATGTGTTGGTAAAGTCCCTGAGATCAAGAATGAGGTTGTTCTCAGCATCAGCCCAATATGAAGTAAACTCAAATGACTGAGATTGGGTCTTTACTTTGTGCTTTCGCTTGTTTACCTCCTCTACATGGGCAAATCGGGTTGTATTGCTGTAATATTTCGTTTCTGTTCCATTAGAGATGAGGAAGATCTGGATATACTCATATAGACCAGTACCAGCCCAGAATGAATCACGTCCATACCTGTTAATTTGATTGAACGCTTCTTTCAAGGGGACACCACGGCGCTTCAGTTCACAATGTACAAGAGGCAAGCCATTCACGAGTATTGTAACATCATAGCGGTTAGACTTGGCTCCACCTTCAGGTACATACTGATTTATCACCTGTAAATGGTTATTATAGATGCTTTTCTTATCTATCAGCTTGATATTTTGAGTTTGACCATTTTCAAGTGTGATATTGACTATCTCTGTCTTCTGGATACGTTCGGTCTTGTCCTCAATAGACATCTGGGGTGAGGCTATGTGCTGCTCAAATAGCTGTTTCCATTCTTTATCAGACAGAGTGATGTCATTAAGTCTGTCAATCTGTGAACGAAGGTTATTAATTAAATCAGCTTCATTCGTAATATTAACATACTCATATCCCTGGTCAGTCAACTGTTTAATAAAGGATTTCTCTAGCTCAGCCTCAGTTTGATAACCTCGATCTTCTCTGGGCAAAGCCTCATAATGACTCATTACAGTTGCGTTATCCATTTCTGCTATGACGTTAAATTTATCCATTTGATTCTTCGTTATTTCTTTAAAACCACCATCATTTCATCAACAAACACCTTACGTTTATCTCTTAGATTAGTGCAATTATATTTTACACTTGATGACGTATCGATTTCTAGTACATTATTCCAATACTGGCCTTCAACCAAATCATAACCAGGGTCTAAACAGAACAAGGAAATCACGTCATTGCCGATCTCATACCCTACTGCAACAACTGCATGACCAGATTTCTTTGTATAAGAAAAACCTATCTCCACGGGATGATTATCGTCTAAGTATTCTATGACGTCCTTCATGAAATCCGCATTAATCTCTATGTTATCATAAAGCGGTGTCACTTTCTTGCTGAAGGCTCTCTTAAGCTCAATAGATAAGTTCTCTATCTCATAACCTTCAACAATCATCCCTTGTCTCTCAAGGAAATGCCTGATAAGTCGTCCTTCCGAAGTATTTCTTTTTAGTTTCTTCTTATCAGGCACATCCGTTACGATCTTTCTCTTAATGACTTGTTCAATGATTAGGCACATCATCATGCTGTAAACCGCACATGCTCCATCAATTTCACCCTGACGGAGATGGGCAAGTTGTTTACTACGTCCAATGACTAGACCATTCTCGGTAAGCCTTATTTTATTTATAATCTTAATCATTTTTTTCTTTCTCTAGCCTAATCTCCCAAAGTGTCTTCCCTCCATAGCTGAAATACTTCGGGCCCTGATAAGCGTCTGAATGGTTTCTCATCTCATCGGGTATATATGTCCCAGTGAATGCTGATAAGCTCCAAAGACGATCCTCATACTCAACTTTATTGCTTCCGGCAACCTTGACATCTAGTTTCAAGGGGTCGAAAGTAATGATGTCACCTACCTTTAATCCAACCATATCGAAAGCAAAAGGTTTACGCTGCTCCTTTTTCTCTTTCTTCTTGGGTTGTGGCGCGTCTTTGAGAGGGGGATACACCTGATATGGTTTCCCGTCCTCATATTTCATCACAATAGCATCATCGAAAGCTTCTGCCAAATCTAGAAGAATCTCAAGGGCTTGATCTGGATGAACATTGAAGAATTCACGATTCTGCCTGATACGTAAGTCTGTGAGCCTATCTATCTGCTTGTGAATTATCTTCTCAATCTCGGCATATTTCTCTGTCTGGATTGTAGCAAAGATATCAAAGGGCAAAGGAACGGCGGTATTATCCAATTCCCGGCTCCGGACATCGACAGGACGGCTACTCTTACCTATCTTTACCCAGTCATCACGAAAGCTTTTATTCGTGAGTATGTAAACGAATCCTTTTTCTTTCTTGTCCATAGATTAATCAGCCAAATAATAGTTTCTTGATTTCTTCAGCTCGCTCTTTGCAATAATTATAGTCAAAAACAACAGCATCTAAATCTTCTTGACTTCTTATCGGAAATCGACTCGGATGTAGATGATTAAACCACTGAGAAATGGTTACGCCATCACGATACCTCCCCACTCCAATATTCATATTACATTCACCTCGTGTCGTAAAGTCTCCATCTGATGGAATCGTTTGCTTGAGAGTCAAGTATTTCGCAAAGTTATTCTTATATGCTTCGATATAGCTGTCAATATCACTGCCCGCTATATATACTGATTCTCCACTATGACGAAGATCGGGGCCACTAAAATAATAGTTAATACTCCAATTCTTCGCTGTAACCACTAATTCTCCACCAGAATCTAATGGCTCACAAAACCTTGCTTGTTTCATTGCCATATAATCATTCGAATGTTAGAAGTTTATTTCGGTAATACTCATATTGCTTCTGGCGTTGTTCAAGCTGCTGTTCCAGATTGGAGATGGAATCCTCAAACTTGTCGAGAATGGCAACAATCCGATTTTGTTCTGTGAGATCAGGAAGATAAATCATTATTCGTCCAAGATGTTCAGGCCTAATACCAGTTACCTTTACACCGAATGCATATTTCCTCTTTTGATTGAAGAAATATTTAGTAAATGTGCTGTATGAGATGAACTTGGGATTCTGCTTGTGTTTAATAATTAAAGCATGATTACTTACAGCAATATCATCATCACCAAGATAGGCGACACTTTTACAGATATCCTCAACGTTCTCACTCGTGTCTGTCATAATAATATCACCCTTAGACGCTTTTCGTGCTTTATCGAAAACCTCTTTTGAGACGAATCTATTTGTTGTGTAAGTAAATGGGCCATAATGAGTGTAGATTTGGCCATAGTGAATACAGCCAATACCATTCTCTACAAAATCTGCCTTTTGAACGCCATTACCTTTAATCATCTGACATGTTTCGCCAAAGGGAACAACGTCAGTTTCAGGCTTCCCTTCTGGGTTGAGAAGTTGGTCCCGATAGTATTCGTACTGCTTCTTCCTTTGCTCTATCTGCTGCTTTATATTTTCGATGGAAGCAGTGAATGTATCGAGAACGCCCACAATCCTGTCTTGCTCAGGAAGGGAGGGAATGGCTAATTCTTGATTTAATAAAGTCTTGCGATTTAAACCAGGGATACCAGCACCTTGTTTTGATGATTGTAAATGATATTCATGATTCTTAAGTAGATGATAGAGAAAACGTTTTGATACGATGTCAAACGGAACGACAACATAACAATGAGCACCAGCCCAAAATTTGGTTTCTATCCAATTAACAAATCCTGCTGATTCACCTCCTTGAGAGATTGTAATGTTTTCTCCATCTTCATTGAATGAGTCTGTATAACCCGAAGCTACTTTCCCTCCATTTATTACGGGATAAGCTCCATAGTCAAGCATGTGATCCCTATTAAGTTGACTGCCCGTATGAACAGAGCAGAGCTCGCTAAGCTTTTTCCTCTCCACCATAATCAATCCCCCTCAAATTCATTTATGATAGTGTTGATTTTAGCATTCAGGTCATATCCTTCTGCGATTAGGTTTTGGAGTGATGAGTTGACTTGCTTAATGTCAATTACCTCACGAGTATCTTCCTGCTCAACATAAGATGAGACAGTGAGGTTAGAGTCATTAGAGATTATGTCATCATTGGACACCAGCTTAGAGAAGTAAGTCTCTTCTTCTCTATTCTTGAATACGTTGAAGATATGATCCTGATTCGATGATGTCAACTTATTCTTATTACCATTCTTCACGAACTCCTTGGATGCATCGATAAATAGCACCTTATTATCAGGTCTGGTCCCTTTTCTTAGAATGATGATACATGTAGCAATACCCACACCGAAGAAGAGGTTTGCAGGGAGTTGTATAACAGTATCTACGTAGTTATTCTCCACCAGCCAATGACGGATAGTTTTCTCCTTACTTCCTCGGTACAGAACACCAGGAAACTCTACGATGGCGGCGGTTCCTGTTTCACTCAATGACCGAAGCATGTGAAGAGTAAAGGCGAGATCTGCAGTTGAATCAGGTGCCAAGACTCCAGGACCAGCATATCTGTCATCATTAATCAATAATGGATTCTTGGATCCTTCCCATGAAATACCATATGGAGGATTAGACACAATGGCATCAAATGGTTCCACATCGCGATGCAGCGGGGTTATAAGAGTATCTCCAAGCTGGATATCAAAGTTATCGTAATTGATATTATGCAGGAACATGTTGATACGACACAGGTTGTAGGTCGTAGGATTGATTTCCTGACCATAGTACTTCAGTGAAGGATTATCTTTCCCAATGGTCTTGGAGAACTTTAGAAGCAACGAACCAGAACCACACGCAGGATCATAGACGCTACGAATCTCATGCCCATCAGCAGCAGTTAATCTTGCAAGTAGTTCTGAAACCTCCTGCGGTGTGAAGAACTCTCCTCCAGATTTACCAGCATTAGAGGCATACATCGTCATTAGGAACTCATAAGCATCACCAAAGGCGTCAATCTTGTTATCTTCGAAATCCTCTCCAAGATCCATATCTCTTACTTTGAGAAGTACCTTGGAAATAAGAGCATTCCTGGTCTTAACATCGGCACCAAGTTGTGAGTCGTTAACATTAAAGTCATTGAACAGGCCTTTCATCTTATCTTCCGACTCCGTTCCCGTAGCTGAGCCCTCGATTTCTTTGAAGATATTTGATAAGGTCATATTAAGGTTTTCATCATGTTCACAACGCTTACATAGATTGATAAACAGTTGTGAGGGTAGGATAAAGTAACCCTTCTCTTCGACAATCTGAGATCGGGCCGGTTCTGCATCCTCATCTTTCATCTGGGCATAGTCGAAATCCTCTATACCGGCATCATGCTGAAGTTTATTGATGTACGCTGTCAGATTCTCTGAAATGAAGCGATAGAACAGTGTGCCCAAAACATAGGCCTTAAACTCCCAACCGCCGACAGCTCCACGAAGTCCATCAGCGATGTTCCAGATTGTTTTGTGTAATTCTTCTCGTTGTTGTTGATTTGCCATACTATTGATGTTTTTATAAGGTTCATGTCTTTAACCTGCAAATATACTTAAAATATCAATAAAACCAGCCAAAATCAAGAGAAATCAGTTCCCATCTGACCTCAAATTGAAAAAACGCTTAATAATAGGCAAGCAGTCAACTTGTCATAAAAGAAACTTAATAACATTTCTGTCGAATACAAAAGGCGTATTCAGCTATCCTAACGCGAACAAATACTTCACTATTAACATAAACCAAGTTTCAATTAGTTAATGACTTTCCACTTGGTAATCTCGTAGAATGGGTCATAGTCACTTTTCTCTAACGTGATGGAAGAGCCAATACGATAATTTTTGGCATCATTTAACCTGATATTAATGTATGTCTGGCGCTTATCCTTAAACTCGACAAACAACCTTTTTTTGTTTTGAAGCGTTACCATCTTAACCACTTTTCCTGTGAGCTTTTGCCCAAGTTCGTAGTCTGAATCAGAGTCCGTTGGTACAAATTTGACATCTTTTGTCTTTTCATTATAAGCAGTAATATAGTAAACCACATGTGATTGATCATCACGGAGCATATTAATGAGTAGAACAGGATACTCTACGCCTTCTTTTCTGATGGCGTGATTGTATTGGTTATCCTTCATAATCATTTCAATGCCATCGAACGTGAAGAGATAATCGCCTTTTGATGAGATACCCACGAACTTGGCTTTGAAAGGTACGCGATAATTGAATTTCTCCACATTCTCCAATTTAATAAGCGTATGTGTATCAGTAAAGCCAAAGAAGCGGTTTCTGAATGATGCAATTTCGTTATATTGATAATTAACAACAAATTCACCTATTGAATTCATGATTCCCCATTTGCCCAGATGTCTCACTTTTTTAAGACGATTGTGCAAGGGAATGATTTCGTCTGGAATAATGTTTCCATTACAATCAATGTAGTATTTGCCTGAGTGATCGGTTACACTCGCTTTCTCACCGTCATTGATGAGTCTGAGCTTTTGATATTTCGGCTTAACGATCACACGTCCATAATAACTCATGATGCCGTAACCGTCTTGGTTTTGTATAATCAGACGGTCATCGCACCATAGTTTGATAGACTCATAGAAATGTGATCGAGGATGATTGTTCTTATCAGCAATGCACAAATGCTCAAAAATATTTAGCACATAGATGCCTGGGCTGATTTCTTCTTTCGTTGTGGGAATCTCAATACCTTCGTCTGATAGAAAACCTTTCCTTTTTTCAAGCATGTCATCTATGGTTGCTCGGATTCGCCCTTGCTCATCTACATAGATTTCTTTGTATTTACAATCTGATTTTGCATTGGATTCACTGTTGAAAATGCCCCATAATGATTTCAGCCGATACTTATAGACGCCTGGTTTAATGTTCACGATTTCTGCAGCATCAAAATCTGGAACTTTGCCCATACCGCGACAGTAAGGCTTGTAGGACTCTGTATTATCAAAGCATAAGTCATTCAGCGAAACAAGAACGCCGTTAGATTGTGATTTCTCGAGAGTATAGAACCAATGCTTTCCGTCAATGAGCCAGTTGCATTTCAATTTGAGTTCTCCAGACTCTATGCATGCTCTTTCAGCTTCACTATCCAGGATAAAGACACAGGACTGATTATCGAACATTGTATTCTGATAGTTGTGTTCTAGCAAATAGTTATAGCTTGAGGCACTATCACTGCCGAATACCCAGATGATAAAATGCTTGTTCTGTTTACAGAATCGGTCGTGACTTTCAAGATCTTGTAAATAATCAATGGAGCGTTGCAGTTTAAAGACGATATCAAGTCCATGCCATTTCACATAAACATCATATCTGCGCCATGACCTAATCCCATTCGTCAACTTATATTTGGGTTTTACTATTGTGATGTTATCGTCATGCTCTTTTTGTTTGGTCAAGGCGTCTACAATGAGACCCCGTAAATAGTCATATCTACTTATTTCTGATGATGACGACTGCCTCAAAGGTTCGTCAAGTTCATAGAGGGGCTTGATAGTTGGATGACTAGTTGTTTTCCATTCACAATCAACATCATGCTGACAGTGTGAGAAAAACAATGACTCTCCCTTTGAGTGAGTTTTTTTTGAAATTCTCACAGGCTGATGGCACTTCTCACAAATGAAAAAAGGTTTACCACCACACTGTACATAAATCTCAATTTGTCGGCTAATTGTCGAAATCTCTTTTCTGGGCCTCCTGAAAAAAGCATTCGCATCGATATGCTCACCAGTTTGGATGTCAATGACGGCTTGAATCGAACGATTGGTTTCATTAGAGTCATCCTCTTCTATTGTGGGCAGGTCTCTAGGCTGGGAGCCCTCATCAGATTGTTGTGATGTTGCTAATGGAAAGTACGTTGGCTCGGACTCCTCTTCTTCAGATGGGTCATCTGATGAATTATGTTTTACATTATCTGTCTCATGTTGTTGCTGCGACATTCGGGCTAGTTCCGTTTCCAATTCCTTAATCCTATCTGCTTGTTGACTTATGATGTCATCCTTTTCGCGAAGCCGTGTTATAAGGGTTTCTAAATTATCACTGTATTTTTGATTTAATGCGGCAATCGTTGTCTCGTATTCCTTTATCTTCTCTTTGGCGCTTGTCAATTCCTCATTAAGACTCTGAATTGCACTTTCAGCCTCATTAAGTGATTGGGCAAGTATTTTAACTTGTTTCTTTAAGTTTTCATCTTCTCCATCGTTTTGAATAGCGCTTTGCTGGGCTTTTTCGAGTTCGACCAAACGTATCTCAAGCTGCCGCTTTTCTTCTTTAGCTGTGCTTAATAGTTTTTGTAATTCGTCATTCTCATTTACGACATCATTCAGGCGGTTCCTGTAGATTTCATATTTGGCTTTCAAACCTTCAATTTCGAGATCTTTATCAGCCAAGCGCTGCTCTAGCGACACGATGTACTCCCTTAGCTTAGTCAACTGGCTTTCCAGTTCTGTTTTGGCTGATGTAGCGACACTTAGCTTATGCCTGAGTTGCTCTATCTCATCCGAGGCGGTGTGTGCTTCGGCCAACTCTCTTTCTTTCTGATTGATGGTTGACTTCAACTCTTTGATCATCCTTTCGGCTTCACTCACTTGAGATTGCAAGGCGAGCCGTTCCCTTTTAAAAGTTACAAGTTCTTGCTGTTCTATGGTAAAATCGTCCTGAAGTTTTTTGTGTTGTTCTTCTAACTGGATCCACAACTTTTTAAGCGAAGACAGGTCGGATTTGCAGGATTCCAGTTGATATTTGTAATATTCTGCGGATTTTACTACATTTTTGTGCTCCCTTTTGAGGTCGTCAATCTCTGCCTCCTTTTCTAACACAGTATCATGAAGTTGTTGTTTCTGTACACTGGCCTCATGAAGTAAGGCGAGCGAAGCGCGTTGTTCACTCGAAAATTCATCAAGGTCTATCTTGAAGATGTTTTTCAAGATCCAACGACCCAAGGTGCTATGCTCACGTTCTATTGACATCTACAATTCAGTTTGATAAAGGTTATTTTCCTCGGCTAGTACTATTCTAAATTCGGTTTATGCTTTTTTTCACTTATCGAATTTATTATGGACGCAAAAATAATGATTATTGGTGTGGTTACCAAATCAAAAGATAACAATGTTATCTTTTTAGGATCAGCTGCTCAGAACATATAAAAAGTGATCTGCGTTGAAACCCTGAAACGTGAAAAACGCACTCCCCGGCCCATAGAACCCCTATCTGTGTGAAATAAGAAAAATGGAGGTTCGGCTGGTCTTGTTCCCTTATCCATGTACTGAAACGTGAAAAACGCTGCTGGGGAGACCTTGGAACCTTATCCTTGAGGGAGATAGCCGCCTTAACTATGCTGAAATGAAGAAAATGGGGTTGTAACATGCCCCTTCTTCTTATAACTGTGAAATAACGAAAATGGGGATGAGAAAGCCTGATTCCCTTAACAATATACGATTATGATGTACCAATTACTTCAGTCCATGTTCTCGTCGATATTTCCGGGGACAGAGGACAGTGTGCAACGTAAGGAGAAACGCACTATCCTTCCGGTTGCTCATGAAAAACGTGTGAATAGTGCGACTTCAGTGGATTCTATCGCTGAAGATATCAAGAGACTAGAGGAAGCCTTTTCAAATAGGCAACCTTTAGAGAGTGGACAGGAGATAAATGTGACTCTCCAGGAACTACTCAGAATCGTGCCCAGAAATAGACCCAGAAAAGATGCATACAAACATTTACAGAGGGTTTTGAAGGATGAGATGGG
>Ga0247609_10003335_pt1 | contig 16333 bp, 13 predicted proteins | sample 172DNAGHGlowgp2_FD_193487 | JGI IMG/M metagenome (GOLD analysis project Ga0247609, IMG submission 193487) | Sheep rumen microbial communities from Palmerston North, Manawatu-Wanganui, New Zealand - 1728 DNA GHGlow gp2 | ecosystem: Host-associated > Mammals > Digestive system > Stomach > Rumen ...
TCTTTGCTCATTGGTTTAAACTTTGTTTTGTCGTAACTGCAAAGATAAACCAAAGGGCTGACATCTCATATCGTCAGCCCTACTTTTTTTCAACTTTTTCAAAAACTTTTATCGGACACCAATGAATCTTTTTCTTTTGCGGAAGAGTGGAAAGATGCTGCTCGAGCAGATGGAAGGCCTCGAACCACGTTTTTGGCAATCGGCAATGTTTCATGCCGGCACTCCGCAACGACTCGCGGAACTCCCAAAGTTGCTCTTCTTTGGTGGCATCGTTGAGACCAGTATGGACAAAAGCGAACTGTCCTTCGAAAGTTTGTTTCACCAAAAAAGTCTTTCCCACACGGCGACGGCCATAGATAGCACAGAACTGCGACTCTTTGCTCCGAAGCAAATCGAGTAACTCCTGCTGTTGTTTTTCTCTTCCTATCAACATAATTAAAGCAGTTTAAAATTGACTGCAAAGTTACGAATAATTTCCGAAATATGCAAGAAAAAAGTGTGATTTCGGAAAATATCGGGGTGTTTTGTGGCGATACGTTCCGAAATGTGGTAAAGATATCCTAAAAAGAAAAGCGAGCAGGATGACAATTGGGAGACAAAAAGCGGGGTATAAAAAAACGCAGCCGAAAAGGCTGCGTTTTCAATGAAAAACTCTATCTTTATTAAACAACTATTTCGTAACCACAATCTGTTTCACGGTGCGGAAAGTGCTGCCGGAAACTTCCATCACGTAGATGCCGGGGGTTGTGAGGTTGAACGACACTTTGCCGGTGCAGTTGGTCTTCTGAGCAACGGTCTGTCCCAGTTGGTTGAAGATACGGATGTTGGCGGGAGCGTCGAGTTCGGCGAACACTTTGCCTTTGCTGGGGTTGGGGTAGATGCTTACAGTGGGTTCGGCGTTAGCAGTGGCGATGCCTTCGGGTTCGTCTTCGGCTTCAACAAGCTGCAGTTTGTCAACAAACAGTTCCGAGCCAAGTTCCATAGCCGTACTAGCCGAGGACATAATCATTATCTCAAGCATGTCGGGAACGATGTTGGGGTCGTCGGTAAGGGACATGTAATCCACTTCGAAATCGGTGTAGGCATGTGTGTGAACGAGGTTTTGGTTGAAACCGCCGCCGCAGATTTTGCGTTTGCCGGAGGCTTGGTCGTTGTAGGTGGCAATCATTATCACACCGCCGGCATCGTTACCTGTTTCGGTGGCGGGTTCGTATTTGTATTTTCCGGTGAGTTTGCCGAGGTTGAAACCGTTGAGGTTCATGCCGCCGGTGGAGTAGTTGTTGAAATCGAGGGTGTCGAGCATTGTTATGGCCGAGGGGTCGGACATCAGCAGGGGAAGCATGGCCATGAGTTCCATAACAGGTTCGGTCTCCAGCTGGCCGATGGAAAGGATGGTGGGCATAACCACAGTGTCGTTGTCGCCAAGGGACATTCCCAAGGATGAAACACCTGTAAGGATTTGGTTGAGGCGGAAAGTCTTGAGCCTTGCAGCATAGTTGCCATCGGGAACTCCAGCGGTATCTTTGTCCATTATCTGAAGGGGCACATCGGTTTGGATACGACCTGCAAATGGAACGGTTGTGTCGATGGCATATTTCATTGTGTGCCAACCGGTTGGTGTTATGTACGAGTCATACAAATTAATAACTCTTAAAATTGTATATGCCGGTGACGTGGTCCATTGCTCGAAAGAGCCGTTGTTTATGCTCATTGTCTGTTGTCCAAAGGCCATTGTGGCGCTAAGCAGGCATGCTGCCAAAAATGTACTAAATTTTTTCATATTGTTATTTTTTATTAATTGTTTGATGATTTCAAACTACAAAAATACGATTTTTTTTGGAAATAACGACATTTTTTACCTGTATTAAATAGCCCCCCATCCACTATCGGCCTTTTAAACCACTGAATATCAAAACCTACTCCAAGGTACTATTTTTCTTTAGAAAACAACGATAAAGTATTTTTTTAAGTCTATTGTCCGCAGTGTCAAGAAAAAAATGTATTTTTGCACAACAAAAAAACAAGTTCTCAATGTATCAAAAAAACCGACGGGCTTGATGGTATATAACCAAGCGCACACCAGAAAAATGAGAAAAATAATACTTTTTGCAATGGCCCTTATCCCATTTGTAATGAATGCCCAAAACACCGCTCCAACGGCTAAGCCGGCCGCTTTTGTGGGCTCCTACTCTTTTGCCGACGCCAACGGCAGCGAAGGTACAATTACTATGAACAATCCCTATAAGACCACAAAAAATTACGAAGGGGAGGTGGAGTATTATCTGGGTAACGGCACCTGCGTTTTCGGTGGTGTTACAAACTATTTCTATTGGGAAAAAAACGTTTGTGAAACGTGCGATTACATCGAAATCACTTTTTCCAAAGCCGACTACCCGGCTATTGCCGTAAAGGGGAAATCGTATAAATCGGAGGATTCGCAAATTGCATTTTTATCGGGCATTGCTTTTTACATCAAAAACGGCTGGCTCTATTACGACAAAAATGCTATGCTGGCCGAAAATCCCAACCTTAAATTAAAACTTACCAAAAAGTAAGAGTTTAGCAAAAACTACAATCCGCTCTCGGAGCGCGCGCCCCACATCGTATTTACAAATCCTTGATGAATTGTTTCACAAACTTGGAGTTGCTCCAAAATTCCTTTACAAAGATGCGTATCAGCGTGTAGGCGGGTATGGCGGCTATCATGCCGAGCACGCCGCCTATCTTGCCGGCAACGAGTATCACAAGGAAAATCTCCACGGGGTGCGCCTTGACGCTCTTGGAGTAGATTAGCGGCTGCATCACAAAGTCGTCTATCAGTTTCACCACAATGAAAATGGCGTAGAAGGTGAGCAGCAGCTGCAGTATGTTCACGTTTTCGGTGGAGGCGTTGAGGGTGGAAACGAGCAGTATCACAAAGCTCAGCACCGACCCGATGACGGCACCGAGGTAGGGTATTATCACCATCACTCCGCAAATGGCGGCTATTAGCAGTGCGTTGGCAAATCCAAAGATGGTAAACCCGAGGAAGAGCAGCAGCGTTACCAGTATCATTTCGCACAGCAGGCCAATGAAATAGCGTGATATCAGCTGGCGCGAGTTGTGAAAAATGTGGCGTGTTTCATCGGTGTAGCGGTCGGGTATGGCGGAGTAGAATATGTCGCGCCAGTAGTTGCGGTCGCGCAGGAAGAAGTAGGTGAGGAACAGTATGGTGAACAGTCCCATGAGCAGGTTGGCGGTGGTGGACACGGCGTCGGTCATCACCTGTTTGAAATCTATCATCCGTATCATGTCGAGCAGGGTGTTGTTCACCAGCAGCTCGAAAGAGTTCTCGGTGTCGTCGATAAAGCCGTAGTCAATAAGAAGCTGGCGCAGCTCCACGCCGTACTTGCTGGCGTACTCCACTATGCGCGAGGAGTCCATATTAACCAGCTGCATTACCTGCGAGAAAAGCAGCGGGAAAATCCAGTACGACAACAGCACCACCACACCCACAATGGCAGCAAGCACCAGTCCCGCCGAAAGCGATACGGGGATATGCCATCGGCCCAGCTTCACTTTTTTAAGCAGGCTCATCAGGTGGCCGCCGATAAGGGCAAGCACAAACGCCACCAATATGCAGATTACCAGAAACTTGAAATAACCGATAAGGAAAGCGGCAATGGCAATGAAAACTATCAGTGCGAGTATTCCTACAAGTTTTTTTACGTTGAGTGTCATAATTGGCGGAGTTTGTGCTGTAAGATAAAAATGTTATTTCTCGGGATAGCCAACAGGCTGTGCCAGAAGCAGTTTGCCGTTTTTGATGTTGAGCACTTTGCATGCGTGGTCGCGGTTGAAGCTGCCGCAAATAACGGTGCTGAGGTTCTGTGTGGCGCAGTAGAGGTACACGTTCTGACTTACAAATCCCACGTCGGTGGCGCTGTAGAAATTACGTGCTTCCTCGTTGAAACCTTCCATTTTGTCGAAATTGCCTACATAGACGAGAATCAGCGGGGCTTTCTCGAAATTGCCTCCATTGTAGAGACCGCTACGGCAGTCCTTGTCGGCCACGCGTTTCAGCTGATGGTTGGGAGCGTCGTAGAGGAACACCCCTGCCGAAGTGAAAGCGTAGATGTCGATTTCCTGCACGTTGCGGGCGGTGGGGGCGGTACGTTTGCCGTTGTCGGGACGGTTTACGCCGGCGGCTGCCCACAGCAGGTCGGCCAGCTGCTGCCAGCCCAGCTCCTGCGACGAGAAACTGCGGTTGGTCCGACGGTTTTTCAAAGCTTCCATCAGAGTTACGCTGTTTTCCATATCGGGAGCGTTCAGCTTGATAGCCGTCTCTTTCTTGGCTTTGCCGTTTTTGGCTTTCTGTGCCGAAGCGGGCACGGTTAAACTTATTGCACTTGCCATAATTACTGTAAGGATTAAAATACGTTTCATTGTTTTATTGGTTTTTGTGTTAGTATTTCTACTTTTCTTTGTGTGTGGTCGCGTCTCTCCGAGACGCTGTTTTTGATGAGTGGACTTTCTTCCCCACACTGCGTTCCTTGTGTGGGGTTATTGAGATTTAGCCTCTCCGAGGCATTTTTGGTATTGTTTTTTTTATTATTATTCATCGAAATTTATCTAAGAACTTCCGCATAAGTTGTTCCTATTTCCAAACTAATTGTTCATTGTTAATTTTTCCCTAATTCCGAAATTCTAAATCCGAATTCCGAACTCCGAATTCCGAAATAATTTAATTCCCTCCCGCTTTTTTGGCTTTGTATCCGGCTTTGGTTAGAAGGTCGAGCACTTTGTCGCGGAAATCGCCCTGAATCATTATCTCGCCGTCCTTGGCGTTGCCGCCCACGCCGCATTTGGTTTTCAGCTCTTTGGCCAAAGTCGCAAGGTCGTCGGCAGTGCCCACAAAGCCTGTTACGAGGGTTACCGTCTTGCCCCCACGCAGTTTGCGGTCGAGCCACACGCGGAGCTCCTGTTGCTGTGGCGGCAGGGTTACGGCCTCTTCGGGCTCGTCGTACTGGTAGGCGAAATCGGGATTGGTGCTGTAAACCACCCCGATGGCGTTTTTATTCTTTTTCCCCATGGCAGATTACGTTTAACGATTTTGGAACTATCTTGAAATGCAGCTCGGTGTCGAGTTTCAGCGCCTCGCCGTCGTAGTTTATCCAGCGGTAGTCGTTGTTGAGTATTGTAACTTCCTTTGCCTGAATAATTTCCACATGCTCCGATTTTTCGAAATTGTGGCTCATCAGCAGCATTTCGGCGGTGATGGGCAGTTCCAGATACGGCACTTTCTCCACAATGCACACATCCAGAAGTCCGTCGGTGAGGCTGGCGGTGGGGGCGATGGCGGCGTTGAAGCCGAACTGGCTGGAGTTGGCCACGCTCACCATCAGTGCTTTGTGGCTGCATTCCTTGCCGTCGATAATCATGCGGTACTCTTTGGCTTTGTAGCGTGGGTATTCGGTGAACATTATTCGTGCGTAGCCCGCGAAACCGCGTTTCTTTGTCAGTCGGAAACGCCGTGCCACAAAGGCGTCGAAACCCACGCCGGCGATGCTCACGTAGCTGTGGCCGTTCACGTCGATGGTGTCGATATCTTCGGTGTGGTATTTGTTTATCACCTCCACAGCTTTTTCGGGGGTGAGGGGAAGGTGCATGTGGCGCGCCATGCCGTTGCCCGAGCCGCAGGGTATGATGCCCATGGTAGTGCCCGTGCCTATAAGCCCTTTGGCCACCTCGTTGATGGAGCCGTCACCGCCCACAGCGATAACGGCGTCGTAGCCTTGTGCCGAGCCTTCGTGGGCTATGTCGGTGGCGTGGCCCGCACGTTCGGTGTAGCGTATGTCGTAGTCGAAGCGGGAGTGGTCGAGGTGCTGGGCCAGAACCTTCTCGATGGTTTTCTGCCTGCCCACGCCCGAAATCGGGTTTATTATTACTAACAGTCGTTTGCGGTCGGTCATGGTTGTTTCTTATTTTATCGTCAGACGGTTCTCGATCATTCGGTTGTTGTACTGCTGTATGATGGCTTTCAGGAAGTTGAGCTGCGGCTGGTAGGCTTTGGCGTCGCTTTGCGAGATGTCGGTTTTCAGTTCGGGGTCGGCAAAGCGGTCGAACACCTCCAGTTTGGTGCCGTCGTAGCGGATGTAGTATTTGTCCTTTATCAGCTGGTAGGCGCTGCTGCCGTAGGAGATATGGTATTCGGGGTTGGCGGGGTTTATCACGCTTTTGCCGAACGACATTGTCCGTTCGTTTATCCCCAGCATATCCACCACGGTGGGCATTATGTCGGCCTGCTGCATTATGCGGTTTTTCACAATATGTGTGTCGTTGGACGGGTCGAAGACTATCATCGGCACCTTATATACGTTGTAGCCGGTGGAGTATTTCGGTGAAATAGGCGGTGCGGTGTGGTCGGCGGTGATGATGAAAATGGTGTTCTGGTACCAGTCGGCTTTCGAGGCGGCGGCAAAGAACTGTTTCAGAGCGTAGTCGGAGTAGGCCACCACTTCCAGAATGGGGTGCTTGCCTTTCGGGAACTGTCCCACATGCTCCTCGGGCATGGTGTAGGGGTGGTGCGACGAAATGGTGAACACCGAGGTAAAGAACGGTTGTCGGAAGGTGCCTATCTTTTTAGCCATAAACTGCAGGAAAGGCTCGTCGAAGATGCCCCAGTTGCCGTCGTAGCCGTTGTCGCCGCAATCGGCAACGTATTCGTTTTTGCCATAGTAGCTGTCCACGCCCACCGACTGCACAAAGGCGTCGAAATTCATGGAGCCGTTGTAGGCACCGTGGAAGAACGACGTGCTGTAGCCGTGGCGTTTAAGCACCTGCGGCAGTCCCTCGATTTTGTTGGTGGCGTAGGGCGAGGTGATGAACGGCTCGAACATGATGGAGGGCATTCCGGCCAGTATTGCGGGTATAGCCTCGATGGAACGTTTGCCGTTGGACATGCCCTGATAAATGGTGCTATGTCCGGCAAGGGAGTCGAGGAAGGGGGTGAACCCAGGATTGTCGGGGTTGAGGAAACCGACGTACTCTTCCGAGAAACTCTCGAGGATTATTATCACCACGTTTTTCTGCGTTGCCGCAAGGCTGTCGGGCAGTGCCACTGCGGTGGTGTCGGAGGCGGCTAGGGGTATGTTCACGGGAGTGAAGATTTTTTCCATAGCCTTTTCGTCGGCATAGTAGTGTTTCGGCTCCAGGCCACTGCTTTTGCCAAAGGTGCGGATAATGCAGAACGGGGTGTTGAGCACCAGCGATGTGTTGTCGCAGCTGGCGTATTTGCTTGCGTCGATGGGACGCAACGGCTTGTATATGAAGCCTCCGCGAATCATCAGCACGGCAATGGCAACCACAATCAGCGAAAGGATGCTGTCCTTGAAAAGTGTTGTGCCGTAGGGGTGCGGCATACGTTTTTCGAGCACTATGCGACGGCTGCACCATATCAGTACAAAAATAATGGCGATGAAAAGTACAAGGTACAACCAGAAATCTTTCAGAAACTGAGGTATGAGGTTGCCCATGTCGCCGCCCACGCCAAGGTAGCCGAAAATCTCCGACGTCATACGGCGGAAGGTGAAAGTGTAGTAGGCGGCATCTATCATATTGGCAATCAGCATCACAAACACGGGGATGATGTAAAACACCTCGGCGATGCCTTTGTAGATTTTGTTCCAGCGCAGACTGGTGGGTATCACGTTGAGCACTATGTACGGGCTGAGAATCATGGCGGTGGTGGAGAGTCCGAACACGATGTTGCCCCACAGTATTTTCATGAAACCACCGAAATCCACTGGCGAAAACAGGTGGCTGTTGGAGATGAAGAAGATGAGCTGCGTGACGAGCAACAGCACAAAAGCCAGGATGAATTTGGCCGTGAGGTACGAGAAAATTTTGTTGGTTTTGAATATAGTAAATCTCATAAATTATTGTCTTTGAGGTTTATATCTTGATTGGGTGAGAATTTTCTGTGCGTCGGTGTTGGCGAAAAGCTCCGGCATCGACACTTTGTTGTTTTCCATGTAGGCTGTAACAATCTGCAGTCCGATAAAATCGGCCAGACGTGGGGCGGAGTTGCTGAACTGCGGTGTTTGCGGACCTTCGTTCACGAAACCGCGGATACGGTTCCAGTCGCTGTCGTAAAGCAGTTGGTTTTGAAGCAGGTAGCCCCACACGTTGCTTTCGTTCTCCACGGCCCAGTTCCACTGCTGGTTGGTGTAGCGGATACGGTGTTCGGGGGCCACGTCGGGAAGCACCTGTGCAAGGAAATACTGCACCTTGCCGTTGTCCACCATATATTCCAGCAGCGACTGCGGTGAGTAGTTGCGCGGCAGCAGCGTCATAGCTACGGCCGCCATGCAGTCGGGCAAAAGGTGGGTGCTGTCGAGCATCTCCACCATGTACATAGGCAGGTTGTAGTAGTTGAACGACTTGTATTCGTCTATCACATACTGACTTATGTCGATGGCGAGGAAAGTGTCGGTGCAGACCACCCGCATATTGTAGTCGAAATTGCCGAGGATAAGGGTGTAGAAGTCTTTCACGGCGAGGTCGGGGAATAGCTTTCGGGCTTTCTCTATGGCGGGGGCGAGGCTCTTCTCCAGCCAACCGAGGTCGGGATAGCGGCGCATTACGGTGTTGTACACGTCGACCATCTGCGGGTCGGTGGCAAAACCGACGATACTCTGCATGAAATAGGGGTCGTTGAGGTCGCCGCTGATAAGGGGACGGTATTCTGGTTCCTGCTCTTTAAGCACCTTGGGCAAGTCGTTTGCCGGAGTGCCGAACAGCACCTTTTCGAAACGTTTTATCTGCACTTCGTCGGTGCCGGAATTGCTGCCACAGCTGGCAAAAAACATCACGCAAAGCACTGTTGCGACGATGGTTATGCGATTTTTTAGATACATCGGTATTTATGTTGGTTCGTTCAAAAACAAACTACAAAATTACAAAAAAATGTTGAAAAAAACAACTTTATTTTTGGCGACAGACAAAGCAAAATCCAGAAACGAAAAATATAATATAAAACGCTCAAAACCAGTGAAATATAAAAAGCAGTAAAAAAAGTTCAAAACGCTGCAATAAAACGCAAAAAATTACGTATATTTGCAAACCTTAGTTGTGAGGTTGATTTTTTACAATCGTTTTATTTTTAAAGTCATACGAACCTAAACCATGGCCGATACGTATTCGAACAGGAGTTTTTTTGTCAAGTTGCTGATACTTGCCGTCGGGATTCTTTTTCTCGTCCGCCTGATACATCTGCAACTTTTCGACAGCAGTCTAAAGGCTGCCGCCAACGACAATGCCCTGCGACATATCGTCCAGTATCCCGCCCGCGGCCTTATTTACGACCGCAACGGCGAGCTTTTGGTTTACAACGATGCCGTGTACGACATAATGGTGGTTCCGGCGGAGTTGAAAAAAGCCGAGAATTTCGACACCCTTCTGTTCTGCGACATCCTCGGCATCACCCGTCAGTATTTCGACGAACGCATGGCCAAGGCCTGCAAATACTCCATGCACGCACCGTCGGAGTTTTTGGAGCAGGTATCCAAAGAAACCTACGGAGCCTTTCAGGAAAAACTCTATAAATTCAAGGGCTTTTACTCGCAGCAGCGTACCCTCAGACACTACCCCAAGCCCATTGCCGCCCACCTGCTCGGCTACATAGGCAAGATTGACGAACGGGAACTCAACGACACTGTTTTGAACAGCGACAAATACTATACCCAACGCGACTACATAGGCAAAAGCGGTCTGGAAAAATCGTACGAGTCGGTGCTCCGCGGAATTAAAGGCGAGAAAGTAACCCTCGTAGATGTACACAACGTAGAGCAGGGTAAATACAAGGACGGCCTCTACGACGTCGCCGCCGTGGCGGGACAGAACCTCTACACCAGCATCGACGCCAACCTTCAGGAATACGCCGAAAAACTGATGGCCAACAAACGCGGCTGTGTGGTGGCCATAGAACCCTCCACAGGCGAGATACTCACCCTCGTCTCCGCCCCCTCCTACGACCCCAACCTGCTTGTGGGACAGGTTCGCGGCGACAACTACAAGATGCTTTCCAACGACATAGCCAAACCGCTTTTCAACAGAGCCCTGCAGGCAACCTACCCCCCGGGGTCCATTTTCAAGGTGGCACAATCGATGATAGCTTTGGACGAAGGCGTGATAACTCCCAACACCGGCTTCCCATGCGACAAAATCATCGGCTGCCATGGACACCCCAGCGCCGGATGCGTGCGCGACGCCATCAAAATGTCGTGCAACCCCTATTTCTACTACACCTATCGTCGCATGATACAGCAAAACGTCTATAAAGACCCCATCCGCGACAGCCATTACGGTCTTGCGCTATGGCGCGAACACATGCTCAAATTCGGCTTTGGACAACGGCTGGAAGTGGACCTGCCTAATGTGGGCAGCGGTTACATCCCCGACACAAACTTTTACGACAAGTGGTACAACGGAAAATGGACTTTCTCCACTATATACTCCAACTGCATAGGCCAGGGCGAGGTTGCCGTAACGCCCCTGCAAATGGCCAATCTCGCATCCATTGTGGCCAACCGCGGCTACTACTACACCCCCCATGTGGTGCGGTTTTACGGCGAGGACTCCGTGCGCAATCCCGAATTCTATAAAAAACACGAGACAGGCATAAATCCCGAATATTTTGACATAGCCGCCGAAGGTATGTACCTCGTTATTCATGGTGCGGGCGGTACGGCTCACAAGGCCGATATCCCTGGCATAGACATCTGCGGCAAGACAGGTACGGCCGAAAACAAAGGCGTCGACCACTCGGTGTTTATCTGCTTCGCCCCAAAGGACAACCCCAAGATTGCCGTGGCTACATACGTCGAAAACGCCGGAGCGGGCGGCTCGTGGGCGGCTCCTATCGCCAGCCTCGTGGTGGAGAAATATCTGAAAAAGAAAGTGGAACGTGTGGAATTCGAAAAGAATTACATGAACACCAATCCGTGCCAGAGTCTGCCACTGAAACCCGTTTATAAAAAAATGAAAAAACGCCGTTAAGACATGAGAGCAAGAAAAAACAACATATTCAGCAGTGTGGACTGGGTAACGGTGCTTATTTACGTCCTGATAGTGCTTTTCGGGTGGGTTAACATCTATGCCGCCACCTACGACCCCAGCTCTACCAGCGTGATTACCATGGATTCGCAGCATGGACGACAGCTGATTTGGATAGGAATTTCTTTCGCTCTTGCACTAATAATATTGCTTATCGATGCACATATTTTCAGCACGGCGGCGTATGTGATATACGCTATCGCCATTGTGCTATTGTTGGTGGTGCTTTCGATGACGGCGGTGAAAGGCGCTACGTCATGGATTCCCATAGGACCGTTAAAACTGCAGCCTTCGGAGATAGCCAAATTCGCCACAGCTCTAGCCATTGCTAAATATCTGGGCTCCATAGATATACATATCCGCGACCTGAAGACGAAAGTCATCACCTTTGCTCTGATTATCGTTCCGGCCGTGCTTATACTGCTCCAGCACGACGCCGGCTCAGCCATTGTGTTCTCCAGTTTCATAGTGCCGATGTATCGTTTGGGACTTTCGGGCAAAGTGTTGATAATCGGCATTTTGGCGGTGATGCTGTTTGTGCTGTCGCTGCTGATAAACCCCTACCTGCTTATAGGAATAATTGCCGCTTTGGCATTGGCATATCTGTTTTTGTGGCTCAACAAACGCACGTCAAAAATAATAGTCAACACCATACTCGTCGTTATTGCTTGTTCGGCATTCGTTCTTTCCACCGACTTTGTTTTCGAACACGCCCTCGAAGAGCACCAAAAGACACGTATCAACGCGTTGCTAGGAAAAATCGACGACCCGCAGGGCATAGAGTACAACGTACGTCAGTCCAAAATAGCCATAGGCTCCGGCGGTTTTTTGGGGAAAGGATTCCTCAACGGCACACAGACCAAGTTCAACTTCGTTCCAGAGCAGGAAACCGACTTCATTTTCTGCACCGTTGGCGAGGAATGGGGCTTGGTGGGCTCGGCGTTGCTTGTGGCCTTGTATGTCATTCTTTTTATACGACTTATCAACAAAGCCGAGCGGCAGTACTCCAAATTCGCCCTTGTTTACGGATACTCCGTGGTGGGGATACTGCTGTTCCATTTTATCATAAACCTCGGCATGGTGCTTGGACTGCTTCCGGTTATAGGCGTGCCGTTGCCGTTCTTCAGCTACGGAGGTTCGTCACTGATGTCGTTCACGGCACTGCTGTTTGTGTTCCTACGACAGGACGCATCACACAACATTATGATTTAAAAAACTTTACAAACACATTATATATATGGCTAAAAAACAGGAAGTATGTTCTTTTTGCGGAAGAAGTGAGAAAGAGGTGGGACCGCTTTTGAACGGAGTAAACGGCTTTATCTGCTACTCCTGCAGCAAGCGCGCCACCGAGATTTTCGACATGGTACGCCAAAACGAAAACAACTCCAAATACAAGCAGCCCAACCAGCTTGAGATAAAAACCCCACAGGAGATAAAAGCATACCTCGACGACTATGTGATTGGTCAGGACGCCGCCAAGCGCGTGCTCTCCGTGGCAGTGTACAACCACTACAAACGACTGCTATACCAAAGCGACAAAAAACGCTCCGCCGACGATGTGGAGATAGAGAAATCGAACATAATAATCGTCGGTGAAACTGGCACCGGAAAGACACTCCTTGCACGCACCATCGCCAAGATACTCAACGTGCCTTTCTGCATAGTTGACGCCACCACCCTCACCGAAGCCGGTTATGTGGGCGAGGATGTGGAGAACATACTCACCCGCCTTCTGCAGGAGGCCGACTACAACGTGGAAGCCGCCGAACGCGGCATTGTGTTTATCGACGAGATTGACAAGATTGCCCGCAAAAGCGACAACCCGTCCATAACCCGCGACGTGTCGGGCGAAGGTGTGCAGCAGGCCATGCTCAAACTCCTCGAAGGTGCCGTGGTGAACGTCCCACCGCAAGGAGGACGCAAACACCCCGAGCAGAAGATGATTGCCGTCAACACCCAGAATATACTGTTCATCTCCGGCGGTGCCTTCGACGGCATCGAACGCCATATCGCCGCAAGGCTGAAAGCCCACGTCATAGGCTTCAAGGAGGCAACGGGACGCACCAACAAAAAGGACGACAACCTGCTGAAATACGTGCAGCCGCAGGATTTGAAACGTTTCGGACTGATACCCGAGTTGGTGGGACGTTTCCCCGTGCTCGCCTCGCTCAACCCGCTCGACAGGGAGGCCCTGCAACGTATCCTCTCCGAGCCGAAAAACGCCATCACCAAACAGTACAAAGCGCTGTTTGCCATGGACGGCGTGGAGCTGACCTACGACAAGGCCGCCCTCGAAATGGTGGTGGACAAGGCCATCGAGTTCAAACTCGGCGCCCGCGGACTGCGTTCGCTTATGGAAACGGTGATGACCGACATTATGTTCGACCTGCCGTCGAAAAAAGATACCACCAAAGTGCGTATCACCGCCAAGATGGTGGAAGAAAAAATCGACAAGAACAGAGACACATTGTCAATGAGTTAGCATTTTTTTCGAAAAAAAAATGCTCTGTCACACAATAAAAAAAACGCCGCTCCGTTTTTATGACGCATTTGTTGCAGAAAGCTCTTACAAAAACAAACGACTTTAAGAGAAAGGTACGTTAGAGGTTCTCCCCAAACCGAAGCGTATCTTGATGTTTTCTTTTTCATAGTACAATTTTTAGGTTGGGTCCCCGAAGTTTCTTCGGGGGCCTTTTTTTGTGGCAAAAAAAAGATCTATCAGTGTCCGATTAGGATTGTATAAACAATGTATGTCGCAGTAAAACAAATTGATGCTATAGATGATAATTGAACAGATTGTTCTTTCCATGAAGTCTTCTTCTATTTCTTTTTTTCTCAAAATAATAGTGGTGCGTTAATCTTTTAGTAATATGTATAACTTATTAATATAGTGCGATTTGCAAGGCTTTATAATAAAAACGATTTGAAGACTAATTAAATATAATCAAAAAAACATCAATTCAAAGTACCAAAGTAATTATGTGCTATTCAGATAGTTGGTGCAAATATATGATACCAAGACATCAAAATATTCATTGCTTTTTTAAGTTCCAGCAATGGTGCTAAAATATAAGGCATAGAGAGGAAAAAAGTGCTTTTAGGGGGCATTTTTTTGAAGATAATATGTTAAAATTGGAATAATTTCAAATTATTTTTATGGCTATTTATACTCTTTCGCAATAAATATAATGTTAAATATTTGGAATATAAAAAATAATTATTAAATTCGCAGGTGATTTAAAATAGTATTATACCATGAAAAAAAGAATAATTTTGATAATATCGTTTTGTTGTGCGGTATTCTCTCTACATTCCCAGTCCAGCGTTGTGCCCGACAGTTGGTGCAAGAGTACGGGTACTGACGGCCGTTGCAGTCTGTCGGCGGGGTTGCGTTCGTCGACCAAGCCTACGGTGAGCGTCATAGCTGTATATTCGGCACGCAAGAGCGAAGAAACGCCTGAAAACGTGTTCGCAATGCGTGTGGGCGGCAGGGATTGTGGAGTGTTGCAGTACAGACAAGGGCAGCAGGAGGCGAAAACAAGCAGCCTCACCCTGCACAGCAGCACTACGATGCTGGGCAGCAAATCGGGGATATTGAACGTAGAGAGCAACGACAGCACCGACATACGGGAACTGCTGCTGTACACAAGACCGTTGAGCGAGTTGGACAGGCGCAAGGCCGAGACCTACCTCGCCCTTAAACACGATATAACCATAAATTATTATGTAAGCGAGGCAGGCGACACGCTGTGGAACTGCGAGGAGGCACCCGACTACAGCAGCCGTGTTTTCGGAATTGCACGCGACAATGTCCTGGGGCTGGATAAAGTCAGCTGCTTGTCGAAGCGTGGCGACGAGGAGATTAGGGCGATGTGCGTCGGCATAGACGCAGGCGATTACCTGCTGTTCGGGGAAGGGGATGCACATGGTTACGAAAACAGCTGGCGCATAGTTCGCGAGGGACTTGCCGGCAGGACGGTACAGATTAGCGTAGGCCGCAACGGGCGTTGGCACGACTCGGAGCCTGTGGCAGTATTGGAGAAAATAATCGGTGCCACCTCCACCGAGACCCATTTTGAATCCACGTCAGCCGACGACCACTATTACACATTCGCCATACGTTTTGAAAACGACATACGGGGAATTTACAAATTGAGCCTAACCACGAAAGAAACACCTCAAGGGACAACGGCCGTATCGTTGGGCAAAGGAGAAAGAAACGAGAAGTCGGCAAGCGAAGCAATTTACGACGACGCCACAGCTCAAGTTGGAATCCATCCCAACCCTGCAAGCGACCGCATAGAGATAGACGGCTTTGCCGGAAAGACGAAAGAGGTGGAGATAATAAACCCGCTTGGCCTCAGTTGCAAAAAAGTGGAACTGGGAGAGAACGAGCAATCCGTTGACATACATACACTTATGTCGGGCAACTACATGGTAGTGATACGCTGCGGCGGAGACGAGTACAAAGTAAAACTTATAAAGAGGGGGAGGTAGAGTATGAAAAGCGGAACAAAACTGACCATTTTTGCCGTTGTTTCACTTACACTTGTGGCAAGTGCGAGCGTTTTCGGCTTTTATAGATCCAATAATGCGAGGAGTGGCGGCATCAATACTGTGGATGTCGCCAGCGAAGATGCGTTGTCGGGCAAGGCGCCTGTGGCGGAGCATTACGCCAGCCGCGGCGAGGCATTCGAGATGCGTTTCGACGATGCGCTGCTAGTATGCGAGAGCGGCAGTCTTAGACATGGCACAAAGCTGAGTGTAAGCGGAATAGACCGCAGCCTGCCGCCATTGGGAGCCGGCATGGTCAACGTCACCTCGGGTCACAGCGGCTACCGTTTTCTGCCGCACGGCGAGCATTTCCGCAAAGCCGCCGGCATACAGATAGGCTACGACGAGGCCAAGCTGCCCAAAGGCTACAGCCACAAGGACATATATACCTATTATTATGACGAGGGCATGAAAGTGTGGAAGCGTCTGCAGCGCGATTCCGTATCCGGGGGCATAGTATATTCCCGCACCACCCATTTCACCGACATGATAAACGCCGTGGTGAGCCATCCCGAGATGCCCGAGGGCCAGAGTTTCACCCCCACGGGGCTGAAAGAGCTGAAGGCTGCCGACCCCGCTGCGGGAGTTACGCTTGCCGAGGTGTCGGCGGGCAACAGCCAGGGAGAACTCACCGCCAGATACCCCATAGAATTGCCGCAAGGCCGCAGAGGCATGCAGCCCG
>Ga0247609_10003336_pt1 | contig 16331 bp, 11 predicted proteins | sample 172DNAGHGlowgp2_FD_193487 | JGI IMG/M metagenome (GOLD analysis project Ga0247609, IMG submission 193487) | Sheep rumen microbial communities from Palmerston North, Manawatu-Wanganui, New Zealand - 1728 DNA GHGlow gp2 | ecosystem: Host-associated > Mammals > Digestive system > Stomach > Rumen ...
AGACCTTGAATCCATTTTTCTTGACCTTTTGGAATGATTGCCATCCACTCTCATTCCAGAGCAAAACGTAATTTGCTCTCATAAGTTCATGAAGTCCAATGGCTCCCTTTCTATGGCCAGTACGTGTGTTGTACATATACTTATTCAAAACAAAATCTTGGTTGCAAGGGGCACAATAACCAATAAGAACATATGTGTCTTCTGGTCTAAAGCCTCGATTATCTCCCAATGATTCAGGAAGTAATTCACATAGACTATCTGAGGGTAAGGGCTCTTCTTTGTAAATGTTGTATGTTTGATAAGCCATCTGTTCTCGCTGGCTAACACGATTCTGCATATGCCGCTTAACTTCATTCAAAAAACGTTTTAGAGCGGCAATTTGATCTGTTTCTTTTCCTGGACAGATACAGAAAGCTCCTAGGCCTGGGATGATCTCATGAAAACCTTCTTTTTTACTTCTCTCTGTTCCAGGATAAAGTATATATGCTCCACTGGTTCGACGTATGGCATCCTTGTATGCATGCATTTTTAAGAGATCCGAGCGTTTATACTTCCCAACCTCATACTCGCCAGATTCCTCCAGTTCTTTTTCAAGAGTTAGTTCTTTATTCAATGGATCATCTTCGCTATCGATGTTTTCAAGATTGCTGTCCTCATTCTCGATAAGGATCTTATTTAACCGATACTTAGCATCAAAGTGAATATGAACGATTAATTCCTCGTTCTCGGCTTCTTCCTCTTTTATATCACCAGGCCATAATGAAAGAGTATAATCAGGACGCATCGGCATTGTCCAGGATCCAGCTTTATGCATATCCTCTCTGTGGCCGAAAGTCCGGTTGTAGTAAAATCTCACGTTCAGTTTGCGGTTACTGCTCTCATCAATGCCGCTAATCATCGTCTGTCTTCCTTGTTTAATCACAAGATTTAGATTGTCTCCGTCTTTGCCCACAAGGTTTTCTTTATCTTCTGGCAGGATATGGAAAACAGAACTAATAACCTCCAGAAGCTTAAAGAACAGCCAATACTCATATAAAGCAGCTACATTCTTTTTACCAGCATCGTAAACATTATCACCTCCGCTCCAACTGAGTTTTGCAGCAAGATCGAAAATGAGCCATCCTTGCAACACTTCTCGATAGCCCTCTTTTCTTTGTAAAACAGGGCTGTTAAGATTCAAGTGCTGGGGCATGGATATATCCTTGAAAAATGTCGTTCCAATATATCTGAGCAAAGTGTTACACACAATTCTTGCTTCAGATTTGAGTTGATGTGTAGCTTTCTGTTTTCCTGCAATCTCTGTGCAGAAACTGTAGAATTGGGTCAACACATATTTCACAAACTGATTTTCAGTGGTATTAGTTGTGTCGCGTTTATGGGGAACTTCAATGGTTCTTGGTAGCGAATGCAAACCATCTACCACATCACATTGGATTCTGTCACGGCGATTAACTATCTGTCGAAGTGTATTTCTATTTAGTCGTTTGACATTCTCAATATGACGTGTAACAGTTGTGTAGGTCCAGGTACGTACAGGATTCTGTATGATCTTATGTATCGATTCGTCGAATGTGTCACTATCCACTATGCTCTTCACAAAGGCAAACTTCTGATATAGAGTTTGTGGCTCAGCAGTATTATCTACCTCGAACTTCTGTGTCACGGGAGACCCTTGCTGCATGACAAGATCGGTATAATACTCCGTGATATCCGTGAGCATCTTCCGGTAGTCGTTTCGATAGTCAGCTTTTATGCTTTGAATTTCAAGTTGGATTGGGAATTCCCTCTTTGTGGAATCATCAATCACGTTGAGCGGCATTGTTCCTACATTAATACCAGTCTTGATAGTTCCCTCACTCGTTTTTCTTCTAGGGATGACTATTCCTGGTTTCTCTTCAAAATGAGCCTTAGCAGGATCGCCGTTAGTATCAATGAACTCATATTCATACTCTCGACCTTCTTGGAGTTGCCAACGACTCTCTCCATAATCTGCAGCATCCTTTTCCTCAAAGCATTTTGCATCCTTTGAGTGGGGATAAACTAACAGCCTAAGGTCGGGCCGAATGAGTATGTCGAGTTGCTCTCTCTGCATTTATGCTTCTGCGAATGAGGTGAACCCGTTATCTATAGCACACTTGTACATACGTACAATCTTGTTAGCAGTTAAAGGGTACTTCGCATCATCTGGGACCTCCAAAATTTCCATCTCCTCCATATCGATTGATATACCACAAAGAGTCCAGAGCTCTTTCAATACTGGTACTATCTTTTTCCTTGATCCATGAAGTTTAGGCAGCAGCTTTTGAACGATTGCAGCATCAACAGCCTTGTCATCACCCATGGAGTCCATTGCTAAACTAATGAAGCGTCCTATCTCAGTGGCCGTACGATATCCGAACTCTGCATTAACCTTTTTCAGCTGAGCAAAGAATTTCTTGAGAGTATCGTTAGCTATCTTTGAAGGAACAACTGAGTTTCTAGCAATCTGCACAAAATCAGCAGCCATAAATGAAGCTTTTCCACGGACCTTATTAATGTCAACATGAGGAGTGTTGTCAAGGAATTTTTCCATGTCCTTCTCATCTACTTTGAACTCAATCACGTTTGCTCTATCAAGTACTTTGGGCGAAAACATATAAGTCGTTTCATCCACATTGATAGTACCGATAATAAAGAGGTTCTTGGGGAGATCGACAGTTGGTTTTACGTTGCCGTTCTTTTCGTTCCAAAGAGGTATGGCCTCATGACTCTCCATTGCAGAAAGAAAATCAGCAAAGTATCGTTCCACATACGACAGATTCATTTCATCCAGAATCAGAAAGTAGGGCTTGTTAGAATTCTCAGATTTATTGCATTCTAGTAGCAAATCAAGCACACCACTCTCGGGTTTCACATAATCTCCTTGTTTTAATGCATTGGGATAACCAAGCAACGGTTCTCGATTAGTCCAATCGGCCCCTACTGGAACAACACACATTTGCTCTTTTTCATTCTTCACCAATACCTTAGCTAAGGCTAAGGCTAACTGAGTCTTTCCAGAACCAGCTAGACCGCTAAGAATGACAAAAGGTTTTGTTAGTAAAGAATATATAAAGCGCTTAATTAAAGTTTCTTCAAGCAATAAGCCTGAACTGGAGATTTCCTTAATAATTTTATCTATTGGTAACATTTTTGTGCTCACGGGTTGATTGGTTTCTTGAGGTGATGTGTTGGATTCATTATCCTCCATAACAGATTCAAATGACGGGGTATCAGAATTATCTTTAATGGCATCTTTATACTTTTGATAGATTCCTAAATAGAGGTCTAAAAGCTCTTTACACGCTATGTCATCAAGCTCATTCCATTCAGAATAATAAATAGCCCCTGCTAAGTATCTTTCATCAGTAATACTGGCATTCCCATCGGTTCTTAATAATTTGTTCTCTATGTTTAATAAGTTCCTTATCTTTAGAGTGTTTTGGACTATTTCTTTTTTGCTTAAACGAGGCCCAAATTGTCCTGGGACAGTTGTACCTTGATTAAAGGTTAGATAGACATGTTTGTAGTCTGAAGAGAATAAGAAAACAATATAGACCCCCTCTCGTGTAGATTCCGTAATCTCTTTATCTAAAATAGCAACCCAGGGTGTCTTTGTGGCCAAACCTTTACCCACGGACCCATTAACAATAAAGTTGCCATTATTTATGTATTTTGATAACAATGAAGGAATAGTTTTATTAATGATATCACTTACTACTGAGGGAATATCAGATGTTTTCTTAGCCAATTCGAATGATTGAGCATTTTCAAAACACCTCAAAAAATTAATGTTGATTTCATGAATGTTTGTCATAGCAAAATATCATCATTTTTTTGAAACATATTCAGGTAAATCAGGCTGCACTATTGATAGTCCTAATCTTGCTGCATGAGATGAGAACTTTTGGAGAATATCTGCAAACAAGTTATGTTTTACCATAAAAAGAAGTTTATATGAGTTAACTTCCTTCAATGTCTCATCGCTTTCAACGAAAATATTACGAAAATCCAAACATATAAATCTTACCTTGTCTTCATAATAAATTGGCCATATCAAATACTTTGAATCAGCCTTAAAAGTCGAATTCACATATTCTGAAAGCTTTTCTGGTGTTGTGGGGCAATTAATCATGATTCCACCGACAAGTCGTGATGATAGTTTTTTATGTGCAAAATCACATGGTGGCGTCATCTCAATAGCAAGAGGAATAGGGTTATACTTTTGCCTTTTAGGAGCTCCTTTCAATTCCAGAAAACTATTACTTTTGACAATTTTGTAGACATTTCCGGGCAACACGATATTTTGGTCGGTAATTGATAAATCAAGCAATTGTCTTGAATTAATTTTGGCAATCTGATCTAATTCTTTTTCAAAAGAATAATCAGGTTTCTCAATTGTTTCAGGGAATATATTTTCAAGCTTACTTTGTTGAGATATTAAGTCAGAATACAGCAATTCATCAAAAGCACGGTAGGCATCTGTATGCATACCATCATAAACTTTCAAATCATCTGTAGGAATGCCAGAATAATTCTTAGCCATTTGATATAATAAATACAAGAATCCCTTTGTTTGTTCATTATAGTTAGGCACTAAATGATACATGTTGTTCAAGGCATTGTCTGAAGCTGCATCTACTGAATTCCGCCAATTAAAGAAAAATAATGCAGCGTTATTCTCAAGTAATTGGGAATTCAAGTCGTCCCATAAACTGCGATAACCATTTTGAAGATACGCACTTTTATCTAAACCTACAACAAACAAAGGCGTGGTATAGGTATTATTCTCGGAATCAATCGAAAGCTTCATTTTGACTTCTTGAATATACTCCATGTGCTTAGTCCATAAAACCAAGCCATATGAACCAAAATTATCACTACATATTTTTTTCAAAGCCTTCCGTATAAGGGCAATGTTGTCTATAGGTTTTTTTGTGTCATCTAAGGAAAAATCCATGAAGATTATTTGATGGTTCTTAATAGATTTTTCATCGTTGTCTATATCTTTTGGAGTATAAAAAGTAAAATACGTACCTTCTGATAGTAGAACATCTTGAAGACCTTTGATCTCTTCCTCTTTGTTATCAATGATCAAAGCGCTTTTTATATAATCTGCAATTCTCATATTTTTTGTCTTATTATTTTTTGAAACATAAAGCAATAATCGCTTTAGTCGCTCCAGCCCGAATAATTTCTGGAGCCAATTCCAAATCCTCTTTTTCATAAAAAATTAATTTTCCTCCCATTGCGTTCATCATTTCATCTGCAATGTGTAATCCTATTCCCATGCCAATATTATCAGGTTTACCGCTTATAAATGGCTTAACGGCAACATCAGTTCCTATATTGAATCCAGGTCCATTATCGCTGATGATGATTGAATGGTAATCTTTTATTTGATCTGTAACAAATATAGATATGACAGGGTTTGATTGTTTTGAATAACCAAGCCAGAAAATTGAGTTATCCAGTAAGTTGGCAATTATCGAAATTGACTGTGCTTTAGCTAATTTTGCGGTATAATCAACTTTTTTGTAATTGCTCAGTATCTTTATTTTATGATCAGAAAAACGGAATTCATAATTATCCAACGCTATTTCTATTATCCCTCGTAAAGAATTATTGGTAATGGAAGATTTCATAATCATAGTAGAATAGCCTCTGACAAGTTTTTCGATATTTTTGGATATAATTAAAACTCGATCAGACTCAGCTCTTTCTGCACATCCCATTAAAGCTTTAACCTGTTTTTCTATTTCGTGAATTACAATGCTCATATTCAAACCAGCATTGGCACTTTTTAATAGCACTGTTTTCACTTCTTGGTATTGGTCATTAATCCTTGTAAGACAATTCAAGATCTTATTTCTATCAACTCCATTTGTGACCGTTTCTTTTACTAATAAAATAGCATCATTTAAATCAGATAAAACAGGCTCAACAGTCTTGTTCTTTTTATATAGAGTTGTTAATCGTTCTTTATCTTCATTTCTATATCGAACAAAAATAGAAAGTACATGACTAATCGCATCCTTAAATGCTCGATATACACCATCTTCAATAAACCCTTCTCGATTTGTCTTTTCTTTAAGCCCAATACTCTTTTTTCGATCAAGGCGTATAGAGCCTAAAATAATATTGTTACTGATATTACCACCAACACGATGAACTCTTCTTAAGTCAATCCCCAACCAGTCATTATCCCTTTCTCCATAATCATAGACTCTAACATTATCACGATAGACCCGAATTCCGCCATTTTCTTTTAAGTAATCATTAATTGTGGATTTTTCAGCATTAACGTAATTAAATATGATGCTGTCTTTCTCAAAGATGATAATATCAAATCGAATGTCACCAATCTTTAGAGCATCTAAATCAATGCTATATTGCTGCAATTTAGCCTTTCCTTCAACTTCTTTATATCCAACTAATGGGAAATCATAATCAGGCAAGTCTTGCTCTGTGATTACTCTCCCAGATGATATTTTGCTGAGTGTTGACCATGGTTTAAATTCGTATTTGAAACGTTTAATCTTATCTCTGGACAATACACAGCTACCGAAATATAAGCCACCATTGGAAATAATATCTTCAAACGTTGGTAACCCTGCAAACAAATTTGTGTTATTGCTCCGTATTGTTACTTTAAACTGATCACTTGCATTTTCAAACGGGCTATGCAATGACATTACGTCCCTATAGATTTCACGTAATTGCCGTCTGTCCCAATCGGATTTTAGTGACTCTATCCTAATTTTAGTTCCCGTTTCACCTTCTTTAAAATGCAATGGAATACGATTTTGATTAATTCCAATCGGAAACTTTTCAATAGATTCTGCCGTTTCCAATTTTTCCCAGTCAATTCTTAACTCTACTTCAAAATCGTCTTTAGTTTTTGAAATCAAGGTAATCTTTTTTCCAAGTTTATGAACGCCTAACCGTCCAATTCCTTTTTCTCCAAGAGGGTAACGTGATAATCCTTCTTGCTCAAGAATCTTTTTTTTGTTATCGGTTCCTATAACAAGCCAGACATTTTTAATGATATCGGCATTCATACCACAGCCATTATCTGAGATTTGAATGCTAATTATTTTATTGTCTTTTTCTTCAAAAAAAAGATCACATTCTGAAGCATAGGCATCATATGAATTTTTCACTAGTTCCAGAACGGCTATACTTTCATTCTTGATAAGGTCTTCACCAAGATGAGCTATTACTCTGGGTGTTATTTTAAAAAAATCCAGCATATATCATTAATGATTCAAAATCACTTCACCTAATCGTCTCGCATATTCGCAAGGTACAGCATTTCCGATCAGTCTTGCTGTGGCTGCGATACTTCTACATTTAAAGACATAGTCTTTCGGGAATGTTTGGAGTGTGGCACCTTCTCTAAGAGAAATAGCCCTGTCTTCTTCAGGATGCCCAAAACGCCCATTTGAGATACTGAAGAACTTTGTAGTTATGGTAGGTGCCGGTCTATTCCACCACATCCGACCATAACTATCTTTAAAGCTGCCATCTTTACCAACAAAACAAGCTAATTGCAGTTCTGGATTATTTGCCCAGCTAAGCCGGCTGCCACCATCATGTGGCGTTTGGATCATTCGATTGAGGCATTTCTCACTTAATCCAGCAACTGTGTGATTGAAATCGGTTTTGTCTTTTGTGCCCGCGGGAATTCTTGCGAAACCATGTTCTGTTCCTATAAACTCACATAATAAGGCCTGTTTGTCATCAGGTACTGGTAGTTGGATATGAGTATCAAGTCGTGTAGCTATCAACGAGAACCTTCTGCGCGATTGAGGTACACCATAGAAACTCATATCAATGATCTTGTAAAGCATATTGCCATAACCCATGTTTTCAAGTTGCCTCTTGAATGATGGCCAGATACTTCTTTTATTAGTCAAAATGCCAGGGACATTCTCAACCAATATATATCCGGGGCGATAATACTCAACAAACCGAGCAAAATTTCTCAGAAGATCTTTAGTCTTGAGGGATTCGGTTTTATCGGTATTAATAATGCTATAGAATTGGCAAGGACTACAACCGACGAGAATCAATGAATCGTCATTGCGTTGAACATTATGCTTGCGCTCAAAATAGTTACTTCTTAAATTGCGGATATCTGTTTTAATAAAAACAGATCCTGGATTGTTGAATTCGTAAGTCTCTTTAGCTTCTTCGTCAATATCCACACCGGCAATGACCTCTATACCAGCTTGACGGAGGCCGCAAGTCATGCCACCTCCTCCACAGAAGAAGTCTATAGCTTTCAAATGTTGATGGTTCCTTTCGGGATTCATAATGGTCACAGGTTCTTTTAACCTGCAAAGTTATGAAATAATTCATTAACAATAGCATTTGAAGGTGAAAAGATACTTAAAAAACTGTGACCTTTATTGAAGAATCAGATATAGATATTCAACTATTATGAATAATCTTCTTCACTTTCCTCCGTTTCGTATCCAGAAACCAGTTTAAATGACTTATTGTCAATGATATCCATAATCTTGGGCTTTAATAGCTCACATTGATTATAGAAGAATTGTGAATCTAGATAAGAAAGCTGTTTTACGGCTCCCATCGCATTAAAATGTTTAGCGATATATCTGCCTCTCATTTCAAAAGCTTTATCTGTTACATCGCTATTATCTCTTAAAAATTTAAGAATGCCCCTTAAACCGTTTCTTGTTCTTAACATTATTCGTAAGACGCGGGTTCGGAAAGTAGCGTTTAAAAATAGAATCCTTGTCAATTCAAACGGATTATCTTGATTGTCTGTTTTCGAGCAATCAACGGACCACCACAAGCTGGCCAAAGCATTTCTGATATATCCTTTGCCGAAAAACCAATAAATAATCATATCGTCTGGCTTCCCTAGTGTATTGCTCCAACGTTTTTTCACATAAGGAAACAAGTCGACGTGCGTTAAATATGCCCAAAACGGTTCTGATGCTGCGACTACAGCTGGAAGCGAACTAAATGCTTCATAAAGAGCAACCCCCGCATCAAAGTCGTTTTTAGCCGCCATCATCTGATCCAAGAGGTTTGGCTCATGATAGACTCCAGCTACATTTCTCACCTTTGATGCATCGTACTCAAACGCATCCATGGAATACTTGTTAAGGCTTTCTCCACTTTGTAACTCAGACTTCAGCTGCCTAACATATGATTCCTTAAAAGTCTTTTGCAATGTGTCCATCTTATTCATTATCGTTTTGATTATCGTTTTCAACTTTGTCTGATAGGTAATTAATCAATCGATTGTAAGGGTCTTTGAGTATTCTCATCGCCAACTCCGGGACTCTCTCAACCTGTATACCGTCCTCGTCTTCATTAACAAGAAATTCTTTTAAATCATCTTCTGTATGAAGTCTTGTGCTAATAACTCGTACCCATTTCAATGTGGTAGGAAGACTTGAAATTTCATATAAGGCACATGTTAAGGCATTATATGCAAGAGATGACTGCATTACAATACCATACTTTTTGGCCAATGAATTTCCTTCACAAAGGTTATATAGATCTTCGGGCAGGACTATTTGAATTTTCTGTTCCTCAAAATTAAACTTGGTTTCTCGTTGTGACTGGGGACCTTTAACAATCTCCATAAAAGACCCAGCAGCGTGGAGCTTATCATATTTTATATCAGTATCAATATGTTTTTGAGGAAACCCAACCAAAATATCTCCTGGTTGAAGATCAAAACTGAATCCGTAATAATCTTCATTGAAATTTGAGTTACTGTAATTGTGTATTGTTTTTTTTACTGATACAAAACAGTTAAAATCAACCCTACCATAGACTGATTTCCTGGGAATAGTTATCGTAAATTTGTTATTAGGGAAAGGATGACTTTGACGAAAAACAGTTTGAACACAGTCTACCTCGCAAGTGTATTCTGCAAACCCTTTATTAATGTATTCTTTTATCTCATCATTCTCAAATAACAATTCAAATTCAAAAGAATAATTATTTGAATCATTTGAAGGTGTTATGTTCTTTACCTTGATGCTATTCTCGTCAAGTTCGGGTAAAATGTCATCACAGATACCTAAGACAGGATATGGCAGTGAAATATTACTTAACTTCATACGCGTCTAATTTTAATGCATGTTTAAGATTGTCAGCAAATTTCACGCTAATAGTGTTTTTGCCTTCTTGAATATGCAAATTAATAATTGTATTATCTTGGATCTCTCCTTTATCTGTCTCAATGATGCGTATTTTTTCGTCCCTATCTTCACCAGCTACTAAGAGATCTATACGCCCATTTTCTACTTCTTGTTTAGAGTGAATTATAATTTTGTGTATGGTGCGACTGTCAACAGTTTGAGCGAAAGTCCGATATCCCACTTCGATTTCTTCTTTGAAATGACCTTCAACTCCATTAGGATCATCTGTATTTCTTTGGTCAATTATTCGAGATCCCTGTTTACCTCCCTTTTGCTTTCTTTTCTTCTTTGAGTGACCACTTAAGATCTCGCCATTGCCGTCTTTTTGGGCTTTAGTGACCGTCGGTAATACCATTACTCCATTTATGCTTGATTGCGTTTTTGATGGCAAAAGATCAGGAGTTTTAGTGTCTGTCGTCATAGATGTTCCCTCATCTTTTAACTCACCAGTTGGACTAATCTCATCCGTTTCCGGATAATCTTCATCATCAAAATCTTCAATAGACGTTGGAATGTAAAGGTAGTCCTCTAGTCCGCTAATAGAAAGACTTTTCATCGTAGACCGGCCAAATAGCTCGTCGACACTATTTATGATGAGGGTCTCAAATTGATTTTTAAATTCGGATATAAGTTTGGCATATTGCTTATAAGTTCCTTTGAGATTAGTTTTGAGCCACTCGTTGTGAGCGGGATTCTCTGCCTGACGCAGTAGCTCGTCTGCCTTTCCTTCTGTACAAACTAATACACCATAATATCCTTTAGGAATGTTTCTCTTTTTTGAGTAAACAACCATTCGAGGTTGGCGCATATATAAGATTCTGTCATTTCCATTCTTTTTCTTATACAGATACAAATAGACAGTTCCATAGTTGGTATGGTCTACTTCAAGATCTAACTTAAACTTGCGGCAATTGTTGTTTGAACCAGCAATCATTACAGCTTGGAGGAAGGGCTTCGGATTATAATCATCTGTTTTTTTTGCCTCATCATCGTCCTCGGGAAAATACTTGTTCATTAGCGAAGGGAGATTTTCCGCTGTTACTTCGACGTCACCAATAGAAACTATTAATTTGCCCTCATAAATGGCAAGCCAAAAGTTTCTAAGTAAGGCCTCTATCATCTTAACATATATTTCTTCTACTGTTAGGCCCTCCAGATCTACTCCCATTATATAAATGTCAGTTCCTGGACCTATTTCATTATTATTTTCGTCTTTACGTTTGAAACGATTTGGGATTCTGTCATAGTCGCTCACTGGTAAACCGTTGTTGTTGTCATAATAACCCAAATTTGAATAATCACGACCATTGTATTTGTGTGTGCACAAGGACGTTACGCCTTCGAAAATATACTGACCATCAAGCGTTTTTGTGGATACGATTAATGACCTAACAGCAGAAAGGTAGAAATATGCTGCTTTTCCAAAGCCAAACGATCCTCCAGAATATTGTGAATTCTTAGATGAAAGTCCTGCAGCCCTAACGAATGCAAAAAATGGGCTACTGGTATCTTCTATGCCTGATCCTAAAGGCATACCAGTAGTATTGGAGTCTGAGATTTTGATGTAGTAAAACTTATTACCTATCTGTTGAACTGAATCTATGTAGTCAATCATCGGCTGGTATATCGACTTTGCATTATCATTTTTTGGATAGAAGTCGATACAACCTTGAATATGATTCCTAATCTTAAAAAAGTTTGAAAGATTAGAGGTGCTCATGCTTTTTAGCGAGAAACTCATTTTTACGGGTTCATTACCAGCCGCTACATCAAGAGAATTTTGTATGGCTTCACGTATTAATGAGGCATAAGTGTTCTTCTTGAAATTCTCTGACATCGGCTCATTTGGCCCAATTGCACCACCTTTAGTGATATCAAATTCAGCAAATGTCCATTGACAATCTTTTTCTGCCATAATCTTGTGATTTTGTATTAGTGTCGTTTTATTTAAAAGAAAAACCAGTCTTGTTGACTTTCCCTAATTCACTGCCATAGGCTGCTTTTGTTTCCTTTAGCACTTTGTTTATTTCACTAAACATATGATCAACATCCTGTTCATTATATTCGTAGTTATTACGATTAGCGCAATTCTGTAAAAGCACCAAGTAATCAATGACTTTTTGCACTCTTTTTGAGGCAACCTTCTCAAATCTCTGTCGTTTTTTTGTTTTTTCCATATTTCGATTTTTTACACATTTGCAAATGTAGTATATTTTTCTTTCCTGTACAAATACTTTAAGAAATATTTTAAATAACGAACTATATATAATAAATGTAGTGGAATATTTGACAAATATAGTATTAAATTTTGGCTAGGTTTACTGGAAAAACGAAACTATGTTGATACAACATATAACACGTGGTGGCTTTCAAACTAATAGCGAATTTGCTTTATTCTTTTTATCGACTTTCTACGCTTCTTTATTTTATCCTCACTGTAATTTTTCTTGCCGATGTGGGCAAAAATGGGTGGATTGGTAACAGGATAATAGATTTTTCTTGCCGATAGACCGATGAAACATCAACAATGACAAGAAGATTCCATACTACCAATAACTCAGAAAATGGCCCTGCATCAAAGAATTTCTGATTGGCTCCAGCCTAACCTCTCAGGGCAACTTCAAGACCCTGCTCGACTACTTCCACTTCAAGTATCGCGGCTAACCGTTCATCGCGTTCTATAAAGATTGGCTATCCATCCAAAAAATGTCATGAAAATTTGGTGATTTCAATTCTATGTGCTAATTTTGCAGAAAATCTACAAAATCTACATCAAAATGCTGCTCAACATCGAAACATCAAACTTCTTTTCAGTCAAAGAGAAGGTATGTATTGACTTTCGGGCCGCCAATATCCATACCCAGCGGGCGAAAGAATTAGCTGATAATGTGATCGACTGGAACGGGACTAAAGTCTTAAAGTCTATTGGGCTGTTTGGCCCCAATGCCTCAGGAAAGTCTAGCATTCTTAAGGCCATCACTTTCTGTTGTCGGATGATATTAGACTCCCATCTTTATAATGAGGGCGTAATCTTCAATTTCGAGCCTTTTAAATTTGATGGTTGGCAGAATAAGCCTAGTAAGTTCCTTATTGACTTTGTCTGTGAGGGTGTAGAGTATGAGTATTCTTTTGAACTTACTCAAGAGCGCATTCTCAGTGAGAGTCTCTATTATTATCCAACGGGTAGACGAGCAAAAGTGTTTGTCCGTAATGCAAGTGGGAAATATAGCTTTAGTCCAGGTGTGATGGTGAAGCCATCTGATGTGGCCATCAACACTAGCGAGAAGAATCTCTTCCTTAGCCGAGCAAGTTCCATGAATCGTGAAATAGCTCAAAAGCTTTATCGCTTCTTTATGAATCAATTTCTTCTTGGACTGGTCAATGTTAATGATTTATTGGTCTTGGATAGCTTCAATACATATAAGCGCGTAATTCTTAAAGCCCTTGAAATCTGTGATACAGATATTACCGACATAGAGGCGAGGTCGGAGCAAACCCCTGCACCTGTGGCTATTCCGGGGCAGACAGAATTATCTTATAAGATTGTGGATGTTCTTCGTTTCAAAACAATACATCGTAATCAGAAGGATGTGATGTTTGATATGGATATGGAGGAGTCCAACGGTACGCGAAAGTTATTCCAGATCCTTATACGTTTATTGGATGTGGTTAAGAATAAAAAGAGTATCTTGATGGACGAGTTTGATATGGGACTTCATACGCGTCTGGCAGATTTTATTCTAGATTTGATTCATGCGTCAGAAAAAAGTCAACTTCTGTTCACGTCACACAATACGAATCTTATTGATGTGAAGAGGCTTAGACGTGACCAGATCGTATTCGTCAATAAGTCCGAGCAAGGAGCGACTGAAGTCTATTCCTTATACGATTTCAAGGATTTCCGCGAGAACATGGATGCTGAAAAGGCCTATATCCAAGGTCGGTTTGATGCAGTTCCATATGCAGGACATTCTGTATCGAGTATAAAGGCTTTATTGGGAAAAGAGTGATGAGCGGGAGACTTTTACAGGGGCAAAAAAATAGGCTTTTTCCCTTGGTTGAACAAGAAAAATAGCCTAATTTTGTGGTGGCAATTTTTGCACCCTTTGGATGTGTCGAAATCTTTGGAAACCCCGATGAATAAAGGGTTTTTGGAGTCCTCCAAAAATTATGAGTTCGAACCTATATCTGCAATTACCGTGCCAACTTTTTAGCTGATTTAAATCTATGATATTCAGTTTGTTGTTTAAATGTATCTCTTGGCTGTTTCCTTGTTGCTGCCATTATAAGGGTTCTAAATGTACATAATGGCTCATATGGGTATAATCTGTAAAACCGGTATTCCAAAAACTAAGGCCATCGAGTTTGTTGTTTCCCTCTTCCCGACATGGACAAGTGCTGAAGAAGAGATAACACATGCAGCAGGATGGGCCAATACTCACAATCCCTTCGGCTGTGACAGGATGAAGTTCAAATCCCATAAATTATGAACAACGACCGCCAACACTTTAATACAGGTGCTGGCGGTTATTTTTCGGTTCCTTAAAGTGACACGAGTTTACTTAGCATGGTACATCATAGTCTGAATTATTCTGCTGCTTACTCCATTATCCTTCAAATGTTTTATGGCCTCAGCACTCATATCAAACTTTACACCTGTAGCTAATAATACTTTGCTGTGGATTATTTCTTCCGATATACCAGCCTTAACCAAATCGATGACCCCTTGATTATTAAGCGACCGGTCAAATTCACTATGGTACATCATCGTCTGAATTATCCTCTCGCTCACACCATTATCTTGCAGATCCAGAATGGCGTGTAAACTGGTGTCATATTTAATACCGGTTGATAGAATGACTTTTTGGTGAATGGTCTCTTCATCTATTCCGCTATTCACCATATCGATAACGCCCTGATTAGCCTTATTACGTTTATAATTGGTGGATATCGGTTTGGAGATTGGTTTTGTATTCTGGGGTTTATCTTGGACCTGATTACCACTTTTAGCATAAACCATCTCTTCGATAATTGCATTGCTCACATTATTATCCACAAGAACACGTAATGCAGAAACACTAGTATCAAACATATTCTTGTCAGTAGAGATTTTTGCAATTATAACCTCATCAGATAACCCCATCTTTACCATATCAATGATGGCTTGATTATTCAGTACTTCCTCCTGGGCATATGAGCAGAAGAAGAGCAAAGACGAAATAATAACGAAGAATATCCTTTTCATTGCGTTTAGTTTTGAATATAGTTTTAATTACTCTGCAACATTAAGAAACTGTAGAGCTTTTTTGGGGGTAGTAGGATAATGGTAAACTCCCTTATCCCTATAACTCTTAGACTTAACCACATTGGAGAACACTCTATAGAAGTCAGCTTTTGTCATGGAAAAAGTGCCTTCTGGAGTATGTACACTGAAAAGTTCATTATCAGCTAATGATTCTATAACCTCAGCTCTAAATAATAGCCTTGTAGCTTTATACTCATTATTCGACATAGCTATCCTTTTTGTTCTTTGCAAAGGTAATCATTCTTTCAAATAATATCTTCAATTTCAGTGATAAAACTAGACTTTCAACAAACGGGAGGAATGGTAGTGTTGTTACTTACGGATTGGGTGAGCGAAGCGAGCCTGTTCCTCTCTTCTTTCTAACAAGTGCGAAGCCTTTTAGCCGACAAAATCGACCCTCGAAGCCCAAAGCGAGAGAGGGGCGTCAAGTGAATGAGGGTAAAAGTAGAGTGAAAAGGTTCTGAAGAGATTCCGAATATAATGAGGAATCGACAGGTTCTTGAGCGGATTGTATGTTAGAGAATAGAGAGAACCACAACTAATCTAAGCTCTACAACAAATTTGCTAATCGTCCCAATATCTAGTCCGTAAGTAATCAATCATATTGCTTATATGCTTATCATTTATGAACGGAGCAATTGTGAGAGGTTTCAATAAATCACATGGATCGATACTGCAAAATAGATCTGGGTTATTTAGCATAGGTTTATAGTTATCATCCACCGACTGACGTAATTCTTCATTTTTGCCTGGAACAACAAAGATGTGGATGAAATGGCCAGCTAGCCTTGATCTGATGATCATTAGTTCTACCAATA
>Ga0247609_10003339_pt1 | contig 16317 bp, 13 predicted proteins | sample 172DNAGHGlowgp2_FD_193487 | JGI IMG/M metagenome (GOLD analysis project Ga0247609, IMG submission 193487) | Sheep rumen microbial communities from Palmerston North, Manawatu-Wanganui, New Zealand - 1728 DNA GHGlow gp2 | ecosystem: Host-associated > Mammals > Digestive system > Stomach > Rumen ...
TTCTCCTTTACGACAATAGTTTGTAAAATCTTCAAAACTTAATCCTGGATTTGGTTCAGAATATTTATATATTTCTATTTTATTAAGATCAAATTCATTAATTTTATACATTCTTGGAAATTGGTTTACTACTGTATGTAATATGTCTTTTATATTATCGAATTCAATATTTTTACCTTGGTCTTTCCAAGAGTTTTCTAGGTAATAGTATTTATTATTTAGATTAGCTACGGCAATAGAATGTCTAGCTATTTTAGTAGGATCATTATATATAATTATATATGTTTCTATGTCTAAATTATGTTGTTTTGCATAGTACCTAGTTAGTTCTACCTGTTCCCAACATGTACCTACTTTGTATTTTAGTGTATCTTCTATAGTTTGTAATCTATAGTTTTCTAAGAAGAAATTTCTTTTAGAACTATGATGAACTATTTTATTAGAATCTACCCATCCATAATCTATTTCTTTTATTTTATTTAGTATATCTTCTATCATAAATCACCTAAAGAAATAAAAGCCAAATACGAAGCCACATATTGCACCAATTAAATGCCCTAAGTGTGATACATTATCTTTTTTAAATAGTCCTGCTATTATTTCATTAACAATGTAGAAAATAAATACTAAAATTAGTGTTAATGGTATTTTGCCTGCTTGGATATTAACAAATGATCCCATAATAATTAGCATAAATACTATGCCACTTGCCCCTAGTAAGGCATTACGAGATATTATAGTATTTATTATTGCTGTTATAACAGCAGTTATTAGAATCATAAATAATAGATTTGTACTACCATATTTTTCTTCTATCATAGGTCCAACTAATAAAATATATAAATAGTTATTCATGAAATGACTCCAGTTCATATGACCTAGAATATGAGTAAATGCTCTTATATATGTTAATGGATCAAACATAGAGCATCTATATGTTGAAAATAATACTTTATTTGCTCCACCTTTGGTAATAGTATTAAGTATAAAAGCTATTATAGATAGAATAAATAAACATATTATAACTGGTGAATTAAGTTGAATTTTTGATAATATATTATTCATTTTTTTCACCTTCTATTATCATTTGGTTATTACCCATATAAATAACATATGTTTTGCTAACAGAGTTATAACTAATACTGCAATTTTTTGTATGATATATTTCATCATAAGGATTTTCTCCTAAAAATTTAATTTTAATCGAATAATAGAATGTATAATCATATTTATTGTTACGAAGATATTTATATACATCTACTATATCTTTTTTGAATTCTTCTAATTTATCCTTTGTATAGTAATCTGATACTTCTATATATATACTGTTTGAATAAGTATTTTCTAGTAATTCTTCTATTGTTGGTTTATGCCCCCAGAATTTATTTAAGTAATTATGTGTTATATAATCTGAATTTAATGATATTTTGTTATTATATTTTTTATCTATTAAATCTTTATTTATTTTTTTTGTATATTCATTTTCTAGAAATTTTTCAATGCCTTCATTACCTATTTCTTCTTTGTAAAGAGTTTCTATGAAATTATCTTTAGTTGTATAGTCATAGAATCGTTTATAGTATTTTACTTCAAATGTATCATCAAAGTAATCAGTTGTTAGTGTAGCAGTTTGTTCATATGAACAATAAGATGAAAAAACAGAGGTTTCTTCACAGTAACCATCATCTATATCTATTATCTTATAGTTACCATCTCCGTATTTTCTTTCTAAATAATTAATTAGGTCTTTTTTATTTTGTTCTTCTCTTTGTTTTTCTTTTGCATCATCACTAATATTGATAACAGTTATTAATAAAGTTAATATTAAAATAACAGTTAACATTATCTGACCAAATCTTTTCATATTATCACCTATTTTGATTATATCATTTTTTATAAAAAAAAAGATTCTTAATTGAATCTTTTATAAACTTATTTTATTAAATGTTACTTTTCTTAGTATTCTATTTAAATTTTCTTTACCAAAGACATTTTCTAAAGTACCTGATTTAAATAGTATTGTTAAGTATACTGCTGCTCCTAGTAATGCTACTGCTGCTATTTCTATGATACACATTAATTTATTATCATAATTACTAAAGATGAAATGTGTAAATACTAACTTAGTTAATATAACAACTATTATCATTGATATGGTTGGTATTATTAGTTGTTTTATCATATTAATAGTAGATCTATATGATAATGCATGTTCTTTTTTTAAATGATATAAAGCATATAAAGTACTTGTACCATATCCAATTAAACTAGCAGTAGATGCACCTAAATATGGTGGTATACCAATTTTATTATATAGTAACATCATTGGGACATCTAATAACATATTAGTTAATAATCCAAGTATTGAACTTTTATATACTAGTTTAAATTTATTTAGAGATTGTAATGTTGAACTAGTAATCATAAATAAGTTTCCTAGTAATGATACAAAGACTGCTATAGAAAGTATTCGATAACCAAATTTATTTTCAATACCATAGAAAACACTCCATATTGGTTTGCTTAACAGTGATAAACCTATAGCCATAGGTAATGATATCATTATAATCATTTGTAAAGCTTGATTTAATTTGTTATTAACTTCTTTGTAATTTTTTAAGGTATATGCACTAACTATTGTAGGTATTAAACTAGTTGTCATACCCATTGCAACTGATGAGATAATAACACTTATCTTAGTTGCTTGAGTAGAAATATATGTTGAAATAGTTTGAGTTTGTGAACCAGTAAATCCTATATGGCCCATCGTTCTTAAAACTAAGAACATATCTACGAAAGCATATAAACTAAACATAGTATCAATTATGATAAATGGTATAGCATAACTAAATATCTTTTTAACTATTTCTTTATTAGTTATTTCTTTATCTCTTTCTTTTATAAGAGCTTGTTGTTCTTTTTTATGAGTACGTAGTTTTAGTAATATATATCCTAAGGCAGTTACTGCTCCAAAGAAAGCCCCTGTTACAGCAACACATACAGCAATTGTTTTAGATAAATGTAAGAAATGAATTGTTATATAACTACCCGCTAGAATGATAAATATTCTTACTATTTGTTCTATTACTTGAGATACACTTGATACACTTATTATATTATGTCCTTGTAAGTAACCTTTAGTAACGCTTAAGAATGGTACTACTAATAAACTTATAGATACACATCTTACACCTAATGCTATAGTTGCAAATGAGTTACCTGATTCATTATTACCTACTAAGACATGTGCAATCTGTGGTGCAAATATAAATAGGATTAAGAATACTACTATAGCAATAGTCATTATTATATTTCTACCTATATGGTATGCTCTTTCTTTAGCTTCTATTTTACCTAACGTATCATATTCTTTTATTATTTTACTTATAGCTATAGGTAAACCGGCACTAGATATATCTAAGAATATAGAATATATAGAATATGATATTCCATATAATGATCTAGCATCTGTATCTAACATACTATAGAAAGGTATTACGTATAGCATTCCCATTATCTTAACTAAGAAGATAGATAATGTTGCTATTATAGTTCCTTCTACAAAGGAGTTCTTTTTTAATGTTTTATCTTTTGACATGTGTACACCTTTTTTCTCTTGATAATTATATCATATTTCATTAAGAGGTAAAATGAGGTATACTATTTGTAGGTGATTTTATGGCATTTTATTCATATATATTTAGTGCAAACTATAAAGGTTTTAAAGAAAAACTAAAAGTAGTTGCCAAAGAAAATAATAAAAGTTATTTAGGTTTATTATTTGATACTTATTATAGTATTTTAAGATATGGTATAGGTTTAACTGATTATTTAAATTATGAATTTTATATTCGTAATAAAGATGAAAGAAAAGAATATGCTGGTATAAAGATGCAAGATAAGTTCTATGAAATAGTTAGTCCATCTCAATATAAAAAGAGATATACTATTAAACCAGATTTTTTAGCTGATTTTAAGAAGTATACTAAAAGAGATTTTATAGTACCAGAGAAATCTAGTTTAGAAGATGTAAAGAAGTTCATTAAAAAACATGAATATTTTATGAGTAAACCATATGATGGTTTAGGTGGACAAGAAGTTAAGAAAGTTCATAATACTGATATTAAAGATATTGAAGCTTATTACAATGAATGTAAAGAAAATAGAATTTTCTTAGAAGAAGTTGTTAAGCAATGTAAAGAATTAAATAAGATGTGTGATACATCATGTAATACTATTCGTATTATGACATTTAATAATAATGGTAAACCAGAAATATTATGGGCAGGACTTAGAGTTGGAAATGGTGTTAATGCAATAGATAATTTCCATGCTGGAGGTATGGCTTCAGAAATAGATTTAGAGACTGGTAAATTAATGAGACCAGCTTTAGATAAAGCATTAAAAGCTTATGAAAAGCATCCTAAATCTGGTGTTAAATTTGAAGGATTCCAAGTACCATATTGGGATGAAGTTAAAAAAATGGTTAAAGAAGCATCACTTGAAAGTGATAAGATTTTAGTTGTTGGATGGGATGTTGCAATAACTGATGAAGGTCCATTAATTATAGAAGGTAATCGTAGACCTGGTATGGATATAGTTCAAGTTGCTAGTCGTAGAGGTCGTATGGATATATTCCGTCACGTATTAAGTGAAATAGAAAAAAATAAGAACAATTAGTTCTTATTTTTTTATTTATTCATTTGTTGCTTTTCCACTAGTTTTTGGGACATTACCCTTTCATATGTAGCTCTAATTTCCTTTAGAGTTTTTTTGTCTAAAGTATTCATAGTATCTTTTACCTTTTTAGATACTTCATATAAATAGTTAACATAGGTTTTATTTTCATCTATAATTTTGGGTTTTTCAATATTATAATTTTTTTCCATCTCTGTTACCTCCCAACTGTTCTAATAATGCAAGTGATTTTGCATCACTTTTTAGCATTTGTTTTATCGTTGCAATAGCACTATATATTTTTTTAGTATGAGTTGCCATATTGAACTTTATATCTTTCTTATCTTCACATTCAAAACAAGATAACATTTTTTGGATACATTTTAATGCTTCTTCAACTTGCTTATTATTTACCATATCTATAATACTATTAATTAAGTTATCGATTAATGAATCTAAATCTTGCGGTAAGAAACCACTTCTATTCCAACGATTAACATTATCATATCCCGTAATGTTATTTATCATTCTTGTAATAATTGGAACAATTAAGGTATGACAAATTGGTCCGCCTTTTTGAAATTCTTGTAACATTTTTTGAATTTGAGTTTTTTCATATTTTTTTATTTTACTTCTATCTAAGACAACTATTGGTACTCCTAAATCTTTTGCTGCTTGTAAAGCGTTTTCCCATAGTTTCTTCTCTTCACCAATATATAAACCCTGTGGAGAAAAGTGTTCTGCTGTAAAAACTACAAACGAAGGATATACTTTAGTCTCTCCATTTACTCTTTCTATTACCATTTCGTTATGAGTATGTCTTGTTTGATCTATCATTTCATCTGGGAAATAGAATTGAGTATTATCATGACCACTAACCACATCTATTAAACTTGTATCTGAACCAATATCATAAGGAGCTGACAATAACAAGTTATCTAATGGAATATCTGTAAATCCTAAAACAGCATGTTTTATTTGAGCTATCCCTAATAGTTGATTGCTTATTAAACTTGTACAAAAACTATGAGATGTTTCATCTGGTCTTAACCAATCACTACGATAATTATCTGGAGTTTCTGTATGACTATATGCTCCTAATGAAGTAACTACCATTTTGAATTCATGAGGATTATCTTCATCTAGAGCTTCATATATTTTTACTCCGTGTGTTACCTCTAGATGTGTATCTTTCATTTCTGATACTGGTGTTAGACTCATATTTAAATGTCTAGTATTCATTTGTCTTAGTTTTTGATCTAATACCAAAACTTCATCTATTCTTAATTCGCATTGATGATTAATAGTTGAATATATAATAGCTAGTTTTTCTTTACTTTTACATTCTACTATCATTTTTAAAGCTTCTAAGATAGTAATTAATTTAACTTCTTCTTCAGAAAGATTTGGTTCTGTTGCTTTCATGTAACTGTATTTATTTACTATTAGAGAAGCTGTTAAATATGATAATCCAAACTTTTCTAGTAATAGAGCTTCTTGAACTGATTTTAATGATTCTTTATCTATATTTTGAATTACTTCTTTACTTTTTTTATCAATAGCTTCTTCTAAATTAATTATTTCTTCTTCACTATTTATTTTGAAATGGTTAATATTACCAGCTAAGTAATATGTGATATTAGAAATAATTTTATCTTTTTTATCAGGATTATTTTGAAGAGCTTTTACAGCTAAATTATATACACTAACATAATTTTGATCATTTAAATTCTTTAATAATTTGACTGTTATAGACAAATTATTTGGCATTTTTACTAAACTATTTCTAATTATATCGACCAACAATTCTGAATTCTCTAATGAATCTATTTTAGTAATTATCAACTCTTGTAACTCTTTATATCTTAAGACAGTCTTAATTACAGATCTTCTAAATACTTCGTTGTATCTAAATATATTTATATATTTTTCATTAAATATTCTAAAATCTGTTGTTTTTATTATTTCAGCATTGTTTGCCAATAAGAATTTTAGTAATAATATTATTCTCTCATCACTTAAATTAGGATTCTCTTTCTTAATTCTTTCAGGAATTACTTTTGTTACGATAATGTTTCCCTCTTCGTCAGAATAATCACTGTATCTTATTTGATCATCACTTATTTGACCACCATTTTCTACAATATAACAAAGTATTTCAGTATTAACTCCTTTATAGTATCTACTGTTGTTCATATCTTGTTGTATACCTTCTAGAATTAATTGAACAATTCGATTATATTGTCTTAATGCTTTAGAATCATCTTGAATTTTTTCTTCTGTTTCTCTAGTTAGGTATTGAACAGCTGAAAAGTCTTCTTCTATATATTCTCTTAATTTTTTTAAGAGAACACTACTATGTAAGTATTTTGATAAGTATTTAATATTAGTTATATCTTCTCTTAATTTTCGAGAAATAATTTTATCAAACCCTTTATCAAATCCATAATCATCATCATATGATAATTCCATATATTTAATAGTAGAAAAGTCTTTGTTTACCGTTTCCAAAGCCAATTCATAAATGGCTTTGGAATTATAATAGGAATCTCTATGTAATAAACTAAAGAAACGAACGTCTTGGTTGATTAGGTATAACATATGCTTTTCTCTATATGAATCTGTATTACAATAATATAGATAGTGCTCGGATTCATTTATTTTATCATATGATATTTTATAGCCACTAGATACGATAGTTTGAAATATTTCTGGATAAAGCAAAATTATTTCCATAGGAATTTCATAGATTATTTCATGGTTTTGGGAAAATGCATTTTTAAAAGCCTTAATAAAAATATCACTACCATGGCAATCATGATATTCTTTACTTGCCTCAACAAAGTTTTCTGTTAATATTTCTAATTGAGCTTCTTGTATTTTTGGTATATCTCCAGTATATTCAAATAATATATGATAGTCTTCTTTAGCTAATTCTAAATAATAATCATCTATATCATACATAGTTCCATCATCTAAAAGATGAATAGAATTAGGAGCTACTTTTATAAATCTTTTTAGTAACATTTCATTATCTAAAACTTCTTTTGGAAATCCTAATTTTCGGATTTCCCATGAAAGAAATCTAATTTGGATTTCTGTCAAATCACTTGTGAATAATTCGGTGAATAGTTGTTCTCTTTCTTCTCTATAAACTTTAAAAATATAATTTGGTCTTTCGACTAATAATTCTTTTAATTTTGTAATCTCTAGGTTTGCAAGTATAAATTCGCATATATATTTGTTGTCGTTTCCTTCATAATCGATTTTTTCGATTATTTTTGAAATAGGCATACTGTTTACTTCTTTTGCTATTTCATCAGATTTTAAATATGGTGTTATATCAAAATCTTTTTTAAAATCTGTTAAATACCAATCTGCTATTAAGTCTTCGGTATAGAAAATTGTTTGAATTAGGCGTGTTTTTCTATGGCCTTCTTTCATAGTTTTAATTTTATTTAATATCTTTTCTATTTTTTTCTCGTCAACATAATGATCTTCTTGTCTTCTTAGAGTTCTTAATATTCGTATTTCTTCAAACATACTATCACCCTATTTTGATTATAGCATATTCCTCTATTTAATCGAGTGTTCTTTACATAAAAAAATAATCTGATGACAGATTATTTTTTGATCATTTTAATTACATCTTTATAAACAGAGTCCACATCTTGTTTATACTTCTTTTCTAATTTATCAACAGATCCATGTTCTATAAATTCGTCTGGATATGCTACATATTTAGCATTAACTATTAATTGATTATCAGATATTAGTTCTTTAATACTTGAACATAAACCACCAATACTTGTTCCATCTTCCATTACAACAATTTTTTTTGTTTTGTTAATACTTTTTAAGATATTCTTTTCATCTAATGGTTTTAAGAATCTAACATTTATAACATCTGATGAAATATTATCTTCTTTTAATTTATTAGATAAATCTATGGCTTTAGATACCTCTTTACCAATAGCTATAATAGATAAATCATTACCTTCTTCGATTAATTCGCTTTGACCAAGTTTAATCTTTTTAGGTTCATAATTTATTTCTTCTCCACCACGTGGATATCTAATTACTACAGGTCTATTTAATGTAACTGCTAGTTCCATCATTTGTTCTAAGTCTTTAAAGTTACTAGGAGCCATTATTGTTATATTTGGTATAAGTTTAAAGAATGATAAGTCAAACATTCCTTGATGAGTTTCTCCATCTGCTCCTACTATACCAGCTCTATCTACACACATTATAACTGGTAATTTTTGCGCACATATATCATGAATAACTTGATCATATCCTCTTTGATAGAATGATGAATAAATAGATATAAATGGTATTAATCCTTGAGAAGCTAATCCAGCTGCGAATGTTAGAGCATGTTGTTCTGCTATACCTACGTCATAGAATCTTTTAGGGAAGTATGTAGAGAACTCTCTTAGGCCTGTTCCATCTTTCATAGCAGCTGTAATAGCTACTATTTTTTTATTCTTTTTAGCCATTTCTGTTAATTTATGGCCGAATATTTTAGAGTAATCATCTTTTTTAGCCCCTATCATTTCACCAGTAAAGACATCGAACTTACCTACTCCATGGAATTTATCAGGATTTTCTTCGGCTGGTTCATATCCTTTTCCTTTAGTTGTAATAACATGTATTAGTGTTGGTCCATCTAAATCTTTAGCTTTATTAAATAGATATTCCATATCTCCTATGTTATGTCCATCTACTGGTCCTAGATATCTAAAACCTATCTCTTCAAAATACATACCAGGTAATATCATTTGTTTAATTGTACTCTTTATTTTTTTAATCATTTTAACTGTAATACTACCTATTAAAGGTATACGAGATACAATTCTTTTACCAGCTTTATTAGATTTAATATATTTCTTTTTAACACGTAGTTTAGTTAATAAGTTATTAATACCACCTATATTTTTAGAAATACTCATTTCATTATCATTTAGTATTACTAATACTTTCATATCAGAACTACCTATGTGATTTAAAGCTTCCATAGCCATACCACCTGTTAATGCTCCATCACCTATTACGGCAATAACATTGTAGTTCTTTTTATTTAAATCTCTAGCTGCAGCCATACCTGCGGCGGCAGAAATAGATGTACTACTATGACCAGTATTAAATGAATCAGTAATAGATTCATTAACTTTAGGGAATCCTGAAATACCATTAAATTGTCTTATTGTTTTTAATTCTTTTTTACGACCATTTAGTATTTTATGTGTATAACATTGATGTCCTACATCCCAGATAATACGATCTTTTTTGGGATCAAATACACTTTCTAAAGCAATTGTTAATTCTACTACGCCTAGATTAGATGCAATATGACCACCAGTTTTAGAAATTGTTTCTAGTAAGTACTCTCTAATTTCGTTAGCTAGTTCTTTTTTCTCTTTTAAATTTAATTTTTTTATATCGTTTGTTTTATTAATCTTATCTAGTTGCATAGTATCACCCCTTTGAAGGTCAAGATATATTATAATTCATTTCTCAATAATTTCAATGGATGTGTCAAATAAAAAAGCACATAAGTGCTTTAAATTAATAATTTGAATAAAACTCTAAAACTTTATCTTCTGATGGATTTACATCAAATATTATCTTCTGAGTTTTACTTGTAGTTTTTCCAGATTCATCAGTTACTGTATATTTAATCCAGTATTGATCAATATTTTCTGCTTGATTAACTTCATGATAAACTTGGTGAGTTACGCTTGCTACTCCTTTATCATCCGATATGGTTAGATGTTTATAATTTATCGTATCAATAGAATATGTATAATACTCGTCTTTTTCAAATTTTAGAGTTGGTTTATAAATATCTTGCGGATTATTAACATCTATTAGATATTCATCTGTAGAATTCCTAGGATTAGCAATATATCCCTCGGCATAATTCTTTTTGTCTTTCTTAAATTCTATTTTATACCAAAAGAAATTCTCTCCTATTTCAAAATCTAACACTTTATATACTTCACCTTTATGTACTTTACCTAAAATTCTTGATTGAGCATTAGCTTTTTCTCTAACATTTAAATATTCATTGCTAATTTCAACATACCAACCTTCTTTAATTTCTGCAATTCTAGCTTCTTCGTTTTTTTTATCAATGTTATTTTTAAGTATAATTCCACCAACAACAGAGCATACTACAAGTAATATTACCAAAAAAATAATTAACTCCTTTTTGTTCATACTTCCATTCCTTCCTATTGAAACAATTATACCACAAAACAGGACATTTGTGTTACCGGACTTTTGAGTATATATACTCCACAATGATTATTAGGAGGAATAATTATGACGACATTTAAAAGAGATTTCACATTTGATCAAAATTACATGAAAATTGTATCTGATAATATAAGGAAATATCGTAAACTAGCAAATATTACACAAGAACAATTAGCTGTTGATGTCGGTAGATCTTACGATTTTATTAGAAGATTAGAATTTAAACATGGTGATATCGGTTGTTCTTTAGATACAATATATAAAATATCGGTTGTTTTAAATCAGCCTCTTCACTTATTTTTTATAGAAGATAAAAAATAAAAAAAGTTTGCATATGCAAACTTTTATTTTTTTGGTTGCCCAGATAGGATTCGAACCTATGGAATGGAAGATCCAGAGTCTTCTGCCTTACCGCTTGGCTACTGGGCAATGTATGTAATTATTATAACACTTCTGATAATCACTTCAAATAACAAAAAATCTAATTATAAATATTTTATATATTAAAAATTAAGCTTTTCCTTGTTTTTATTTGAAAAAATATGTAAAATTGTTATAGGGAGGATTTAATATGGCAAAGAACAAAAAAGACATATTTGAAGAAGATATAGAAAAAGAAGAAGATGTTGAAAGAAAGAAAGTTAGAAGAGTATTAGATGAAGAAGATGAAGAAGAATACGAAGAACTAACTACTGAAGAAAGAATTGTAAACATCGAAAAGAAAGTTAATCAGTTATTTGTAATTGGTATTATATGTGTTATAACTTCTGTATTAGCTTTAATTGTAATACTTGTTAATAATGGAGGTAGTAATAAAACTACTACTGAAGAAACTAAGCAACAAGAATCAAATGAAGCAAGTACTTCATATGATACTTCAAAGTTTAAAGAAATCAAAGGAACAGATATTGCTACTGAATCTAAGAATGAAACTATTGTTGTAATGGTTGGAAGACAAGGTTGTGGATATTGTGCTCAATTTGCACCTGTTTTAGCACAAGTTGCTGAAGAATATGGTGTAACAGTAAGATATATTGATCTTGCTAAGATGATTCAAATTGGTACTGGTGAAGTTCTAGATCAAGATTCTATTAATGCATTTAGTAAAATAACTGGTGATGGTCAATGGAAGACTTTCGCTACTGACTATTTTGGTAGAACACCACAAACTATGTTTATTAAGAATAATAAAGTAGTTTATGGAATAGCAGGTGCTGCTGATGCAAGTACTACTAGATCAGTATTTGAAACTGTTGGATTTAAGAAGAAATAATTCTTAAATCTTTTTTTATGTTATAATTCTACTAGGTGATGCACATGACAATTATGAACGGAAAAGAATTAAGAGATAAGACATTAAAAGGCTTAAAGAAAAAAGTTGATAAATTAGGTACTACTTTAGGTCTTGCTGTTATCCAAGTTGGTACTGATGAAGCAAGTACTGTTTATGTTAATCAAAAAAGAAAAATGGCTCATGAAATGGGATATAAGTTTGTTTATAAACTATTTACTAGAAATATCTCTGAGAAGAATTTAATTAGAGAAATAGATATATTAAATAAGGATGATAGTATTGACGGAATACTAGTACAAATGCCTCTACCAGAACATATTAATCCTAAAGTTATTCAAAATAGTATAGATGTTAATAAGGATGTTGATGGATTAACATTAACTAGTATCGGAAGACTAATTAATAATGAAGAAGGCTTAGTTCCTTGTACACCAAAAGGTATTGTTGCCCTACTCGATTATTATAAAGTTCCTATTAAAGGAAAAAACGTTGTAGTAATTGGTAGAAGTATGTTAGTTGGAAAACCTGTTGCTAATCTTTTATTAAACAGAGATGCTACTGTTACTTTATGTCATTCTAAAACTAAAGATATTAAAGCATATACTAAGAATGCTGATATAGTAATTGTTGCTGTTGGAAAAGCTGGATTCTTAAAAAGAGATATGATTAAAAAGGATGCAGTTGTTATTGATGTAGGTATAAATCGTATAGATGGTAAATTATGCGGTGATGTAGATTATGTTAATGTAAGTAAAAAAGCTAGTCTAATTACTCCTGTACCTGGTGGTGTTGGTCCAATGACTATTGCTGAATTAGCAAACAATGTTTATGAAGCACATATTTTAAGAAATAAGATTTAATAATCTTATTTTTTTTGTTATACTAGATATAGAAAGATGAGGTACATATGAAAAAGAATTTATTGTTTGGATTATTAATTGTAGTTTGTTTATTACTAGTTGGATGTGGAGATAATAGCAGTAATTCCTCTAGTTCGAAAAGCGAGGAAAAAGAGACTAAGAAGAATATCGTATATAATTGCTCTGGTGGAGATGATGATGAATGGAATTTAAAATATGAATCAAAACTTGTTTTAAAAAAGAAAACTAATGAAATATTATCTGGTGATATTGAGATAACACTAACTGCTAGTAAAGAATATACAGAGGATCAACATAAAATATTTGGTGAATCACTTAAGAATAACTTCTGTAGCGAAGAAAATGGAATCTTCCCTGCTAAGGAATGTAATGTTTCAAGAGATGGTACTAACTATTCTATTAATGTAACATTTGATCCAGATGGATTAGCAAAGGAAATATTTAATAAAGAGAATACTGAATTAGAAGATGTCGATTTAGAAAAAATTGAAACATATTATAGTTCACTTGCAAGTAATACTACTTGTAAACAATCAAAAGAATAAACTATTTTAATAGTTTATTTTTTTGTGTTATAATCTACGACGAGGTGATATCTATGAACATAAAGAATCTAAGCATGTCTTTTGGCTTACAAGAGATTTTTTTAGATGTCACTTTAAATATTAAAGATAAAGAAAAAGTTGGTATTATTGGGGTTAATGGTGCTGGTAAAAGTACTTTCTTTAAAATTATTATGGGAAAATTAGAACCTGATTCTGGTAAGGTTATTATTAAACCTGGTACAAGAATTGGTTTCTTGCCTCAAGTTATAAGTGATGAAATACCAAGTATGGATATAAGTGTATTTGATTATTTAATGGATGGAAGACCTATTAAAAAATTAGAAAAAGAATTAAGTGATTATTATACACAAGCTAGTGTGGAAACTGATGAACAAAGATTAAAATATATAATGAAGCAAATTGGTAAGACACAAGAAAAGTTAGAATACTATGAAGTATATAAAGCAGAAAATATACTACTTCGTATTATAACTGGTATGAATATAGATAGTGATTTACTTGATATGAAGTTATGTAATTTATCTGGTGGTCAAAAGAGCAAAATTGCTTTTGCTAGACTACTCTATTCTAATCCAGAAATATTATTATTAGATGAACCGACTAACCATTTAGACATCGATACAAAGGACTATATAATTGATTATTTAAAGAATTATAATGGAATGATTTTAGTTATATCTCATGATATAGAATTCTTAGATGCTGTTACTACTCAAACATTATATGTAGATAAGATGAATCATACCATGGAGTTATTTCCAGGTAATTATGAGAAATATATGAAAATACGTAATGAAAGATTAAAAACATTAGAACGTATTGCTGATAAGCAAGAAAAAGAAGAAGAAAAGTTAAAGAGAATTATTGCTAAGTATATTGGTGGTAATGAAAAAAAAGCTAGAATAGCTAAAGATAGACAGAAGAAATTAGCTAGATTGGAAGAAAATAAAGTTGTCTTAGAAAAGAAAGAAAAAACGACAAACTTTAAAATGAAAATTAATCATCCTAGCGGGGTTGTTCCAATTAAGTGTGATAATGTTACATTTGGTTATAATCCAAATCATATTTTGATAAATGATTTAACTTTTGATTTAGGTCGAGGCGAGAAATTCTTAATTGTTGGAGAAAATGGTGTTGGTAAGTCTACTCTACTAAAGTTAATTGTTGGTATATTAAAACCATTATCTGGAGAAATAAGTATAAATGAAAAGACAGAAATTGGTTATTATGCTCAAGAACATGAATTGTTAGAAAATGATAAAATAATATTAGAAAATTTTAGTGATAGTGGCTTAAGCACTAAAGAACTAAGAGCTTTCTTAGGTAACTTCTTATTTCATGGTGATGATGTTTATAAAAAAATAAGCGTATTATCCCCTGGAGAAAGAAGTAGAATTGCTTTAGCTAAGTTAGCATTAACAGGAGCTAATCTTTTAATATTAGATGAACCTACTAATCATTTAGATCCAGAAACGCAAAGAATTATAGCAGAATCATTCAGGGATTATGAAGGAACTATGTTAGTTGTTTCTCATAATGTAGAATTTGTAGATAATCTTGGAGTTGAAAGAATGCTAATGCTACCTAGTGGTGAAATAAGATATTATGATAAAGAGACCGTAATGTATTATCAAGAATTGAATAATCAAAGCAATTATAAAAAGAAGAATTGATATTCTTCTTTTATTTTTTTCTTCTTAAGGTAATATTATTTAGTAATTCTTGTAATTTGGTGTAATGTTCCATATATTGTTCTAATAATATTTCTCGTCCTTCAATTTTTACTTTGTATTCTTGTTCTACAAGGTCAAATAATTCATTAATATATTCAGGAGTTAATATTCTTAACAATATTTTAAATGTTGCAACACCTGTAATATTGTAGTTTTCTAAGAAATAATTAATATCAGTATAAGCATCTTCAAATAAACTATCATCACTTAAGTATTTTCTTATATAATATGGTTGTTTTCTTTTAGATGAAACGGAAGTTATTGGCATGTTGAATGATAATTCATTATCTAGTATACATATTCTTGGAATGCTATCTATTACAATTATTCCCCAGTTTTCGTTATTACGGTCATGATTCATTAGTATTATATCCATTAGGTATACTTTAATTAAATCATAAGATAAGGAATTCAAATATTCAGGATACTTTTTTTCAAAAAAATCAAATGCTTCTGGGAGGCAGTTGCCTTCTAAACCTAGACCTTCTGCGGTAATAAACTCCCCTTTTTGATTTAAATCTTCACTAAAGTAATAAGGTAATCCCATTATTTTTTTAGAAATATAAGTCGCTGTTTTAAGATTTAATTTCTTAGCAATAATTTCTACAACAAATTCTAGACTATTATGATTAGGTTTGTAGTAATATTTTTTACCTTTATATAATATTGATGATTTTGTTGCTCTTAGTACTTCAGCTTGTCTGTAATCATTAAAAATATCCATAAAACCACCTGAAATTCGGTTTTTATTATACTTAATAAGAATTAAAATGCAACCATTATTCGTATATAAGACTTTTTATAAAGTGTTAAAAATGATATAATAACATTATAAAGGAGGTATTATGGAAAAAGTAAAAAAGACTCCTTGGCTATCTGAATTATTAAGATATTTTTTAATT
>Ga0247609_10003340_pt1 | contig 16317 bp, 9 predicted proteins | sample 172DNAGHGlowgp2_FD_193487 | JGI IMG/M metagenome (GOLD analysis project Ga0247609, IMG submission 193487) | Sheep rumen microbial communities from Palmerston North, Manawatu-Wanganui, New Zealand - 1728 DNA GHGlow gp2 | ecosystem: Host-associated > Mammals > Digestive system > Stomach > Rumen ...
CGGATACAAGGTTACAATTGCACCTAAGACTTTCATGCTGTATAAGATTCAATGATATTATCCGGCAGAAGAAATATGAAAACCTCCCGAACAGCATTGTTCGGGAGGTTTTTTGTGGTTAGTAGACAAGTTGACGAGTTGGTTGTTATTTATCCGTTTAAAATAGCAACAAACTCTTTATTTGCTGAGTTTTCGTAGTCGGAACGTGTCGAACGCCACCCATGAGAAGGAGTTCTCACGCATGGAGGGGAGTCGTATGCCTATCTTAACGGAGTCTTTGCCTTCAAGCGTGAATTTCAGTTTGTTAAGATAGTGTCCGTGGTTGAAATAATATCCGGCAGCCGTCAGTGCGTTAGGTACTTCGTCTTTCACAGTCTCCTCGCAAAACATAGGGTCGTCGGGCAGAGGCTCAGAATTGGCTTCCGTCGCTCTGTTTCGACATGTATTCCGGGTCCTGCGAAAAGCAGAACTTGTCGAAGTTCTCGTATCCTACATACATGGCGAGCACGTCGAGAGTGCTTTTATGGGGGTTGAACGGCCGTTCAGCATAATAGCCCCACATGCGTTTCAGTGTGTTCACCCCAATCGATGTGTGAACACGTTCCATCACATCCTTGGCGAGCCAGTCAAAATCCTAGCTGGTGAGCATCTTACGGCCACTAACACGTTCTATCTCTTTACACAATGCTGCTTTCATTCCTAAAAAAATATCAGCCCAGGGGGCTTTATTATAAAAACCGTTATTTCAACCACGAAGAACGCGTATGCGTCGGCTCCGCCATCCCCACTGGTTCTGCCATACTATCCGATTATCCACTCGGTGACATTGCGTTCCTTTGTGGAGAATGAGATGCCTATCTTTGTAAGCCGACGGTTGTCGAGGGTGTAAGGGACGAGATAGTGGTTTGTGTCTATCTGGTCGATCGCCTCCCGGGCCGGACGGTCGAGTTTCACCTCCATCACATATATGTCGTCGTCTGTCTTCACCACCACGTCGAGGCGTCCTTTGGCGGTGCGCACCTGCGACTCCACATGAAGGCCCAGAAGCGAGAAGATCACATAGAGCATCTGAACGTAGTGGTTCTCATCAAAATGGCTGTCCTGATAAGGGATGCTCTCCAGATAAGACTGGAGGGTCTGCATCGACGACTCTGCATCATGATAGATGAATCCCTTGCTGATCTTCCATATATTTGTGTCACGGTAGTCGAGTGTGGGAGTCACGTAATAGGTGTAGAGATTGTCCATCAGCCCTGTCTTCACCTCCTTGTTAGGAAATCCCAAAGTGAAGAGTCCCGCCCTTCTGTCATAGTCTTTTATGGTGATATACCCGCTTTGATATAAGAGAGGCAGGATTGACTTCATATTCTCTGTAGGCGCGTCAAAACTTGTAGTGACAGCTTCACTGCCATCGATCCGGGATATGTCGGTATGGAATTTCCTGAGCATCTCTACGAGGAACGACGGCGTGCCGGTGGAGAACCAGTAGTTTTGGACAGCGCCGTCAGAAAGTGCGTTTATGATGCTGTAAGGATTATATACACCTGGCGAGTCGGCGGCGAAATGATAGCCGTCGTAGGTCCGGCGCAACTTGTCCAAGGTCTGCTCAACGCTGAGTTCTTCCTTCTCTGCCAGACGCTTGATGCCGTCCGGGAAGTTCTCCTCTATCTCCTGCTGGGTGAATCCGCACAGTGTGGAATATTCAGGCATCATACTGATGACCTTCAGGTTGTTTATCTCGCTGAAGATGCTGAGCTGAGAGAACTTGCTGATGCCGGTGATGAACACGAAACGCAGATACGGGTCGCAGTCCTTCAGAGGCGAATAGAGCGTGCGCATCAGCTGGCGGACATCCTTTGTACGCTCTTCATCATGAAGAACGTTGAGCAGGGGCGCGTCGTATTCGTCGAGGATCACAACCGCCTTCTCGCCGAACTGTTCTGTCGTTTGTTGTATGATGTCTTTCAAACGGTCGCCTAATCCGTTGCTTTTACGTTCCACACCAAATTGGCGCTCTATGTCTCTCAAACGGTTGCTTAAGCTGTCTTCTATCTTCGCCAGCTCTATCTCCTTCACCGACGCCAGGCTGAGATGGATCACAGGATACTTCTTCCACTGTTTCTCCAGCTTCTCCATCGCCAAACCCTTGAACAAATCTTTTTCGCCACGGAAATAGGAAGCCAGGGTGGATACCAGCAACGACTTGCCAAAACGGCGAGGACGGCTCAGAAACACGTACTTGTAGGAACTGGCCATCTGATGGATAATGGATGTCTTATCCACATAATAATAGTTTTCCTCTATTATCTCGCTGAAGGTCTGGATGCCCAGAGGATATCTACGCTGATTATATGTCATTGCCGCCATGAGTAGATAACGATTAAATTGATCAATTTCACTTTCATGGGCAAAAATACAAAAATAATTCTGAAAATGCAAATATTGAGAGTCGAGAGAGCCATGAGGCAGGGGCAAAAGCAGGCACAAATTTCCGAAACCGATATTATAATTTTTGATAATTCATTCACCGTCAGGAGAAATATAAATTAATGATAATTACAAATCGATAGCTCAAATAATAATGAAACTACAACCAACCCGTCTACTAAAATTTTTTAATTTTCCCGCGTAGCGGTATTTTTCAGTTTCACACATGGAACTGACATTTTTCTTCTTTAATCATACAACCTCCCTTATCCCTGCATACAAAATTATGACATGCAACATATTTTAGATGCTGCAACATAAAAAAGCATTAAAGAAGTATTTTTATTACAACCAACTCGACTACTTATCTACTAAATATTTTAATTTAATTTCCCGCCTTTTCATACACAACTTGAACATGTATGAACATGTATGAGATTTTAGCACTTAGTTTCAAATGTTTTTTATATTTTTGCATCAGTATTAAAAAAATACGGCTCAATTGAACGTTCTTTCAAAACTTTTCATTAAATTTGCAATGTTACCATGTGTGACATACATTTTTGAAGAATTGTTTTCTTCTGCTTGTCAGTAAAGTCTGCAAATCTTAACTGAAATAAGTAGAGCAGAACGGAGGACGTTCCACTTTTGATTGTGTATATCTGCACGCTCAATCCTGTATAGCCCAAACTGTCAGGATTCTTGTGTGCCGGTTATTACATAATAATAGGTGTGAGCCGTATTTTCATTCTCCTACTTATGGTTTTGCAGAGCCTACTGACAGAGGATGTCAATAGGCTCACATTTTTTTGTGTATAAGCGAAACCTAATAATAACTAAAATGCCTAACAATCAAAGTTCAAATAATTTCAAACAAAAGATGAAATACTCTTTTTATGAACAATTGCATGAACAATATGCTGTCAATAATAATGCCTATTTTGGTAGCATAATAACGTTGATTGTTGCTCTTGTGGCAGTGATTGGTTTTTATGGTTTTGTGCTTATCCACATACTCAATCAACAAGGGGCCAAAGTTTGTTGTTGCCATCAAGAATCATATTCAATCAACTCATTATTGTTTGCTTATTTGGCATCATGCGGGGTTTTAGCGATCATGACATGTATATGCGCTTATCAAGGAGTGGCACAAAGAAATGAACAATTTATAGTGTTTGCTTTGAGATGTAAATATGATGCTTTTGATGCATCTGTATTTCCTAAGAAATACCATCCATTTTTTAAGAGAGGATTAAAAATAGTTCAAGGACATTATGGCGAGTTTATCAAGATATTTATTTGGGTTTTTATTATTCTTTCCATCATCACAGTTTACGTTGTTTGTTGTTTTTGTAATTGTCATTGTAATTGTAAAATTTTATATATGCCTATAATCTTTTGTGGCGTTTTTGTTCTTCTAGTTCTATTATCTACATGGTGTTATTATCGTTGTCAATTGAAAAAATATTATGAAAGAGAGCAAGATTATTCGTTTATTTTTAAGAAAGAATACACTTCAATATGGAATATAATCGAAGAGTATAATAAATATAATAAAAAACAAAAATGTTGTTGCTTTAAATCTTTAAAAATGGCAAAGAAAGAACTTCTTAAAATCACAGTTTCAAAAAATGGAACGTCTAAAGTAAACGACAATCTTCTTGAAGTAGATGGAATCGCTTCGTCTATGGAAATGAATCAGTATGTGTTGATGCAAAGTAATTGCTATAGGGAAATCTTTGGAAAAAAGAAAAAAGAGTCTTCTGATAGTATGAAACGATTATCTGTGGTGAAAATCACTTATAACTGTAAATCCATTCACCGAGCATTCAAAGCACTCCCTGCAACAGGACTCACAGAAAACCATGTTGGGTTAACGCCTGCCTCAATTGGGTTGTTAACAGATTCTTATAATAATTCTTCTATGAATGTTGAGTTGTCTAAAGGATGTAAATGGAAGTATTATTGGTACCATCCTGGTTCCGCGACCCGTATTTCTTTTAAGTTGGGCATGTGGAGCATAGGATTAGCGATAATATCCATTATTTTATCAGTGTTATTTTTTATTTTGTAAAAACAAGATAAACTAATATAAAAATAATAAACTTATGAAACGATTGTTATTACTTATTGCATGTATGCTCAATTTTATATGGGCATCGGCACAATTCAGCGGTTCGGGGTCGGGCACCTCAAACGACCCTTATAAGATTTACAATCCTGACCAATTATCTCAAGTCCGGAATTTTCTTTCCACTTCTGGCGTTTATTTCAAATTGATGCAGAACATTGATTTGACAGATTGGATTTCAGAGAATTATCCGAGTCAAGGGTGGCAGCCTATCGGTTCGTCATCATCACCTTTTCAAGGAGTTTTCGATGGTAACGGCAAAAGCTTGACCGGTTTCTCTATTAATAGAAGCACCGCCGATTACGTGGGATTCTTCGCCTACACAGACGGAGCAACCATCAAGAATCTCACAATTTCCGGAACCGTTAAAGGAAGACAGTACACAGGCTCTTTAATCGGCTATGGAACTAACACAACTATCAGTAATTACACTTTTAGTAGTTCAGTAACATCATCTGGCTCTTACGGTGGTGGAGTTGCCGGTTATTTCAGCGGAACGGCCACTTCGCTGACAGTAAATGCGGTAGTGAACGGCACAGGTTATTTAGGAGGACTATTTGGACAGGCATCCGGAACAATAACTACAGCCACCTTCGCCAATAAAGTGACTGGTAATTCCAGTTATGTTGGAGGTGCTATCGGTTATAGTAATGGCGAACTCTCTTTGAATTCTTGCAATGTAAATTCATCAGTTACAGGTGGTAGTACTACAGGAGGATGTATTGGTCAAATAAGCGGAAATGGAACAAATACTATAAAAAATATCAATGTACAGGGAAATATACAAGGAACAGTTAATTTAGGTGGTGTCGTAGGATATGTTTCAAGTTCAAGTAATTTCACTAATATAAAACATGTGGGAACGGTTATTGGCAGTTCTTATAATATAGGCGGACTCATTGGTTTAACTGAATCTAATCCAATATCTATAACTACTGGCAAACATGAAGGTGATATAAAAGGAACAAAACAATTGGGTGGCGCCATTGGATACGTTAATCAAACCACAATTACCTTAACATCATGTTATTCTGACGGCAATATAACAGGTACTGGAGATGGATATATTGGTGGTATTTGTGGATTGCTAAAAAATAGTAGTAATTCAACAATATCCCAATGCAGCTCATGGGGAAATATAAGCGGTAAAAGCTACTTGGGAGGAATTGTAGGATATATACAAAATGTTGAAGACACCTCAATTGATTTAACATCAAAAATTGTAGCAAGTTCTATCGTAAGCGCAAGTACAACCATAAAAGCTTATACATATCGTAGTCTTACGAAGAAATCTAGTTTTGATTATTGGGATCAAAGTACTGGTTATTATTGGTTGATTTCTGTACGCGCTTCTGATTCATCTGAAGGATATGATGTTTCAATTGGCCAACATGTTAGTGCAGATCTTTACGAATCTTCAAACTTAGAAGACAATCTGAATTTTTATGATTACACCGGACTTCAAGAAGGTGAAAAAGTGTCTTATCGAGTTGGGTATAGTTCAAAATCTAGTAGTTATTCTTCAAGTCCTTTTTATGCTGGTAATGGAGAATTTTATTTAAATATAATCAATGGCACCACCACTTCTTCCATGCCTGTTTCCATCTCCAACTCTTCTGCTGTAGGTAACATCATAAGTAACAGTTCATCTGGCAATTATTTAGGGGGAATAGTTGGTAAAGATGAAAGTAACTATACTTGTGTTAAGGTTTCTTCTAGAAATTATTATTATTTTCCTTATAATGGTACAAAACAAACCGTAGATTTATTTGCATGGGATGCTACATATCAAGCCCAATTCATTCCAATGGAACCAGTTACACTAACAACATATAAGCGTTCTTATAATGCATCACAAATTGAAGGTTCTTATTTTTCCGGAAGTCTTCAAGGAAATGAATATGTGGGTGGTATTGCAGGGTATAAAGAAAATGGTACTGTAGTCAAAAACTATTCAAATGCTAAAATTACTGGTAATAAAAACGTCGGTGGTCTCATAGGTAGATTAGTACAATCCAATGAAGATACTGGCAATGAATTTAAAGCGAATGTATCCTTGAATAGCAGTATATTCGCAACTGAATCAAGCGTGGGTCGTATCTACGGAACAATGTCCGGAAATTTCCCTATGGCTGAATTAGGTACAAATGAGGAAAACCGAGCCTTGGCATCTTCTACAGTATTTAAGAATGGCGTTGCACAAATAATAAACGACAACCTTCAAAACGGTACGGCAGTAGGTGTGTCACAACTTCGATACAAGGCAAATTATGTTGCCTGGGGATGGGATTTCAACAACAACTGGACCATTCTAGATACAGAATCTTTCCCTTATAAGATTTGGCAAACAGCACCTCCGACATTCAGCGGTAAACCGGCATCCGGTGCAACCACTATAAGCGGAAATAGTGTTGACGGTGGCACGGTAACTGTCATAACAAATGATGCAAACAACACCTACACTGCCAATGCCAGCAACAACACTTGGTCGGTTACGCTAAACACCGGGTTACATTCAAATGAGGCTGTACAGGCTTATGCGCAAAAGACCGGCCTTGAGAAATCATATATGACTATAACAAATGCAGGGGTGATTGGCTCAGGCACTCCTGACGATCCATACCTTATTTATAATGCATACGATTTGGCAGCCTTTTCAAAAGAAGGTAATTACAAGTTGATGAACGATATAGACCTCACATCATGGATAAATGAAAATAGTCCGATTACAGGATGGGTTCCGGTCGGTATTTCTTCCGTGAGCGACAGTATCGTGTTTGAAGGTGATAATCATAAAATTACCGGATTGTGGAGTAAGACTGCATCGTCTTATGCAGGACTGTTCTCGAATATTGCCGGTTCAAATTCAATAATCCGAAATCTTAATCTTGAAGGTGTTGACATCAACACGAATACCACAGGAAGCCACATTGGTGGTTTGGTCGGCAACATGGACGGAAGCATTATAGGTTGTACAGTAACCGGATCAGTTAAAGGCAATGGAGATACAGGTTTGCTTGCCGGTGCTGTGGGCGGCAGTATTACTGGGTGCTCTGTAAGTGGAACTGTAACCGGCAATGGTAACAATGCGGGCTTGCTTGCAGGCCAAGTGTCATCACCTGTGACTGATTGTACTGCCAACGGAAGTGTTTCTGGTTCCGCGCAATATATGGGAGGAATGATAGGTTCATCTACCACCTCTTTGTCAAAGTGTTATGCAAGGGTAACAGTTGTCAGCAGTTCTACCAGTAGTAGCCCTTGTGCAGGTGGTTTATGTGGGCGTTGTATATCTTCATCTTACATAACATTATGTTCGGTGGATGGAATTATCCGTGGTGATAATTTAAATAACGTTGGCGGTCTTTGTGGGTATAGTTCATCCTCTGTCATTAATGAATGTAAAACAAATGTAACTGTAAGTGGTGGTATATATGCGGGAGGACTTTGCGGTCAAATATCTCAAACAGTTGTTACCCGTTCCCTATCGTCCGGTTCGGTAACTGGAGGCAAATACGTGGGCGGATTGATAGGATATACTTCCGCAAGCATCTCTGACTGTTATAGTACAGCAGATGCGACCGCTACTTCTGAAACGGCTTATGCCGGAGGAATCGTGGGTTATACAAGTAATCAAGTAAGCAACTGTTATGCAACAGGTAATATCACATCAACAACCAAAGTGGCGGGTGTTGTGTGCTATTTGTACGGATCCAATGCCATAACGACAAATTGCGTTGCTATCAACAACACAGTTTCGGCTACTTCAGAATCAGGAACATCAGCAATGCGAGTGATAGGTGGTTATACAAACGGTGCAGCGGACCCGGAACAGACATGTATGGCATATAAGGATATGGCAGTATCCGTCAACAATGTGCCTCAACGGATATATGATGACCCTCTTAACGGTACATCAATGGAGATGGCAACATTGAAGTTGCAGGATACATATACCGGACTGGGATGGAATTTCTCAACGGTGTGGTACATGAATAGCGACACTGGCTTTCCGGACTTTATTTGGAACAGGAATAACGAAGCGCCTTCTCTCAAATATTATTACGAAGAAGCAGAATTGAGCGAATGGAGTATTAACAACAGTGAGGCATTACAACGGAACACATGGTCTGGGGAAAATGATGCATCCGGTATACGAACTCCATTTATAGAGGCTTGGAAATTATATGAGTCTGGATATTTGTCAGACGGAGAGATATCACATAATACTATATACTTAACGCCAGGTTCATATACCGTAACTATATTAGCAAGAATGTATAATGAAGGTAATTCTACTGAATATCCTTCAGGAATAACTTTCTATGCTAACGATGCATCAGTTGATTTGTCAGAGATTGGCACAAAGTCGAGTTATACAGGTGTTCATGGACCATCATATTTGGTTTATGCAAATATATCCGTCGATTGCACTGTAGGAAGTGACGGAAAACTTGATTTGGGATTCATGTTAGAAGATGTTGTCGGGAATTGGCTTTCTTTCAAGGACTTGCAAATCACTCCGAAAGAAGATGGTGATGATAACAAAGAAACACAAAGTATAGAACTTACGCAAATTCCTGCAATGACATACGGTGATGCCAATTATACACTACCTCAAACCACGGATCAAGGACAGACTTTGACTTGGAGTAGCAGCAATGAGAATGTGGCCATTGTTTCTGGCAACACCCTTACTGTAAAAGGAGCAGGAACTGCCACTATTACAGCATCCCAGGAAGGAAACGATACTTACAGTTCGTTTAGTAAGACTTTCGAGGTAGCTATTGCAAAGGCACCGCTTACAATTACTGCAGAAAACAAAAGCAAGCAGGTGGGTAGTGAGAACCCCGAGCTGACAGTAAGTTACAGTGGATTTGTGAACGGTGAAAATGCATCATCACTTACTACACAACCAACTATTACTACTACAGCCTTGACCGACAGCCCTGTAGGAACTTATCCTATCACCGCCTCCGGCGCTGCATCATCAAATTATGAAATCACTTATGTGGCAGGTACACTGACTGTAACTGATGCTCCTGTGGTAGAAGAGGACACCGACATCAGCCAAATTGACAATGTGGTGTATATAACTCCGTTTGAGGCTTATGGCGGTGATGAGGTCACATTGTCTATAAAGATGAAGAACAACGTGGGAATACAGACCGTGCAGTTTGACATGTATCTTCCTGAAGGCGTCGAGGTGGTGGAAGACGAAGACGAATTCGAACTGATTGAGCTCAGCACGGAGCGCACCACGGCAAGGAAGATGAACCAGTTCAGCGTGGTGCAGACATCAGGCGGTGCATACCGTGTGCTCATAAACTCCACGGGAGGATACACCTTTGACGGAAATGACGGGGAGATTGCGACCGCACAGATAAAGCTGGCAGACGACATTACTCCGGGAGACTATCCTATGATATTCCGTGACATCGTGCTGGTAACGACCAGTTCGGAAGGATTCGAGACCGATTACGTTAAGTTTACCTTGACTGTCCCTGACTATATGCTCGGTGACGTGAACAGCGACAGGAAGGTGAACGCCATTGACCTGAATGCCATAACCAATTACATACTTGAACACAGGACCTTCCCGTTCACGTTCAACACCAGGGCGGGAGACGTGAACAGCGACACCAAGATCAACGCCATTGACCTGAATGCCGTGACCAACATGATCCTGCACCAGTCATCTCCTGCAGGCATAAAACTCAGGGCTATAGAGGTGGGTACTTTTGACGAATAATAACAATTAAAAACACAAATTATAATGAAAAAGTTAACATTTTTAACGCTTCTCTCCCTGCTGGGCATTCAAGCCATGGCCCAGAGCGGAGACACCGACATTTCCTCTCTGGCGAATGTCGTTTACATCAACCCTCTCACAGCAGCTGCCGGTTCACAGCAGAACGTGTCAGTATGCATGAAGAACACGGTAGGGATACAGACCGTGCAGTTCGACATCCTGTTGCCGCAGCAGGAGGACATTCGGGTGGCACTCGACGATGAAGGCTTCGAACTGATAGAACTCAGCCTGGCGAGAACCACAAAGAGGAAGATGGACTCGTTCGGCGTAACCACCATTTCAGAAGGGCATTACCGTGTGGTTATCAACTCTACCGGGGGATTCACATTTGACGGCAATGACGGGGAGATAGCGACGGCGGTCATCAACGTGGGGAACACGGTAACACCGGCAGACTATCCGATACTGATCAAGGACATCGTTTTGGTGGACCAGTCGTCCAACGGTTTTGAGACAGAGGTTGTGAAGACCACCATGAAGGTAACAGCGGCAGGCGAGACCAGGACAATACTGGACGAGAATTCCACCGTCATGCCGGTGGACGAGGCCAACGCCAGGGTGACCGTGAAACGCACCATAAAGGCGGATGAGTGGAGCACCATTGTGCTGCCCTTCGAGATGACCACGGAGCAGTGGAAGTCCGCTTTCGGACCCGACGCGGCGCTGATGGACTTCAACGGATACGAGGTTGAGGAGGACGATGCCGGGAACATAGTAGGCATACTCGTGAATTTCAAAGAGGTGGCGTCAACAGCAGTCTTCAAGGCAAACCATCCGTATGTGCTGAAGGTGTCCTCACCAATCAGCGAATTCGACGTGGACGGAGTGGACATCGTGGTGGAGGAAGAACCAGTGGTGGCGGCGGTGAAACGTTCGAGGAGGCAGTGGAGCGAACTGATAGGCACTTACGTGTCTAACACCATCGTGCCTGAAAACACGCTCTTCATCACGCAGAACAAGTTCTGGTATTCCAAAGGGGCGACCAGGATGATGGCATTCCGTGCATACTTCGACTTCTACGACGTGCTGACAAAGGTGGAGAACCCATCATCGGTGAAGGCGGTGCTTGACTTCAACGACCAGACCACGGAGATAAAGGACTTCGTGTTCAGCCCTGAGGGTAGCGTATACAGCGTGCAGGGGGTCTATTATGGAAATGATGTGGATATGGGACGCCTGCCAAAGGGGGTCTATATCATCAACGGGAAGAAGATACAAATAAAGTAGAACCAATTAACAAAAAAGAATCAGGAACCTATGAAAAAGAATTATATGACACCCGAAATGGCATCATGTCTATATATGGCCACACATATGATTTGCGACTCCGGAGTGCATGGAGGCGGAATGGGATACGGAGGCGAGGATGACGGAACCCTTGTGCCGTCTGCCAAAGAACGTGAGGAGGAATTGACCGACGAGGAAATCATGGAAATGATGGAACAGGAGGAGCAGCTGCAGAATTCTAACGGACTCTGGTAATCAAGAGAATCAAACTTTATGAATATAACCTTTCAGGGCGTGCAACGAGACTGTTGCGCGCCCTGAATGTGTTTTGCCGATTCATTGATTTTTCTGAGAAGAATAGATATATTCAAAAAATGTTTTGTATATTTGCAAAAGAGAATAAAGAAAGTGCCTTATGCCAAAAATATTTGAATATTTCGGATATATATTCTATTTCTATTCTAATGAACATGAACCAATACATGTTCATGTGCTTCATGGAGGTTAAGAAAGCATATTCGATATTATTATGATGAACGGAATATTGAAAGAAATCCACGTTAGAGATAAGAAAGGTTCTGAGCCATTAACAGAAAAAGACAAACGGACTGCTGAAAAATTCATACAGAAGTATTACAAGAACATAATAGACAAATGGGTTAAGTTTTTCGTGATGAAGCAAACTGTACGTAGTACAAATATAACAAAAAAGCTATAGGAGGAACTATCATGGATAATCTTTATATCGTCAAAGCTGAAAATGCAGGAAATCTGACAGTAAGCCTGACTTTCAGCGACAACACCACACAAAATGTAGATATAGGGGACTTTATACGGCGTCATCCTCATCCACAATACAACAAATATCTTGACCCCAGGAAATTCAGCCGTTTCACTATTGAACACGGAAATGTTGTGTGGGGAAAGAATTGGGATTTAATTTTTCCCATTGACCAACTTCATACAGGGAAAATCCAATAGAAAAAGGACTATATCCATTCAGGGCGTGCAACCATCTCGTTGCACGCCCTGAATGTGTTGAACGGACAACATAAATACAAGACTATCTAATAATCCTTTTAATCTGTTTAATCCCCGTTTAAAGAAATCACAATAATCCCGATTTCGTGTAAATAAGTGAGTTGTTTTTTTGATTTTCAATAATTATCATGTATATTTGGCTTCGCCTAAAATACTTTCGTTCGACAGAAGCAAACCGAAAAACTTCGTCTTTCATTTGCTTTTGTTCTCACTTATTCGTATTTTTGCAAAAGGTAAATATTTAATTACTGATTGTCATGACTTTCAACCAGAGAAAATATCCTGTAGGAATACAGACATTCGAAAGAATCATAAAGGAAAATTATGTGTATGTTGACAAAACCGATTTGGTTTGGCAACTTGCTCATTACGGAACTCATGTTTTCATGAGCCGCCCACGCAGGTTCGGCAAGTCATTGCTTACCTCTACACTCCATTCCTATTTCCGAGGCGACAAGCAACTGTTTGAAGGGTTGAAAATCATGGAACTGGAAAAGGAGTGGGAGGAGTATCCTGTAATACATGTGGATTTGAGCACGGCGAAGAATAAGCAAAACACAGACGAACTAAGACGGCAATTATTTTCAATCCTCAAACCATATTCCCAGAATTATGGTAAAGAAGACGATGTATTTACGCCTGGTTCATCGCTGACAACCCTTATCACCCGCGCCTACGAGCAGACCGGCAAGCAGGTGGTGGTGATTGTCGACGAATACGACGCTCCTTTGCTCGATGTGCTCCATGAAGACGAGAAATTGGATTCCTTCCGCACCGTCATGCAGGAATTCTACCAGCCGCTGAAAGCCTTGGAGCGTATGATAAAGTTCTGTTTCATCACAGGTATTACAAAATTCTCACAACTGAGCATCTTCTCTACCATTAACAACTTGAAGAACGTGTCGATGCTTCCTAAGTTCTCCGCCCTTTGCGGATTCACTGACGAGGAAGTAAGAACAGTGTTCAAGGAAGACATAGAGGCATTTGCAGAAGAGGAGGAATGTACTCCAGACGAGATGTACCAACGTATCAAGCAACATTACGACGGCTACCATTTTGCATCCGTGTCGGAAGACATATACAATCCCTTCAGCCTCTTGAACGCCTTTCAGGACAAGATGCTCGAAAACTACTGGTTCAGTTCCGGCACACCGACCTTTCTCATCCGTCAGATGAAGCGTTTCAAAACGGACATCACGAAGATGGACGAGATAGAGGTGCCGTCGAGTGCTTTCGACCGCCCAACAGAAGCGATGACAGACGCTCTGCCGTTGCTTTACCAGTCGGGCTATCTCACGATAAAAGGATATGATAAGGAAGACAAGATTTTCGTACTCTCAATTCCAAACGAAGAAGTGCGCATCGGATTCACAGAAGGCCTATTGCCGACATATTCAGGTTTGAATGCCCCTGACGTTCAAGTTGGCTTTGCACTGAAATTCTGGCGTGCCTTGAAGAAACACGATATCGACCTCGCCATGCGTGAACTTCAGGCTTATCTCGAAGGCATCCCATACGTGGAGGGCTTCAAGAAGAAGCTTGAAGAGGCTGCTACTGCAGAAGGCTTTTATGAATATACTCTCTACCTCATCTTCTCCATGCTCAACGTGTATGTGCAGACACAGGTGAGATGCCGCGGAGGACGCATCGACATGGTGGTGCTCATGCCTGACACCACCTACGTGTTTGAGTTCAAGACCAACGGAACGGCTCAGGAAGCGCTGGCACAGATTGACAGCCACGGATATGCCCTTTCCTACGACACCGAAAACCGCAAGGTCGTAAAAGTGGGTGCCCGATTCGACATCCAATCACGCACCCTACAGGACTGGTGCGTTAATAATGGATGATATTGCCGCGAATCCAGAGACGGTCATTAGAACAAATCAAATACCACCTTTGAATATATATCCTCAACGGCAAGAAGATAATGGCGAGATAAAAACAACCATAATTCTATAACACCTTCAGGGCGTGCAACGGTGGATGCACGCCCTGAAAGGTTAATGACGGTTTAGGCTTCTTCCCGATTCACTATAATTTATAGAGGATATTCCTCGAATGCGTAGAGGACGGTGGAGAGGTAGCGTTCGCCGGTGTCGGGGAGGAGCACCACGATGGTCTTTCCTGCGTTTTCCGGTCGGCTGGCGATTTGGGATGCGGCATAAGCGGCGGCACCTGCTGAGATTCCCACGAGGAGTCCGTCCTTCTGTGCCAGTTCGCGGGCAGTGCGGATGGCGTCATCGTTTTCCACGTCGAACACCTCGTCCACCACGGAAGAATCGTAGTTCTTTGGTACGAATCCGGCACCGATGCCCTGTATTTTATGCGGTCCGCTCTTCCCACCGTTCAACACCGGAGACGACAGCGGTTCCACCGCCACTATCTTCACGTCGGGGTTGTGCTCCTTCAGGCGCTTCCCCACTCCACTGAGCGTACCGCCCGTTCCCACTCCGGCAACGAAGATGTCCACCTCGCCGTTTGTATCGTTCCATATCTCCTCGCCGGTGGTGGCATAATGCTTAGCGGGGTTGGAGGCATTCTCAAACTGCTGGAGAATGATGCTGCCCGGAGTGTTGTCGCGCAGTTCCTCTGCGGCACGTATGGCACCCGGCATGCCGTCTTTTCCCGGAGTGAGCAGCACGGTGGCTCCATACGCCTTCACAAGGTTGCGGCGTTCCACGCTCATGGTGTCGGGCATGGTGAGTACCAGTTTATAACCTTTCACTGCAGCCACGAGTGCCAGTCCCACGCCTGTGTTTCCACTTGTAGGCTCTATGATTGTGGCTCCCGGCTTGATGAGTCCTTTGGCCTCCGCATCTTCCACCATCGCCAGCGCGATACGGTCTTTCACACTTCCCCCCGGGTTGAAATATTCCACCTTAGCAATCAGGGGTTTCACTAAATTCTTGCTATTTGAAAACTCGCTCAGTTCCACCAATGGTGTTGAACCGATGAGGTCTGTAAGTTTTTTGTAAATCATATTTTTTTAGTTGACAAGTTTACGAGTATACGAGTAAACAAGTTGTTTGTTATTTTTTAGTTGACAAGTAAACAAGTATACGAGTAAACAAGTTGTTTGTTGTTTTTAGTTGACAAGTTTACGAGTACACGAGTAAACAAGTTGTTTGTTTAATTATTATTGCAAATTTACGAATAAATTCAGATTTTATCAAGAGCTTGTGCCAAATCATCGATGATGTCGTCGATATGCTCTATACCGATGCTCAGTCGAACGGTAGCCGGAGTGATGTTCTGCTGCTTGAGTTCCTCAGGCGAGAGTTGTGAGTGAGTGGTGGTATAAGGATGAATAACCAGACTCTTTGCGTCACCTACGTTTGCAAGCAGCGAGAAAATCTCGAGAGAGTCGATGAATTTCCATGCTTCCTGCTCACCGCCCTTAACTTCGAAAGTGAATATAGACGCAGCTCCGTCAGGATAGTATTTCTTAAAGATGGCATTGTCGGGATGTGTAGCTACCGCCGGATGGTTCACCTTAGCCACTTTAGGATGGTTGTTGAGGAATTCCACCACTTTCAGCGCGTTGAACACATGACGCTCTATTCTGTAGCTGAGGGACTCCACTCCCTGCAACAATATGAATGCGTTGAACGGAGAAATTGCTGCACCAGTGTCACGCAGCAAGACGGCACGTATGCGGGTTACGAAGGCAGCCGCTCCT
>Ga0247609_10003341_pt1 | contig 16317 bp, 26 predicted proteins | sample 172DNAGHGlowgp2_FD_193487 | JGI IMG/M metagenome (GOLD analysis project Ga0247609, IMG submission 193487) | Sheep rumen microbial communities from Palmerston North, Manawatu-Wanganui, New Zealand - 1728 DNA GHGlow gp2 | ecosystem: Host-associated > Mammals > Digestive system > Stomach > Rumen ...
TCGTCATTGATTGCTTGAGGTTGCAACGTGTCTTGAACCTGTTGTTGGAAATCCATTTGTTCTTGTGTTGGGTTTTCTTCCCAACCATAGTGAACATATTCGGCAATTTCGTTTTTTAGCCTACGACTTTCAGGTTCATAGTATAATCGGTATATATGTCCTTCAGCTTCACCGAATTCACGTTGCTTGATAACTTCAACAATGTTTGTAGCACCGCTTTCCATAAGGTCACGAAAAACGTGCGGTAACAAGAATTCTTTTGCTGAATTTTGTGTGTCTTGATTCCAACGATGCACAAAAAACACATTGTCCGCAAGGTCTGTCAACGTCTTTGCGCCACTAACATCGTTTTTTCGTAAGAATCCTTCACTTTTCTTTGGGTGAATAACCAAATGTGACGCAATTTCCAATTTGTCTGTCAAACGCAACAACATCTTGATTGCTGCCTTTTGTTGTTCGTTAGTACCACCTTCCAATTCGTCAATATCCAACGATGAAAGGTTATCCATAATCAACATATCAATTTGGTGTTCCTTGACCAACTTTTCTACTTCTGTGCATACTTGCGTTATATCATGACTGTATTTTGTGTTGTAGTTATACAACTTATCACCCAACCATTCTACGACCAAATCACGAACATTGTTTGGAGTGTAATAGTCATAGTCGTTGAACGATGATTTTCGATTGTATGCTTTTCCTGACGCTTGCAACACCAACCAACGTTTCATGCGCTTGTCACGCAATTCGCCAGAATAAATAGCGACCTTAAACCCCTTGTCAACTGCGTTTAAAGCGATTTGGTTAAGCAATGTTGATTTAGCACTTCCGTTATTGCCAGACCAAACCGTCAAACTCGGCTTATCAAATCCGCAACATTCCTTGTCGTATTGCAAAATGCCGCTAGGTATGGAAACTATTTGGCTGCGGTCTTCGTTTCCGATTTCTTTCATCGTTTGCCATACGTTCCCTTTTTCTTCGTTCTTTTCTTGCGGCTTTACTTGTATCGGTTGTTGCTTGTAAGGTGTAAAAGTTCTGTGAGGGTCACGATATTGACGTTGATACGCATCAGGTTCAAAAAGCAAGCGAAAATCACGGAACGTGTAGTTTTTGTCGCTGTTATGTAAGCACTTGAAACCGAAACTTCCGTCACGCATCTTAAAAACGGCACTATCTGGCGCACTGTGCGCTGGATTGAAAGGACATTGTTCTAGAACATATTTTGTGTATTCCCTCGTTTCGACCTTGTTTCGTACTTTGATGTTGTGTCGTTGTAAGAACTCATCCAAATCAAAGTTGCTTGTTCCGTTGTAGTAATTAGTGCGGTCACGCTTTTCTTGAACAGGTAAATAAGACGCTACCTTTTCGAAATATTCGTTTGGTGTGACCTTTATGTCCTTTGGAACACGAAGAATCTTGCTTTCACGTTGAGGTCTTTCCTTTGTGTTCGAACCTTTACGGCTTATAGCACCATAAAGTTTGCAAATCCTTGAAGCGTTAAACGTGGAACAGTCAACTTTCACTTTTTCGGTTGAAAAGTACAAATCCAATACCTGCAAGAAACTTTTCATGGTTTCTGCATTCTTTTCGTTGTTCAACATCGCTTGACGATACAACAAGTGGTATCCGTTGCTACTGTCGCAAATTACTGGTTGTTCAAATCCTTCGTCACGCAAGAACGTATATACGTTGTTGACAACTTGCTTTGCCAATTCTTTTTCTTCGTCACTTGAATTAGTATCAGCTGGTTTTTCGCAATCAATGTCAATCAAGCACCATTTGCGACCTATGATTTCTTTGTCACTCGTTGTTGACTTAGGTCTTATTGAAATCCTGTCGTGTTGTTCCCTTGAATAGCAAGCATCGTCAATCACATTCAACGTGAAATACAAGTTGCAATGGTTGTAAGGCTTGATTTCACGAAGTATCTTTTCAACATCAGTAAAGTAACCTGAATACGTCTTTTTCGTATTAGGGTCTAGAATACGGATTTCGACAAGTTCGTGGTTGTCTTTGAAGACATCGTACCACATTCGTATGGTTTGTTCGTTCATACTTTTTAACTATTTGTAGGTTTGACCGCCAATAATAACAGTTCCTTTATTTTGGCATTTGGATGATTGTGGTTGATTTTCGCTTGAAGGGTCATAAATGATTTTGTTGCCTTTCCCATATATGACAGTGTTGAAAGTCTTATCACGAAGGTAACGTTCAAAGTCTTGTTGATATTGGATTTCACGTTCACTTGTGTAGGCAATTATGTGTTGCAATACTTTTGACCTTTCATCATCAGTCAACTTATCCCATTGCAACTTTGATTGTTTTTTCCTGCCTTTTCTATGGTATGCAATCCAACATTTCTCAAACGTTTCATCTTTTTCTTTTTTAGATATTTTTTCTTTTTCTATTATTGTATTGCCAAATAATGTATTATTTACTATGTTATTATTATTAGGTGCAATTTTTGCACTACCTAAATTAGTAGTATTATCGTTTTCTGATGTTGTGGATTGCACTGGTAGTGCATTTTTTGCACTACCCCTGATTCGGTAGGCGCAAAACTTGACTTTGTTCTCTATGTATTCACGTTTTTCAATCAATTCGTCATCAACCAATGATTTCAAAACAGATATAACTGTGTTTCTTGTCAAGTTAGTCCATTCGCAAATGTAATTGATGCTCCCATGAAATTCGTGTACACCGTCTTTTGAAAAACCGTTAATCAAAGCATATACAATAAGACGATTGCCACTCAATCCTAATTCGGTAATCATCGGTGCTTGTATAACGATATAATCGTTTTGTTTCATTTTCAGTGACTGTTTTTTAGAAAACCTAACGGGCGACATTACTTGTTGCAGTCACTCAACTTTCATACCGCCCGCTTTGGCAAAAATAGTTATAACTTATATCTTTGTGCCTATTGCGTCAATGTGACTGACAACGCAACGACTACATTTACCATATTTCTTGCAAAGATAGTGCTAAAAATCGGATTTGCAAGCATCGAAAAACGATTTTTAGACTTTTTTTACAATCTGTGACCAACAATCCATAAAAGGTCATTGTCACGCAAAAAAGGAATGCATTTTGACTCATATACTGGGTCAAGTTCTATTCCGCAAATTGTTAATTCTTTTGGCACTTGGTCGTATTTATAAACGCTGTATTCAAAACTGTACTTTATGTTTGTATATGAAAATAGGTCGTTTTTAAGGAAACGCTCAAATGTTTTATGAGGGTCTTTCCCTACAACTACACCGACAACTTCTATATCGTTTCGATTGTAATATTGAAGCCCTTTGATAATGCTTATCATCGACATCCCACTTCCACAAGGGACTACTATCCTTTTTACTTTTTGTGGGATGTTTTTCACTTGGTGCTTCGTAACCTCTATGTTATCAATACATTCCATGCCGAAAGGAATATAATAGTAGTTATTCTCTTTTGCAAAATTCTTTGCGTCATGGAGTAACACACTATTGTATCCTACTTTTGTTCTGTGGATTGTTGAAAATTCGTTTTTTCCGATGTTAATTGTAACGCTTGTATCTTTTCCTCTTGGCATAAATAAATGGCAATGGACACCAAACGATTCGCAAATTTCACTTACTATTTCACATTGAGGTGACATTCGGCTACCAGCAGTTACAAAAGATGTGCTTATATTTGACAAAGAGTTTCCAATTAAGGCATTTCGTATAATACTAAAAGCAGACCTTGCTTTTCCACCTTTAACTCCGCAAACACTAAACATATCATCACGCTTAAAGTATAAGTTTCCGTGATTTTCTATTGGTGTTAATTCATTAATCATTCTATGTAGTATTTTATGCAGTCCTTATAAATATTCGCTTTGTGTTTAGCAAGCCGTTTCTCGCTTGGCATATAGCCTAATACATATAGCCTTTTGATTTGTTTGAAATAATTAAAAACAAAAAAAGACATTTTTTCATCAAAGTTGTGTTTAATTGTTTTCTCTAAAACGCTATCAATAAAACCACTTCTAATATGTATGTTATAAATACTATATGCAACATTGATATTTGTTAATAAAAAAACAACTCTTAGAGCAACGATTTCATTTTTATAATATATAGATATAAATTTTATATTTTTATGTTTTTTGCACTTTACAATGTTGTAAAATTCTCTATCGTCATTTTTACTCACTAATCCGCCTCTCTTTTTTATATAATCATTAAATGAATTTCTTATTTTTTTTGAATCGTTTTCATTAATTATATCAGAAACTATAACTTTAAAATCAATATTATTTAATATTTCATAAATACCCTTTTTCTTTTGCCAACTAATATTGCAGGTTTTTTCAAACCATATCCTACTCTTATAGTAGTTGTCGTATTCTGGGTATCTATTACAGTAAGCAGTATTAAACCAATCAGTAAATGGAAAACTATAACAAAAACGAATGAAATCTTTTTTTGAAAGTTCAAATATTAATTCGTATTGGTTTTCTTCAATACCATTCAAAGAAATTGGTATATCAAAAAACCTTATTTGCCGAGTTTTTAGGATTTGGATTACTTTGTAAACTAATAAAATAGTATCGTCACCACGTTTAACAATGATAAACTTAAATTTCTTGTCTTTCGTTAAAGAGTTAAACGTCGGCAAACAATGATAAAAAGGTATAATATACTCGTTTTTATATACCTTTTCGTAGTACTTTAGGATTATATCCTCGTAGTCACTATTTAATAGGTAGCCTTTTGACTTAAAATCATCAAATGAATACGAGTATATTTCTTTAAGCGAAATTGGTATAACTTCGTCTTTAAAAATTTTAAGTTGTCGCTCCATATTACTCCTTTCTAAACATCAGGATGTTTTGATGTACTTTAACAAGTTTTGCACTAACCATGTTTTTTGCTGCTCTTAATGCAGCACTAGCAAGTGAAGTTTCAAGTATAGCATCGTTGTAAAAAGCCATACCTTTTATTCTTTGCAACATCTTAATTGTGTCTGCAACAAATCCGTAGTAGTTACCTTGTTTATTGCGTACTTCACCAACAACTATAACTAGATTACCACCACGTTTTAGTTTTTTGCATGACTTTCTCAATATGCTTTCAAGTGTGAAGATAAAGTCATCATAGTCCATGTTTGAAATATCATCATCAAGGTCGCTATATACTTCCATATTTACATACGGAGGGCAAGTAAACACAAGGTCGAATTGGCTATCTTCAAAATTATCCAATTCTTTATTACTGTCACCTACAATCCAAAAAGGTTGTTTTTGAGTTTCATTACCAAAAATTGATTTTGATTGTTCGTAATTACTAACAACTTGTTCTTCTCTTAGTTCAATTCCAGTATAATCATATCCAAGATAGTTCGCAACAATACCTCTAACACTTCCACCTGCAAATGGGTCAAGTATTTTACCGTTTTCTACACAAAACCATCTGTATATAATTTCGCAAAGAACTGGGTCAAAAATGCTTGTGTCTGAAGGTAATTTATTCCCTTTAAGTGTTCCTTCTTTCCCTTTCTTATCAGCCCAATCTTTCATGTGAAATGTAACAGCATCACGACCAACCTCTGATTTTATTCCAAGACTAATCCACTTTCGTTTTTTTGCTTGCCACATTCCATCTTTTGTATTAAATACTGTAAATGGGTTTGCACCAAAATCTCGTTTTAAATCACGATTTTCGTCAATCGGATTTCCAAATATATCAAGTTGTGCCATAATTATATAATATAATATTTAATAAATCCGTCACAAATCATTTCTTTATGTTTTCTTAATTTTTTGTTTTCAGCAACTCCATAAAAAATTTTTTTAGATTCATTTCTAAAAAACTTCCAAGTCAAATATTTTTCTATGTCGTTAAAATTATGAGTTAAGCGATTTAAAAAAACGTCACCAAGTGATTCCCAAATATGTATGTAAAAAGCGCAATCTAATGAATCATTCCCATTTTCTACTAAAAAAATCTGCATTATCGCACTATTTTTATATATAACAGAAATCACAAAAATTGATTCAGTATATAGTTTGTTTGTTTCATTTACAAAATTTACAAATTTGAGCCTTGATGATTTTCTTACGTTGTCTTTTTTTTTCTCCATACCCATAGACCACTTTTCATACAGCTCAAACGTTTCATTTATATTGCATTTTGTTGAACAGGTTATTTTTACATCATGTGACCTTTCCATTTTTAATATTTCTCTTTTTGAAAGAAATTTTTTTGAGTTAAAATTTTTATTGTCATTAGAAATGTCATAAAAGAACTCGTCGAGAATTTCTAGCCTTTTAATTTCATGTTTTGGACTAATATCATTGAATAAATTGTAGAAATGTTCACTAAAAACAAATTTAATAAAAAAAGACTTTTTTAATTCAGATATTATTTGTATCGCATCTTCTTCCCACTTGTAAAAAAAAGTTTTGGGTACAGGAATATTATAAAATCTTATTTGCCTTGTTTTTAATATAGTTATTACTTTATATAAAACAAGCCAAACTCTATCATTATATGTAAAAAACAAATATCTAAAAGACTTATTTCGTGTTGCTGAGTTCTTTACTATGTTAAGATGCTCATGTATTTTGTATATCGAGCATAATGACTCGTAATACGGTCTTAATATGTGCTCATTTTCACAAAAAAGGTAATTTCTGTTATTTGAGTAGTAATTAAAATCCTTGTTTCTTAACTCTTGTAAATCTATCATATTAACATACATTTAAAACTCATAAAAATCCCAAAGCGAAAGTAAATCAGTGCGAGTGATATAACTATTCGCCTTGGGAAAGAAAGTTCCATTTAAACGAGGAGCCAGTAGGTTCTCGCACAACCTATGATAAGTCAGATTTAGAATGGAGTGTATGTGTCAACACTAGGTGACGTTTGTTGGTTTTGCGTCATTGGTTGTGGCGCAGGTGCGTATCCACCATACGATGGTTGGCTTGCGCTTGTTTGCATTTGTTGTTGACTTACACTTTGTTCGGTTTCTCGTGTCGCTTTCCAAGCGTTGATTGAAGTAAAATACTTACCATTGTACAATCTTGCTTCAATATCAAAACTAATAGTGTAGATTCCTCCAACTTGGATGTTCATTTGGTTGAATTTGTCTTGACCTAGAGTTTGGAAATAGATTAAACGAGGATAATCGCCAAAAGTAGTTCCTAAGAAAGAATACCGTGTGTAAGTTGTTACTCCGTCTTTGCCTAAGAACGATTGCGGTTCAAGGATTTCAGTCACTTTTACTTGTACTTCCATTTTCTTGTTCGTTTTAAGTAATTATTGTTGTTTTAATTCAGTGCAAAGGTAGCACTAATTTTTCAATATACCAAATAAAATAATAAGATTAAATTGACGTGTTTAAATGCGTTCTAAGCGGTTTTAATCAAAAAGATGAACGACTATACCAATAGCGCACAAAAACACGCTTAGAAACGCTTAAAATGCCACATTTTCAATTTTATCGTCTTGTGTGGTATCGTGTTTTTTGATTTCAGCAAGAATTTGGTTCAAATCGGCTTGTTGTTCACCTCTTAAAGCCAAAATCTTTTCTATGTAGAATTTCGCCTTTTTCAAGTCTTCAATGTACTTTCCCTTGTGTTGACAACGCATCAAATATTTCAACGCATTGCCTAGACAAAAATCCTCAAGTGCTTCTTTTCCGAAAAAAGCCGAAATCACATCAAAGCATTCAATTCCGTCTTGGTTGTAGTGTTGAGGGTGATTTACATTATCATTGTCCATTTTTAATGTTATCTCTTAATATTTTGTAAATAGTAATGCAATAATCGGCAACACGTTGAGGCGCAAAATCAGGATGCTGTTCAATAACTGTTGCAGCAAGCCATAACACTTTTTCAAGATGTCCGTTCAATGTTTGCATTTTGTTGAATTCTTCGAAAGACATCATTTGACCGTTCATTTCAACACCTAAGATTTCTTGTTCATCTTCATCATCATCAACGTCACGTTTTTTATTGTTCGTGTTTTGTTTTATAAAAAATTCCAGTTCATCTTTTGTGTACGGATTGAAATTCGTGTCAAGATAGTGGTCTCCACGTTTTTCGACAATGTTCACTATCGTGTTTGTTTTAATAACCAGTGCGTTCATAAATTTAAAATACCTTTAAGTACCAAGAAACATGATATTATGGCATTCAATGCAATAACAATATAGTAATACTCAATATTCCATATATGTGTTGAAAAGTATGATTTTTCGAACAATTGGAAAGCAAGATACAAAACTGCCAATTTATTCCATTTGCAAGTCTTTATTGCTATCGTTGTTATTGCTAAGAAAATCCAAGTAGGAAAGTCCAATTCAAAATACTCACCGATAAAGAAAGAAATAGGCTTATACAAGTAAACATCTTCGCCAACTTGAAGGTATTCGTATGAAAACAAAGCCTTGAAACTTTCCAAGTAAGAAATTGTAACTATTGCACAAATCAAGAAAGGCAAAAACTTACCGCAGTAAATCAATTGCTTTCTTGCACGATATGCGACATCTTTAGTTTCTCTTTTTTCTGATTGTGATTTTGAAATTTGCGCCATTGTCACGAGGTAATTGTGTTTTCGCCCTTTTAATCGTGTCATTAGACGTTGAATCGCTCTTTTGCCTTATTTCGGCTTTTTGAGTTACCTTGACCTTACCTTTGCGTTTTCTTGTCCTGCGCCTTCTTCTCTTGGTAGCCATAGTTGTTTATATTAAAGTTTATTTTTGGCTTGAATGAAAGCATTACGAGCAATGTCGAAATCACGTTTCAATTCACGCAAATGTTGCATATCTTCTTTATTGTAACGTGGACAACCATTCAACCAAGATTGTAGGTTTGGAGCAACCTTGTCAAAATCCATTGCCCATTTGCAATAGTCCAAGTATTCTTGATATTCATCTTCTTTCATTTGGTTGTCAACGACTATGCGCATTTCTTGAAAAGAAATCATAAAAACATCGCCATTGCAATAAATGCCTCCAATTTTATTTCCTACCCACCAACCGTATTCTTCACCAAATCCAAAGAGTTTGCAAAGTTGTTGCGAATACAAATGCGCAACTCGTTCAAAATCACTTTTTATTTTTTCTAGAAAACCATTCGTCATAGTCAGCGGGTTTTTCAATCAATCTACCGTTCATTTTGCCACGTTGAAAGGTTACGACAGGAATCAAACCTGCGTTGATTTGTTGATACACATGGGCAGTTGTCTTACCCAAGTAATCTGCATATTGTGCTACTGTGATATAATCTTTAAGTTCGTTCATTTTTAATAAAATAATGGTTTGTTTTACTTATTTTCAACGGTTGTCACCGTCACCGTGAATTTTGTTTCTCTTTTTTCGTGATTGTAACTTTTCGTAGTTCATTTCAGCAATTTCTTGCAAAGAGAATCCCAATTCGTATGCAAGTGTTGACAAATACCAAAAAACGTCACCGAGTTCCAATGCGATTGAATGCTTTTGTTCATCGTCAAGAAAACCACCGTGGTCACGAAGTAGTTTCTTGATTTTTTCAGCAACTTCACCACTTTCTCCACACAATCCTAATGTTGGATAGATGATGTTGTAGCCACGGTCATTTGAATGTGAAATCCAAGTTTCGAGCGCACAATGTTGATATTCGTTAAGTCCCTCTATTTTAGTCATTTTCTTTTGTTTTCTCTTTTTGAATTTGTTCTTTAATGACCTTTTCGTTTTCTTCGTCTTGCAAAGCGTCAATGTTTTCTTGCATTACCTGTTCATCGGTCTTTGGAACAAAAATTTCACGTTCATCAATTCCTTTCGTGAAGTCATTAATCAATCCAAACAACTTATCTATGAATTGCTTATTAGTAAGACCGTCTTTGTGTTCGTCGAGAAATATTGAGTTTTTTGCAATAGTGTACATATAGTCAAGATAGACTAAAAAGCATTGTGCTTCATTTTCACCAATAGAATATAATGGAGAAAAAATGTTCATTAGCCACCAATCGTAGTATGTAGCAATGTTGTATTCGCCTTTATCTTCCTTGTCGTTCAAGACTTGCATCAATCGCTGATACGAATAGCCATCGTTAACTTTACAATCGTTGTCGTTAGCGATTTCAATCATGCGCCTTGTGTAAAGCCAAGGTCTGCACACTCCATCGTTTGTGAAATTGTTGAAAACGTGACGATGAAATCCAGTTTCAATAATCGCAAAATCTTCATTAACTGTTAGTCTTAAACCCTTATCATCAAAGAAGATTGATTGCGTTTCCTTAGTTCGGTCAACGTGTAAAATAGCGTTTGCTATACGCTTTTGTAATTGTGCGTTTGTAGGTTTTTTCTTGTTGTCCATATAGTTTACTTATTTGCGTTTGCGTTTGATTGTAGTCGATTTGTTGCTTTTGCTATTAATGTCAGAATAGATTACACTCAAACGCATAATTATTGCTTCGTGAGTTGTAGGAACTTTTCCACGAATCTTATTTGATTGATTGTAAGATTTGATGAACGCTTGAGCCTCTTCGTCATCGTGTATGTTGTCAAAGTAATATTCGTTTTTGGGTAATTCAACTTTAGAACCAGCAGTGTCTGAATTTTCCAAGTCTAAAGCCTCGTTTACAAGTGTCCTTGCCGCTTCTTTTGACTTTTCGTCAAAATCCATGTTTTCAACGTCAGTATCCATATAGTCAGGAACTACAAACACGTTTTCAATTCCGAAATTTCCTAATTTGAACTGTTCAAGTGAAAAAACTTTCACCACTCGACAATCTTTGTCTTTTTCTGAATCAAACGTTACAACAACGTATGCTTGTTCGCCTGATAGCAAATCAACGATACCCACACCACGTTTAAAACTACTCTTACCATCCCATTTCTTTTTTGGGATGCTAGGGATGCCTAAATATTGGCATACTTCATTTTCTTTATGTACCATAAGATTAAATGTTTAAAACAGTTTCTTTTTCAAACTTTTTGCAAAGGTATATAAAGATTTTCAATAAACAAAATAAAAATAGGCGACTGCATATTTTTTTGTGCAGCCGCCTAAAGCAGAAACATAGAAATTGATTTGAAGAAAACTTATTTACTTTTCGTCTTTTTCAGATTCATCGTTTTTTTCATCACCGTTGACGATTTCATCAAAGTCAGAGAATGTTTCAGCAACCTCCATAGCCTTTTGTGCGTCGTACATTGATTCTTCGTTGTCAACGTATTCGTAGTCGGTTTCAGATTTCATCATCACCGCTTGGTCTGCATTGATTGCGTCAAGGATTTCTATTGAAAGTGGAGCGTTCTTAGAAAGGTTCAATTTCAAAACGGTTTTTAAAGCCATACTGTTGAAATCTTGTGTCCAAGGACTCATCTTGCGTACATATTCATTTGTTGAACGATATGATTGAGAATAACGCTTTGCGTGTGCTTCCATTTCATCTTTCGTCATGTAATATGTGCTTGACGCTCCGTTTAAAAGGCGAAAATAACTGCAATATCCAATAACAGGCAATTTGTTTCTTTGTTCGTCATTTTCAATGAACTTGAACACGCATTCACCTGTTAATCTGCTTCGTGAAACCAATTCACCTTCACGTATATCTGTTGCGTTTGGGATGACTGCAAATTGGTTTGTTCGCAAAGCAAGTTGCTTATATCCTTTGTAGCCTATTTGAAATTGTGCTAGAGTTACTTTTCGCTTGTTGTCCTTGTAAGGAATAACGTATGCAAATCCAAGAGAATTGTCAAGTGGCATATTCAAAGCAGTCGCTTTCATCGCAGCGAACATGATAGTATATGGTTCACAAGCCTGTAAAGTGCTGTTGTTGGCAACAAGCGCAGTAAGGTTGTTTACAAACGAACCTTTTCGTTCTCCAAGAACACTTGTAAGGTATTCTTGCGTTTTAGGGTTCGTGATAGCACGATTGAACTTTTGTAACCCTGATTCTTGTTTTTTTTGTTCTGCCATAATCTTTTGTTTGTTTTAATCGTTGTTGTTATTTTGTTTGACTTTAATAGACAAGTAGCCACTCTTATTTGTGGTTTTCTTGTATTGTTCTTTCAATTTCTTTGCAACACGAGGATGTTTTTCTTCCATTTCGGAAAGATAAGCCTTTGAATCAAAAGTTGTTGTTTGAGTTGGCATTACAACTGAAAAAGAATAATCTTCACCACTTACAGATTTGATTCCTTTTTGAACCATGAACTCATATAACTTTTTCTTGAATTCGTTAATTCGGTTTTCACGTTCCTTTATTTCACGCATAACAACTGCAATCGAAGAAAATTGTTCTTGAATCTTTTCAGGCAAGTATTGTGCGCTGATGATTTCGTTTTCGCTGTAGAAATCGAATGTTTCCAAGAAGTTGTCAACCAAATCCATAGCATTATCCATATCGAACAAACGACTATTGAACTTAACTTCTTGAATCGTCAAACGTGATTCATCAAATGTGAACTCTTGTTCCAAGTCAATTCCATCTGTATTGTAGTGCGCAAGGAAAACCTTACATTTCCATTTCCTTCCTAATTTAGCACATTTTTCTCTACCAAATAGCGTATGGTGATATAGTTGAGCCTTGTATTCTTGACGCACTGTACTTGTTGGGTATTTACTTGCTTTTACTTCCCAAATGTAAATAGTTTGCGTTTCATCGTATGTGCAAGTAACGTCAACATGGTCAATGCACTTCACGTTCTTTCGTGAATACTTTTCACTGACCCAACAAGGATTGCTTTCAAAATGTTCTTCATCGCCCTTTGAAATCAATTCGAACACCTTTTGTTCAACAAAATCTCCGTATTCCATTGCCTTGTTAGTCATGCTTTCATGAGCAATCAAACCTTTGCAAACTGCAAGACGCTTATAAGCAGACGTAGGAATACTACCCAAATTGTCAATTTGAGCCAACATTTTTGCATCACTTCCACCTAAGCAACCAACACGAGTGTTGATTACATCCGCTTTGTGAGCATAGGTGATTTTTTCTTTTTCTTGTTCCATTACTTATTCGTTTTTTGTTTTAATAACAGAAATATCTCTAACTATCACACTGTTTTGTATGATGTTTTTATTTCCAACTTCAGTTTTGTGGCTATTCAAACGTGCAAGTATTTGAACGAAGTTACCTTGTTTGATGCCAACACGTTCAAGATAATTCAGTTGCGCCTTGTCATAGACAAAGATGCGCACCAATGTCTTTGAATAGTCACGTTCAGTGCTATCGTGCATATCACGACTATAAGCATCAACTTCCAATATGAAAGTGCAATACTTATTTCCGTTTGTAGCAGTGCCGAATTTGACGTTTTCGCCAACTCTACCTGCAAGTATTACTATGTTCGTATCTTTCATTATTTTCAAATAAATTAAAAAACGGCTGACTACTTTCACAAGCGGTCAGCCGCCACTAACAATCTAAATTCTATTATGATAACGTATCATCATGAGTTTATTCAATGCAAAGTTACAAAAGTTTTTCAATATAGCAAAGAAATAGTTACTTTTTTTTCTTGTATTTCTTGAATTCTTCGTTAACGTCATAACCAAGAATTTCGTTGCACATTTTATCACACAACTCGTTATAGTAATCTCCGTTGTGACCTTTTACCCATTTCCATTCAATTTCAATGTTTCGTTCTTTTATGATACGTTCATAAACTTCGAACAAGTCTTGATTCGAATTCCTTCGCCAAGTTCCAAAGAGTGTGCAAAGTGCGTATTGGGAATCAGAAACAACCAAAGCATTCACTTTTTCTTCTTTGTTAGGCAAGTTGTATATTGCAGCAATGATTGCTTTCAATTCCATCCTGTTGTTTGTTTCTTTTACGCACTTATGCGCAGACTTTTTTACTACTATTCCATTGCTATCCAAAATGACATAGGCAAAAGCACCTTCGTTGTTTAACATAGAATACGCTCCATCGGTATATATAACAAATTCTCGCATACAATCATTTACCTTGAATTAGTCCAACAAGCCATGATTTTCGAAGAATCAAGAACCTAGTATATACCAAATCAAAACGTTCATTCATAAGTTTTTGCTCTTTTGCAAAAAGTATCAGTTCGTCTAAATCTTTTCGTGTCATAATTGTAAAGAATATTGTGCTACTCGTTTTCCGTTAGGTTGAACAATCATTTCTTTGTTGATGTTGTGACCTCGTTCACGCAAGTCATGTATTCTGCTTGCAAGACGAAAACATCCAAACATATTCAATGCTTCCAAAGCGGTGATTGTGTTGCCGTTTTCTAGCCAACTAAAAATCTTGGCATTTTGAGATTCGCTACTCATTTTGTTTTCGTTGTTGTTCATAATTTGTTGATTTTAATCAGTTTGTTTTTTTCTTTTTTTGTTTGGGTCATAACTTGGACACGTTTTTGCGATATTTGAACTCATCGTTTCAATACCAATGAAACAAGGGAAATCAGCACAATTGTAGCATATCCTTTGTTTCTTGTGTCCTCGTCTTATCCCATTACGATAAGCGTATAACCTAACTGTGTTTGGAACACAATTACATTTTTGCGCTATCACATCAACTGGTAAACCTTGCTCGTATAACTTTAGCAACAAAGCCTTGTTTACATATTGTTGTGGAGGTATGCCCATTTTGCGCCGTTCTAAGCGACCTTTTTGCGCTAACTTATACCTATATCGTTCACGATATTTTAGTTGCGTTAAAAGCCGTTTTTGGTGCATTTTTGGGTCATTCATTGTCTTTATATGCCGTTCTTTTTGATAGGACAATTTACAAGACTTGCATTGAGCATAATATCTGTTGTGCTTTTTGTCAAAATAGAATTCAGACAAAGGTTTTGTTTCACCGCATTTAGCACAACGCTTTTCACTCATCATTGTCTTTGTCTTTAAATTCGCTACATACAAAGTACGGTCTTGCTGAATAGTAGTACACCCTTCCTCGAACACCATAATAGTCGGCACGATAAATGCGTTTTTCGTGATGTTTACATACCGTTGTTGGTATAGTTTGAGTTGTCTGAGTGTAGCCTAATGAAAAATATTTGCAATTACGGCAACATTTCTTTTTCGTATCCATCAACTTTCAACTTTACATAGTCAGTAATAATCATGATAACGTCAGGTCTTGTTCCGTCAAATTCCCTGCGAAGAACATTTACACGATATTCGTTTTCGTTGTTGTCACCGAAATGAATCAACATCGTGTCACCTTTGTTTGGGATTGGCTTTTTTTCTTCCCATTGCCATCCTTTAACATACTTTCCGTTGTAGTCTAAAATTTCTAATGTAATCATAATCTTATTTTTCTTTCTTTGTTTTGAGATAGTAATCCATCTTATCCTTGCAGTAGTTTTTCTTAATGTAGTCTTGCAAAACTTCTTCCGTCATTTTGTCTAACCACTTTTGAAAAAATTCATTTTTTGTTTTATCATTCTTCATTTTTTTCAATTATCAAATCATAGTTAATCCCCAATCTTTCAGCAAGTTCTTTAACTGATTCCTTGAAAACCTTACGTTTGTCTTCAAGATTGAAGTAGTAATTATATTCACCATCAGGTAAATCCTTTGCTGCTTCCCAACGCTTTGCAAGTTCTTCACGTTGTTCTTTAGAAAGACCATCATAGTTGCCCAATTTAGAATGACGCATTTCATCTGCCCATTTAAGGCAATATGATTCAACTTCATCATGTTCTACTGTTGCAATTCCCGAAAACACACCATCACACCAATTCCAATGATTGCCTTCAATGTGTAGATAGTTATTGTTCATTCTTCACCTCCTTTCAATTCATCAATTAAAGCATCAGCAATTTTTACTGAATGATGTACAAAACGCTCTACGTCATTATGAATGTTATAAGCACCTTTAACTATGTCCATCGCAGCAATAGCTGCCTGAATGCGGACTTGTTGCCAATCTATTGTTATGGCTGTACCAACTTCTATGTTTAAGTCATCAAGCCGTTGTCCTAATGTTTTACTCATCGTTACCTCATTTCTTACATAATCCAACCGAGATTAATACCACGTTGCCAACACCAAAAAGGGAAATCTATTGCTGGTGTCCCGTCTGCACAACGCATCACCGTGCGCAGATACTCTTGATAAAGTTCTTCCTCACTCATCGTTATCTCCTTCTTTTAAGCCAATCTCTACTGCCTGACCGTTGCAATTTGCAAGTTTTGCAAGTTCCTCTTTGGTGAGTTTAGGGCGCAAGAACCTGTAAAGGTCATACACCTGCCTTGCGTGTCTTGGGGAAAGAATCATTTCCTCAAAGTCACCATAGCAACACTTGTATCCGAAGATATATTTCAGCCCTTGCCACAAGCGTTCATACCATGCAAGTGGCATGAGGTGGATTTCTACATAG
>Ga0247609_10003343_pt1 | contig 16310 bp, 8 predicted proteins | sample 172DNAGHGlowgp2_FD_193487 | JGI IMG/M metagenome (GOLD analysis project Ga0247609, IMG submission 193487) | Sheep rumen microbial communities from Palmerston North, Manawatu-Wanganui, New Zealand - 1728 DNA GHGlow gp2 | ecosystem: Host-associated > Mammals > Digestive system > Stomach > Rumen ...
AGCTCTCTAACGAGCGTTTCGTAGCCAATGCCCCTGAGGCTGTAGTAGCCCTCGAGCGCAAGAAGCAGAGTGACTCTGAGGAGAAGATCGCTGCCCTCAAAGAGAGCATCGCAGCACTGAAGAATAAATAGTCCATACCATATTGGACAACAGTATTATAAAATAAAGGAAGTCATAGTGCTTCCTTTATTTTAAATATTGTTCTAGAAGATTGGTGAAATGAGAAGGAAGCAATATATAGTAGGAGGACATGCTTTCTCTGTAGAAGCAGACGACTCTATCTTCGATGAGATGGTTAACTATCACCCGTTCATTGCAGATGGTGCAACTGAAGATGTAGTTTTCGATGCCATCATCAACTCTATAACCGATAAGCCGGATTTTGACTTCATCAAAGAAAATGAATGGGAAGTAAAAGAAACGTCTGCCGTCTCTGGTTCCACTTCCGATGGCCGCTATGTTCTTAAATACTATTGGCTACACCAACCTATTGTCGAAATTGTCACTTCTAGCCAATATAATCACGCAGACATCTATTTAACAGGCTTTCAAAAGAGTATGGCCATCGACATGGCCATGATGCTTGTTTATAGCCATGCGACTGCTCACCTATCTACAACCATCATTCATTCTTCAGCTATCTGCTACAACCATCATGCATATTTGTTTGTGGGATTAAGCGGAACAGGTAAGAGCACGCATTCCCAACTATGGCTAAAACATATTGAAGGAACTGAACTTATCAACGACGACAAGCCGGTTATCCGTATTCAAGATGGAAAGGCGATTCTTTATGGATCACCATGGAGTGGCAAAATTGATTGTTACAAGAATGTCCGTTATCCCGTTGAAGCTGTGGTAAAGCTCAAGCAGGCGCCTCACAACAAGATACGAGAGCTTGGTAATGTTGAATCATATTTTGTTCTTCTCCACTGTATTTATGGCAAGCGATGGGACAAATCCATTGGCGACGCTCTGCACCAGCTTGAATCTCAAATTGTCAAGTTGTGTCATTTCTGGGAGTTAGAGTGCCTTCCAAATCAAGAGGCAGCTTTATTATGTAAAGAGTATATTACAACAAATATATAAACTCATGAAACTAAAGAAAGGTTTTGTATTAAGAGACGTTTGTGGCGACATGGTATTAGTTGGCGAAGGTCTTGAAGTTGTTGACTTTGGCCATCTATTAAGTTTCAATGAAACTGCAACCTGGCTATGGCAGGAAGCAGAGAAAGAAGGCGAATTCACGTGCGATTCATTAGCTGATGCCTTATATAATGAATATAATGTTGAGCCAGAAGTTGCCAAAAGGGATGTCGACAGAATTATTGAAAAATGGAAGAATCTTAATCTGATAGAGTTATAGTTTATCTTGAAATATCTTATCTGGATATGGCAACACACTAATGGCATACGGTCAAATATCGTTTTGCGAATAGTGATTGGCATAGGTCGTGTTGGCCTGGGGCTCCTGATGGTGTGGCTATGCAAGCAGTTTATTGATGTAACCATTCACACAGGTTCTGCGTCCGATATTATTTGGATGATCTGTTTACTCATTGCAACGGTTGTAGGCGGCATTCTGTTAAGACAGGCATACTATTATATGACTATTTCCGCTAATGCCAAGCAAACAAACACCATTCGTTTGAATCTGTTTCGCAATTTGTTTAAAAGTCAATTATATGGCGAGCAACAGCTCCACTCTGGAGATATCACCTCGAGAATGGCAAAGGATATTGAGATGGTATGTGAGGCATCAACTTCCTCCATTCCCCAGGTTATCGTTACTACCATACAGCTCATAGGTGCTTTCTTGTTCATGTACTCCATGGACACCGTTTTGGCATTTATGATACTCATGCTTTCGCCCTTCGCCATGGGTTTAGGCAAGATCATCTCCAATAAGCTTCGAAAGATGACACTTCAAATCAGGAGTGATGAGAGTCGAATCCAGATGCAGATACAAGAAGGTATGGAGCTGAATGCCGTACTAAGGGCACTCAATAGTGAGAAGTGGGTTAGTGAAAAGCTCAACGAGAAACAACTCCAGTTGAAGGGCGATCTAATGCATCGTGCTCGGTTCACCGTTCTCATGCGTATCATCTTCGGTTGTGTATTCGGGTTAGGATACTTATTGGCCTTCATTTGGGGCGGACTGCAATTGCGGAATGGCGTTATCACCATTGGCGTTTTGACCTCCTTCCTTCAGTTGGTAGAACAAATCCAGATACCTCTTCTTACATTAATGAATATCATTAGCCAGTTCATTCATTCATGTGCTAGTATTGACAGGCTTTGCGAATTAGAGGTTACCCCATCAGGCAATAACAATAAGAGTATCGGAGAAATCATAAAACCGAATCCCGATGAGACCCCTGAGATACGAGTAAAGGATGTATGTTTTCAATATGCAGCTGGCGACAAGTTAGTACTCAATCATTTTAGTCACGTTTTTCTATCAGGAACAAAAACCGCCGTTATCGGTGAGACGGGTATTGGTAAGACCACCCTTTTCCGACTCATGTTATCACTGATTGAGCCAAATAGCGGATCTATCTCCTTATATATTAATAAGGTGGAGATGCCTGTTAGTGAGGACACCAGAGACTATTTTGTTTTTGTTCCTCAAGGAAATACTTTGATGAGCGGCAGTATAAGGTTTAACATTCTACTAGCAAAACCAACAGCCACAGAAGCTGAAATGAGAGATGTACTTCATACTGCTGTGGCAGACTTTGTCTTCGACCTCCCACAAGGAATTGACACCGAGCTCGGTGAACATGCCAATGGCATTAGCGAAGGTCAGGCACAGCGCATTGCTATAGCCCGAGGACTCCTACGTCCAGGCAACATTCTATTGCTTGACGAAATCAGTTCTTCACTTGACGAGCAGACGGAGCAGCTATTATATACTAGGCTGATAGAGAGATATCCTTTAAAGACGATGATATTTATTACTCATCGACCGTCAGTCTGCAAAATCTGTGATGAGATAATAAGTATGAAATAAAAAGCCATACTATCCGTATAAAATAGTATGGCTTTAATTCTATACAGGAAAGGCATTAATCGCCCTCGTCACCATCTTTTCCCTTACCAGTTCCGATACTACCACCCTCGCCTTCTGTCTGCAAAAGGGTTGGAATCTCAAACTCAAAATTCTCCAGATCTGGAGTTACATACTCTTTTTTCATTTCCGTTATATTTTAAGATTCTACAATTAATTCTATATATTATTCGCCGGCAAAGTTAAACAAAAAAACTAAAATCAACAAATTTTCCACTAAAAAAATAACATTTTAGATACATTTTTTTAAAATGCTCACTTCATCACGACCTTTTTACCATTCTTGATGTAGATTCCTTTCGTGGGATTCTCTACTCGCTGACCCTGGAGATTATAGTAGACATCATTTTCAATTTTCATTTTTCCATTTTCAATTGAATGAATGCCTGTCGTACCATCACCATTAACGCCTCGAGCATTTACTACTGGGATCGAGATCACCTCAGGTTCATCACCGGAAATACCATAGATGAGGTTGTTTACTATATTCTCCAAAGAACGCGTCACATGCTTCGAAGGTATCTGCATATAGGCCTTGCCATTGCCTATTGTATTACCTCCATCTGTAGCCTTCAGCAACTGATTACCCTTCAGGTAGTAGTTCGTCATATCACCATCAGTGGCATAGATCGTTATCGTTGATCCTGAGAGGTTACCCTTCATCATATTAGCATAGTAGCTGCCAACGGCTACTGAAGGCACGCTATGAGATCCCTTGGAGTCGCCCTTAAGCAATAACGGCGTCTGGGCGGATACACGCTTCACGCGAGTCAGCCAGATGGTACCATTAGCATCATCATAGCCTGTAACGGCAAAGGCCTTCAGACCTTCAACATCCGTGAAGTCCAAATCCTGACTGCCACAGAACGAAGCAAAGCCATAATCGTTCAGCTTCACAGACTGACTGCTGCCGACAGTAGCGGCAGGAGGCGTCGTAGGTATCTGGAGATAGGCCTTACCATTGCCGATGGTGTTTGAACCAGTCGCTGTCAAGAACTTACCATTGCTCAGATAGTAGTTTGTCATATCGCCAGAAGTGGGACTGAGCGTAATCGTCCCCCCCGACAGATTACCTACGAGCATATTCTTATAATAACTGCCAGAAGATGTCTTTTCTGGTATGTTATATGTCTCCTTAGCAGTTCCCTTCACCATCAGGGGCGTACCGGCAGGTACATCCTTCACGCGAGTCAGCCAGATAACATTCTTATCATAGTCATAGCCAGTAGCCACGTAGGCCTTCACCTCATCTGAGGAACTGAAGTCCAACGACTTGTCGCCACAATAAGATGACATGCCAGAATCGCTAATCTTAATGGGGATTGTTGTCAATTCCCTTGTCAAAAGCCGTTTGATGTCTGGACATGGAACAGAAGTTATGCCCTCTGCGGTCTGTATTTCAAGCATATTCACACCGTCCTCGCCACCATATGAATATTGCAGCAAAGGATAGTCGTCTGTGATATTGAAGACCAGTTCCGTTCCATCGGTCTTCTCTAATACCATTACAAACTGAGGAGTCTGTGCCAAACCAGCTATCGGCCCCCAGACGAGCAAGCAAAGCAGCATTGCCAAACACTTGCAGTTATGATTTATCTTTTTCATATTACTTTTCTTCTTAATGTTCGACATATACCTTACTTCTTGCTCTTTTTCAATATATCACGCCAGGTGCCCTTCAGGAATACTGGTGGAGCAGTGTGTAGGGTGGCTTTCGCCTCTTGGATTATATTTCCGCGAGTCCTGCTGTAGTTCGCCAGACTACTAACGAACTGCTCTCGGCCTGCTGCATCAAATGCCATGAACGTCTCATAGTCATACGTCCAGCTGTTTCCCTCCGACTCCTTCATCACACGTTTATAAATCTCCTCACGGGATGGAGCATTAAACGGAGAATCATTATAGCGCATCATACTATTCTCAGTAGGACGATAGGCACGATGCAGATAGAGATAACTACCTTCATAGACTCCAATCTTCTCATCTGTATAGCGTTCATCGCTGATAAATTTCGACCATTTCACTTCTGTAGGATCAGAACGCCAATCTACATTAGCTCCCCAACCATAAGCATTCCAAACATTATCTAATTCTGTTTTCTGTTCTTCTGGAATTGCAATCTCATGTTGCCCATCATATTCTACATACTCATCGAAGAGTTTTCCAACTCCATGTCCGCCTGATTCGTGATTCAACACTTTGCTAACGCCATCCATACAGAAACAAACGTATGAATCATCCTCCATCATCATACAGAAGCTTCGCTCACCACCGGAATAATTATAGACAACGGTAACACGCATCGGACGGTCAGGGATCAAATCCGTTACTTTCGATGCGTATTCGAGAGCTTTACCCGGATCTTTATTGATGGCATGGGTACAACCATCCAAGAATTCCGCATTGGGTGACACAGCCTTTACACCATAAACATTAAATCGATTACGCAATGACTTATAAGGCTCATAGGCAAAGAATTGCTCTAACGCCTCATTCATACGCTGATCAAACCTACCACCTTCCTCAAGATCTTTATCCGTAAAACCTTCGCCAACAAATACAAGGTCAAAACCATTACCCTTTGTTGCCTTTTGTAAAGTAACAAACTTACCATCACATGAATAGTCTGTTGAGGTATAAATCTCATATCCTACTGGTCCAAATTTATCTTCCAAGTAAGAGAAAACTTCGTATGGGTAATTTTCATCTAATGGAATCTCTTTTTGATTTCCATTCTCATCCATCAGACTATTAAATACAATATGTCCATTTTGGTCAACTAAGTACACAGCAGGACATCCTCCTCTCGAGAAGATACCACTAGCCTCTCCTGTCTGTTCCCAGTTTTCCCAATCCTTTCTCATCGTATTAACCCATGGAATGTCGTTGTTCTTAAGATATCCGGATTCTACCAAATCACCAAAATCATAGTCATAATGAATACCTATCACCTCCAAACCTTTATCCTTATAGGCCTTATAAGCAGGTATTAGTTTCTGATTAAATTTCAGAGATTGCGAATACGATACTCCCCACATGTAAAGTAGTGTATATTTATTTTTCTTGTAAGTTTCTGACAAATCAATCATATTCCCATCAGTATCTTTGACCGTAAAAACTGGGGCTGGAATAACAAGGTCAGAAACATCTAATGGATTCGACTGAAGAATAATACTCGGCCAACAATCTGCAAAACGCCTGTGTTGTTGAACACTTTGAGGCACCTTTCCACTGAAATTATTGTGCTTTATATAAAAATTGTTCCCTGGCCTATTAGTATGATTCATATATTCTATAAGGAAAGTCTCAGGAAGAGGACCCTCATATTGATTATACGCCACATCAAAACTGAACAAGTTTGGCAACTTTGCTATTGTCTCAGGAATTGTTCCTGTCAGCTTGTTACTAGGAAAGCACAATGTCGATAATGTATAAATATTTCCCAAGGAGGCAGGAAGTTCACCTTCTATGTTGTTGCTCGGAAGCCCTAATGAATTAATTGGACCCATTCGATAGATACTTTCAGGTATCTTACCTGACAAATTGTTACATGACATCCAGATATCTGTTACCCAAGGTGTTTTTATTCCTCCCCCATTGGTATTTACGCCATACCACTCCCATATAGGCTTATCCGTACACCAATTTTCATTATGTTCCCAGTTGTCACCATCCAAAGCCTGATAAAACTCTATCAAAGCTTTCCGTGCCTCTCTGTCGTCATATTCGAAACTTCGGAAATCAATTCTTTCCACATTCTCAATAAAGAATTGTTGTTTATCAGTCCAATAATCGTCAACAGAATTTACTCGTTGAGAAGCATTTTGAAAAAACCATACCACTTTCCCATCTTGAATAACTGGACGAAAATAATTAAGGCGACCTGCCCCTAGCCCACATATATCATACTGAATACTATCACCCGTCGTACGCTTGATACTGACATGTTGGCCGTCATAGTTTTGTTGCGTCCATCCTACGAAAGGCAGCAGTGCCATGAATAGCACAAGGAGATGTTTTGTTTTTCTCATATTCTTTTCGTTTTTAATTATTGATATCGTTCGTCTCAGTTTTCTACATAGTAGAAGCGCGGAACTGCGCTTCTGCTGCCGAGTGGATCTACTACGCTCCGTCTGCAAAAATACACAAAAATCCCGAAACTTCCAAATGTTTCGGGATTTTTATTATATGCGAACAAGTTCTCATTTCACTCACTTAATCACGACCTTGCGGCCATTCTTAATGTAGATTCCCTTCGTGGGATTCTCTACACGCTGTCCCTGCAGGTTGTAGTAGACATCATTCGTCTGCTCGGGAGCGAGCTTTTCACGAATATTCGTCGTTCCATCACCATTAATGCCACGAGCACTTACTACTGGAATCGAGATCACCTCTGGCTCATCTTCGGAGATACCATAAATGAGGTTGGTGACAATATCTTCTATCGAACGCGTCACATGCTTCGAAGGTATCTGCATGTAGGCCTTGCCATTGCCTATCGTATTACCTCCATCTGTAGCCTTCAGCAACTGATTACCCTTCAGATAGTAGTTAGTCATGTCACCATCGGTGGTAAAGATCGTTATCGTAGAGCCTGAAAGGTTACCCTTCATCATATTAGCATAATAGCTACCAACTGCAACTGATGGTACGCTATAAGATCCCTTGGATTCGCCCTTCAGCAATAACGGAGTCTGGGCGGAAACACGCTTCACGCGGGTCAGCCAGATGGTACCATTAGCATCATCGTAGCCTGTAACAGTAAACGCCTTCAGACCTTCAACACTCGTAAAGTCCAGATCCTGACTGCCACAGAACGAAGCAAAGCCATAGTCGTTAAGCTTCACAGACTGGCTACCACCTACATTAGCAGCAGGAGGTGTCGTAGGTATCTGGAGATAGGCTTTACCATTACCGATGGTATTTGTACCATCAGCCGACAGGAACGAGCCATTCTTCAAATAATAGTCTGTCATACCGTCAGTCGTTCCACCAATCGTTATCGTTCCACCAGAAAGATTGCCTACGAGCATGTTCTTATAATAGCAACCAGAACTTGCCTTTACAGGAACATCATAGGTCTCTTTGGCAGTTCCCTTCACCATCAGGGGCGTTCCTGCAGGTACATCCTTTACGCGGGTCAGCCAGATAGTACCATTATCATAGTCGTAACCAGTGGCGATATAGGCCTTAACCTCATCGCCAAAACCACTAAAGTCGAGATTGTATTGACTCGAATAAGTCGTATAGCCCGCGCCACCTATGGTGACTTTAGCCAAATCCACATACTCCCCTATTCCCAAAGTCGGCATATTAAAGCCAACCAGTTCATTTTCAGCCTCATTCATTGATATGACATCAGTCTTGATGATATGATTACCACTAAGGACTGTTTCTGGCAGGCCAATGGTAATGGTCTCACAAGCATTAGGAATCAAATAAGTCTCAAAAGTCTTACTACTTCTATCAATTCCGTCAATGGTCCATTCCACCGTATAGGAAGTTACAGGCGTTAACGACCTGTTTCTGACGACGGCTTGCATCTTAGCCTCACCATCTCCACGAGTCTGAGCAGATGACTCATTTTTAATCAACTCCAGTTCACGAAGTACAAGACCTTCAGGCATGCCTTCTCCTTCTATCACAAAACGAAGCGGTAGTGGATGATTGTTTGGTTTTTGCCTTACCCATTCTCCTGGATTGAAAATACATCCATAATCATCGCCCATAGCTCTGTACCATACAGCGTCTTGCTGGTCCGTTAAGTCTGAAAAGGAAACACTGAGACCACCATGACGTCCAATGCCAACAAAAATATCATCACCAGAGATGGTATAAGGGATGTCCAACGTCACCGTATTCCATATTCCTCTTACAACCTTAAAAGGCTGCTTGACAATATAGTCAGTCCCAGGTTTTGTGATAAAAACATACTCATAATCTTCATCATGATAATCATTAGATGATCGAGATGGAGAGAAAACATGTATTTGAGTTATCTTACTTCCTTTATAAACCGTTAGTTCCTCTGCAGGTACTCGCATGGCATATTCAAGATTGTTATTACTAGAATTGCCTCCTACTCCTTGATTAGTGACAGCATCCCGATGACAATAGCCCCAAGTAACAGCTGATGCAGCAGGCAGATCCTCAACGAACTTCCATTGTTTCCAGGCTGACTGCTGGTATAACCGCAAAGAACCGATAGGAATATGAATAGTTGCCTTAGAGTTGGCTGGCACATCACCTATAGGATTCTCATTCCAATCAGCAACAGCAAAAGGAACCTCTGACGGGAAATAAATATCTGTTAATGCGGGAAGAGAATTATCGTCCCACTCCGGTATTTCTCTAAAAGACATTTGTGAACCCTTAAAACGAATGGTTTTCAACTTCTCACAATTCGCTATAAACTGAGGACTATTTGTCTGCGAGAATGTTGCAGGTAGTTCTATACTTTCAAGAGCAGGTAGGCCCAATATAAAACTACAAAAATCAACGCCCTCCTCCAACCGTAGTGTCGTCAGATTAGGACAATATAATATACCGTCAGGATGGGTAATAGCTATCGATAAAGATGTCAGATCTTCGCAATTACTGAATGCATTTTCTTCATAAAAGACTCTATACGTATTACCATTAAACTCAACTTCAGCAGGTACAACTATCTCTCCAGAATATTTACCTTTCTTATGATAGGGAAGTACTTTTGCTAAATAGTTATCATGCCAGTAATACAATAAATACGTGATTCCATTAATGTCATATTCGCCAACTTCTTGATAATCAGGATCTGCTTCAGAATGCCAGTTTGGCATAATTTCCAGTGAAAGGTTGTCTTGTAAAATCACAACATTTATGTAATCACAATTAGCTTGAGCCGCAAATTGCCAATCTGTCCCATTATTACTACAAATGGCAACTATTCGATAAGAACCCACAGCATATTCTTTACTCAATGTGACAGATCCAAAATAACGATACTTCTCACCATCAGCAAAAGTATGCTGTTCCGAAGTTAAAACTTTCAGTAACTGTCCGTCAGTATTAATAAGACCATAACCGATGTAAATAGGTCCTACTACATCACTAATAAGATAACTACTAATTGTTATTAATGGGAAATCCTCTGTCTCGCCAGAGCGATTAATATAAGCAATTCCCGTCGTATTTGCCACACTATGACCCATTTCTGTTACAATCACCTTTGGTGCATTATCTTCAGCATTAACGGGTCGAGAGATACCAACCAAAGCACACTGCGCCCACTTATAAGCATACATGAAGTCGCCCTCAACAATTCCTGACACTTTGAAATAACCATCTGCATTACCATCCCATCCCCAGTTCATGTGAAATGCTCCATCTTGATAGCCATCTATTACCCAGGCGTGATTTCCTCCTCTATATAGAACAGGACGATTTGCAGATAATTCCTCATATAAAATATTATCCCAGTTATTGTCATCATTATCATAACCTTCTCGGTTCAATATCCTTACCGTTTTACCAAATCCGAAAACATTCGTCAATGCATAAGCTATTGGATCAATAGTAGTTCCTGAGGCTTCAAGTCCATAGTCCATCATAGCAGATTGGCCACAATACAACATTAAACGGGCTATGTCGTCGTTTGTCATACTATTCCAGTTGAAACTTGTCGGGTCCAACTGAGCCATACTGATTTCATTAGTTACAGTCGTGTATGCATCAACAGAACTCGTATTCGCTTCTGGCCACTTATTATAGTTTATTATCTGAGCCATAGCAGTAGCGGCACATCCTGTTATACAATGCTGACCATTAACAAGAGGGCACATACTATTATAAGGTGCCCCCTGCCCCCAATAGGTTTGAATAAGAGGTGATATTGTTGTTTTATCAATATTGAGTGCAGAGCGTGTTTTATTTGGCGCAACTTGAACATCAGGATTATCTTCCAAATGGCCGATTATATAATTATAATAATCAAACAACCACTTCAAATTATCTGGAAGCCTTGAAGTGTTAATACAACCACAATCCGAATAACCAAGAATCGGCTCTGTACGGTCATCACCAGAAACTATTACAAAACCACCATTATTATCAACATTAAAAACGAAGAAAGCATCAGCTTCCTTTGAATCGCCTCTGCTAGCGGCTTTCATGTTTGCAACTCTAAGGCTCTTGCCTTTCATAAATTGCTGTGCTTTCATTAAAGCCTGCTGCTCGGTAACTTTACCAGCATTCACCATGGTAATTGATACTACAAAAGCTAATAAGGATAGTAATAATCTTCTCATAAATAAGTTGTTTTAAGTTATTATGTCTGCAAAAATAAACAAAAATCCCGAAACTTCCAAATGTTTCGGGATTTTTGTTATATACAACTAGTTCTCATTTCACTCACTTTACCACGACCTTTTTACCATTCTTGATATAGACACCCTTCGTAGGATTCTCTACTCGCTGGCCTTGGAGATTGTAATAGACATCGTTCATCTGCTCTGGAGCGAGCTTTTCACGAATATTCGTCGTTCCATCACCATTAATGCCACGAGCTACAGGAATCGAGATCACCTCTGGCTCATCATCGGAGATACCATAAATAAGCAGGTCGGCGACAATATCCTCTATCGAACGAGTTACATGCTTCGAAGGTATCTGCATATAGGCCTTGCCATTGCCGATCGTATTGCCCTTATCTGTGGCCTTCAGCAACTGATTTCCCTTCAGGTAGTAGTTCGTCATATCACCATCGGTGGTATAAGTGGTGGTAAAGATTGTTATCGTCGATCCCGAGAGATTGCCCTTCATCATATTCACATAATAGCTGCCAACAGCTACTGAAGGTATCGTATAACTTGCGCCGGAGCCGCCCTTAAGCAATAACGGAGTTCGAGCTGAAACACGATTTACGCGGGTCAGCCAGATAGTACCATTAGCATCATCGTAGCCTGTAACGGCAAAGGCCTTCAGACCTTCAACATCCGTAAAGTCCAGATCCTGACTGCCACAGAACGAAGCAAAGCCATAATCGTTCAACTTCACGGCCTGACTACTGCCTACAGTAGCGGCAGGGGGCGTCGTCGGTATCTGGAGATAAGCTTTACCATTGCCGATGGTGTTTGAACCAGTCGCTGTCAAGAACTTACCATTGCTCAGATAGTAGTTCGTCATATCGCCAGTAGTAGCACTGAGCGTTATATCTCCTCCTGAGAGATTACCTACGAGCATGTTCTTATAATAGCAACCAGAACTTGCCTTTACAGGAATATCATATGGCGTATCACTGGCAGGAGCCTGCACCAGAATCGGAGTGCCGGCAGGTACATCCTTCACACGTGTCAGCCAGATGGTATTCTTATCATAGTCGTAACCTGTTGCCACGTAGGCCTTCACGCCATCGCCTAGGCTGCTGAAGTCAAGGTTGTATTCGCTCGTATAAGTCGTCATGCCCTTGGCTACCTTTATACCAGTAGAAGTGGGAATCTCAACTATCTTAGCAAATTTAGTCCAACCTGTGATAGCTTCATACTTGGACTTAGAACCTGCAGGAACATACAGTGTGGCAGATGACGGATTGTAAACCGTATTCTCATCAATATACTCCTGAGTTACAAATGAATTATCACTCACTGTAAAAGGATCCGTTATGTATGAAATGACTTTCTCCAGTTGACTTGTACCACTTATCACATATTCACCGATAGAGGTCAATGTTGACGGAAGCTCCAGACGAGTCATACTAGAACAACCACTAAAGACATATCTTCCTATCGTTTCCACCCCTTCAGGCACAACCATCGCATTTATTTTATAACAATACGAGAAAGCATTATCTCCAATACTCTTCAAAGAAGCGGGAAGTATTATTCCTGGTATATTTGTATTAAAGAAAGCCGAAGCCCCTATTGATTCCAGATTGGCATTAATCGTGACAGACTTTATACTATAATATCCATCAAAAGCACCTGCGCCAATAGCTGTTACCTTATAGTCAACTCCTCCGATTGGAACCGAGGCTGGGATTACAACACTGGTAAGACTAGAGTAATCGCCAGAAATCACAATCGCTGTTTTCGAGCCTGTGGCATAACTGTAATTCAGACCATCTACTACAGCCTCTTTCACTTCACCTTCCTCTATCTTTGCAAACTTAGTCCAGCCAGTAATTGCTTCGTACTTAGACTTTGAGCCTATTGGAACAAATAGTGTAGCTGACGAAGGTGTATATACATAGGTATTTGTTGATGAGTCCCACGTACTATTCATAAATGTATTATCACTAATCTGAATAGGATTTGTGAAATGAGAGATGACAGCGGAAAGATTTGAACAATTGCTAATGACATAATTACCAATAGAAATCAATGTAGATGGTAATTCAAACTTCTCCAACTTTTCACAGCCAGCAAATGCATAATTACCAATGGTCTTAACTCCATTGGGGATTATAAGTGACTTTAAGTTATAACAATAAGAAAAAGCATTATCTCCGATACTCTCCACACCATCAGGAATGACTAGTGAGGTTATTCTATAGAAATTCCAAAATGCTTTCTCCTTAATACTTTTCACTTTACATGCAACTCCCTCCGCCTGAACTGAAGAAGGAATTGTCAAGGTTGCAACACTTTTATCTACTCCAGATATTATAATAGCTTCTGCGTAATCTGGAATACATGAATAATTAATTCCATCTGATGTTACAGAAACGACATTTGCTATCGTGATAGGAGCAGTAGTCAGTGCTTCTTCTGAAGCACCAGAAGTAACTTTCAGCGTAAAGCTGCCTGAATCATCTGGAATGAATGACAACTTGACTTCGCCAGTCCCACCTGGACCGACATATCCTGTAACAGATGCCACATTCTTCCAATCTGACGAACCGTTCTTCTGAAGCCAAATCCTCACCTGCTCCTGATTCGTCTCACCATCATTAGTTAGATTGACAGTGACATTAACAGTATTTCCCTTACAAGGTTTATCTGAAATAGTGACTTTATTCACACGGAAATTATCGGTACTGTTGCCTATTCCCCTTACTTCAAGCGAGTTCCCGCTGATTTCTGCAACCAGATAATTGACACCATAGTCATCACACAAATTCCATGTACTTGAACCTTGCTTCCTGAAAACTTGACGTAATTGATATTTGCCATCAGAAAGAGCATTTCCAAATGAAACTGAAATATTATTTTTATAAGTATAATGCCATCCAGCTTCTAGGGGAGGGTTTGTATAATCAATAACAATATTGGAAGAACCTACACACTGAATCATCTGGTCATTCAAATATAGAGCCCAACCAATCTCTAAAGGATAGGTTGTTGTTGGTGTATAATTATATATTGGCTGATATTGACCTTCCAATTTAACATCAGTAAAATCAGAAGAAGCAGATGCACGAGTATAGCTCTGAATCAATGTGTTTGGATCAACTACGCTTTTTACAAAAGGAACTTCTTCTTCCACACCACTTGGAGGGGCAAAATTAATAATTGCATCCTGATCATATTGATAGGCCCCGTTACTTCCTCCTGCTCCTTGATCGCCACCGGGGTCAGCAATAGAAAGAACAAAATAACCATCAAGATGGCCTCCCCATCCCCAATTCAGATAAAAAAGGCCGTCTTTATAGCCATCACATACAAATTGATGACCACTAGTACTTGACTGCCCCGAATAAGGTACTGGACGATTGTTCCTTAACTCTTCATATATGATATTCTCCCACTGTGTAGCCGAATAATTGTCGCGATTGATTCTATGAAGATTCTTGCTATAACCAAAATAATTAATCATGGCATCAGTCCTTACACTTGCAGCAGACCCTCCTGACTCTGCGGTATTATAATTCATCTGAAAGGCCTGACCAACATAACGCATCAATTCTGCCACAGCATCAGCCGACTCGCCTGTCTCTTTATTAGAATAAGTATTCTTCATCTTATCCCACTTAAATGTGGTGGCAGGAAGTTCACCCAACTGTATGCCCAATGTTTTTGAAGTATATGCAGGAATTGCTGGCGATGAGGCCGGACTCTTATAATAATACATCACCTGAGCAATAGCCGTAGCCACACAACCTGTGACACAGCGATTTCCCATGTCATAGCCACTCTCATTATAATCCTTTCCTGTAGCATCAGGACACATCAGATTATATGGTTCATACTGATTCCACGTAGAAGACATCAGTGGGGATATATTTGTTTTATCCCCTCTTGTGCCAGCTTTACTGGCAACTACAAGTCTGCCTTCTTCCAAAGCTGCCATCTGTGAGGCATAACCCTCCAGCCATTTCTTCACATTATCAGGTATCTTCTCCAAATCAATATTTCCATTTGAAGAATAGCCAAGGATAGGTTCTGTTCTGTCATCAGCAGAAACTAGTACAAAACCTCCTCCATATTCAACATTAAATATGAAGAACGGATCTTTAACTTCCTGTCCTTTAGAAGTAGTTGAATACTTCTGTAAAACAAACTGTCGCCCAGGTAGAACAGCTTTTGCCTTTTTCAAAGCATCTGCTTGACTTACTTTACCTGCCATAGCTGGAATAACACCCAATAGGAAAACCAGCAAAAACGAAAAACAATTTAACTTTTTCATATCAATAATAGGCTAATATATAATACTTATTACTTAATCACTACCTTACGTCCATTCTTGATGTAGAGACCCTTCGTAGGCTTATCTACTCGCTGGCCTTGAAGGTTGTAATAGACATCATTCGTCTGCTCGGGAGCGAGCTTTTCGCGAATATTAGTCGTGCCATCACCATTAATGCCACGAGCTACAAGGATCGAGATCACCTCGGGCTCTTTATCGGAGATACCATAGATAAGGAGGTCGGCAATCATATCCTCCATCGAACGAGTTACATGCTTCGAAGGTATCTGCATGTAGGCCTTGCCATTGCCTATCGTATTGCCTCCATCTGTAGCCTTCAGCAACTGATTACCCTTCAGGTAGTAGTTCGTCATGTCACCTTCAGTGGTAAAGATCGTTATCGTAGATCCAGAGAGGTTACCCTTCATCATATTAGCATAATAACTGCCTACTGCTACTGAAGGTACGCTATAAGATCCCTTGGAGTCGCCCTTCAGCAATAACGGTGTTTGGGCGGATACACGCTTCACGCGAGTCAGCCAGATGGTACCATTAGCATCATCGTAACCTGTAACGGCAAAGGCCTTCAGACCTTCAACATCAGTGAAGTCCAGATCCTGACTGCCACAGAAAGAAGCAA
>Ga0247609_10003344_pt1 | contig 16306 bp, 14 predicted proteins | sample 172DNAGHGlowgp2_FD_193487 | JGI IMG/M metagenome (GOLD analysis project Ga0247609, IMG submission 193487) | Sheep rumen microbial communities from Palmerston North, Manawatu-Wanganui, New Zealand - 1728 DNA GHGlow gp2 | ecosystem: Host-associated > Mammals > Digestive system > Stomach > Rumen ...
CTGCGCCAAGTCCTCACGAAAGGCATTCGTGTTGAGGAACACACCCACGCTCGATGCCACCGTCTGCTGCTGGCGCAGCTTCTCGGCACAGCGGGCGGCATAGTTCGCCACCTGCGTCTTCAGGCCGTCCAGGTCGGAGATCATCCCGTTGAACGAGCGGCTGGTGCAGATGCTCTCCTTCTTGGCCAGTTCCTCATTCGGCACCACGTCCTCGCCGTTCAGCTCCTGCCAGGTGCGCACGATGTTGATGTTGTTGAACGTCTGCCGCACCCAGTCCTTGTGGTGCTGGGCAAAGTCGTAGGCAGTCTTCACGCCCAGGGCCTGCAGCTTCGCGGCATATCGACGGCCAATGCCCCAGACATCCTCGATGGGGAACAGCTTCAGGGCCTTTATGCGTTTTTCGTCGGTGTCTATCATGCAGCAATGGTGGTAGCCCTGATACTTCTTGGCAAACTTCGAGGCAATCTTTGCTAAAGTCTTGTTGGGAGCCAAACCGATGCTGATGGGCATGCCCACCTCGCGCTTCACTCGTTTATGCAGGTTCCATCCCCACTGCTGGAGCTGCCCCAACTCGATGCCGTCCAAGTACATGAAACATTCATCGATGCTATATCGGAAATATGCTGGAGTCTCCTTGCTAATGATGCTGACTACGCAACCACTTCGCGTCAACAAACACCGGTTCTTTATTTTCCACCACAAGGGTATCCTTGTAAATCGTGTCATGAACAACAACCGTCTTTACATCATTTCCCCCTCCTTCTACCTGTCTTGAAAGAGAAACAATAACACCGCCAACGACAATGACAGCTAAAGCGCCAAACAATAATTTCCTCATATTCTTTTCCCTTTTCATTCTTTTATCCTATTAAACGTATCACCAATTTGATTCCAAAAAATCGGAGAGAACGAATGACCGTTCACTTTCTTGATTCTGCTAATCTTGAACGTCCGTTCCTCCTCAATATCCAGGCGATAAGCTTGAATATACAACCCACCATAATAGCGTGAATACCCAATGTCTGCTATTTCACAGGTAAACACCCTCCCACTCAGGGTACAGTATTCTATTTCTATCGTCTGTTTCAACATAACAGCCCTGTCAATCACCTCCTCTATAGCCATCTATTGCAGCAAGTTTAAACGGATCATATTCTTCTGAAGAAAAAAGCACATCACTATTCTCTCCATTGACTTTTGATCCTATTATTTCTCCACCTTCAGTTGGAATGCTAATGGATAATGATTGATCATTACAATTCTCAAAGCGAGTATACTCACCCTTAAACCCCATCATAATGATACCTGTAGCACCTTTACGATGTTTTGATATAATGACCTCGGCTTTACCTTGATAGTCAATCAAACCATCAGCACTCATTAAAATACCATAATACTCTGGTCGATGCAGGAAAATCACCATATCAGCATCTTGCTCAATGGCTCCCGATTCTCTGAGGTCAGACAACTGAGGGCGTTTCCCTTCTGCACCGACACGGGACTCCACGCCACGATTCAACTGACTCAATGCCAGTACAGGGATGTTCAACTCCTTCGCCAACCCCTTCAGTGAACGAGATATCAGCGACACCTCCTCTTGGCGACTATTATACTTCATTCCGCTTGCAGTCATCAGCTGCAGGTAGTCTATCATGATCAGCCTCACGCCATGTTCCTTTACCAAGCGACGAGCCTTTGACCTCAAGTCCATTACAGAGAGTCCTTCAGTATCATCAATATACAAAGGCGCATCCTTTAATATATCAATCTTTTTGTCAAGTCTCAACCAGTCTGCCCTATCCAACTGTCCGCTCAGCAGTTTTTTCCCTTCTATCTTACACGCATTCGACATCAAGCGATTGGTCAACTGAACATCCGACATCTCCAGCGAGAAGAATGCCATTGGTATTTTCTGGTCAGCCGCTATGTTTTTCGCCAACGAGAGAGCGAAGGCTGTCTTTCCCATTGCAGGTCGTCCAGCAATGATTACAAGATCCGAATTCTGCCATCCGCACGTCTTGTCATCGAGATCGGTAAAGCCCGTTGAAATACCCGTAATTCCTCCTTGGTTGGAATGAGCTATCTTCACCAGCTCCACTGCTTTGTCTACTATAGGCGACAATACGGAATAGTCCTTCTTCATGTTCTTCTGCGACAGTTCGAAGAGCGTACTTTCAGCTTCATCCACCACATCTTTGATGTCATAAGTCTCGTCAAAGACTTTCTTTCCCACATCACTGACATAGTGAATCATTTGCCGAGCCAGATACTTTTCTGCCACGATACAGGAATGATAATCGACATTGGCAGACGTGGCCACCCTTGAACTCAACTCTGCTATATAGCCTGGGCCACCAACCTCTTCGAGTTTGCCCATTTTTCCCAGCTTGTCAGTCACCGTCAATACATCAATAGGACTGTCCTCCTGGCTAAGGGTTCGAATGGCATCATACACCATTTGGTTTCTATGCTCATAGAAACTCTCAGGAACCAATTTGTCGCACACCTCCATATAGGCATTTCTGTCTATCATCAAGGCACCAAGGACAGCTTTCTCCACCTCCAGCGCTTGTGGCATCAAGTGACCATACGTAAGGTCCAATGGTTGTGAATCGCTTCTACTATAATTCCTTTGTCCTGGCATCTCGTTTACTTGTCATTCTTCAATTGTTTCCGCTTACCTTCTGCCCATCTCATATTTACTTTGGTGGTCTCAGCCAAAGTGTCGAGAATCTTCACCTTTTCTTCCTCTTCAAGCGAATCATAACGCTTTTTCATTTCCAGAACAATGAACTTCCCATAACCATTTTCATTGTGAAGGTTTTCAATCAGTTCATCCACAGACATCTCCTTGATCTTCCTATCTCTTTCCTCAATTCGTTCCTTGAACATAAACTGAAAGATAGTTTCCTTTATAATTTTCTCCCCATTAATCCACCTGCTGTTGTAAAGCAATACCAACTCTTGGCGTGTCAATGTCTCAAGCATATCCACGCACTTTCTCTGTTCTCCACTCTCCCATCCCTTGTAATGGAACAATTTCACCTGCTGCAAAATGTACTCGTAATCTGTCATAGCTCTACAAAATTGATTTGGTTGCGAAGACTGCGATTAAGCGAGATCAAAAAAAGCTTGCTTTCATTTGCCGAGCGTGAGCAGCCTCGCGTTGTTTACAGCGCAAAGATAGTCAGTTCTATCTTTGCAACCAAACGATTTTGCCTCACAAGGCTTGTGGAAATGCGATTTTATTCCCATACCACTAACTCGCGAGGCAAGGCAATCATCTTCTCCTTACCACGATAGCCGTCAATGAAATAATGTTCAGCAAGCCTCTCATCAAACTGTGAAACAAACGCCCCCCTTATTCTTGCACATTTCTCATTAATTGAATTCAGGCAAGGATTCGTAACGTCTTCAATACTTTGTATAGCGCGCTCATTCAGTCCGGGCGGTCTTATCTTTTGGTACAACTCTGCTAACTCTTTTCTATAGTCAGGCAGACATTTAAAGACGATTCCTTCAGGATGTTTTAGAAATAACAGATATACTGCCTTCACTAAAGGCTCCATCTTAATCTCCATATTATTATAATCTGGCAACATGATACGCCAATCCTTTGTTATTACAAGCCGACTCAGTTTGGGCTCCTTTTCCAAAAGTTTCAATATCAATTTCTCTGCCATACCATGTTCTCTTAACTTTTCGATTTTCTCGCGAACCTCTTTTATTAATCCAGCGACCTCATCGTTGGAGACTGTCCAATAGAACAATTCATCCGCAAAGCCATCTGTAGTTCCCTCCTTCGTCTCTGGCTTTTTCGCTGTGCAAAACAAACCTGCGTTATTGTGTTTGTCATGCACAACTCTCACAATGGCATGCAACTGTTCGATTATCTCTTCATCGGTCCCTTCTTTTAGAGGAAAATAATCACCTTTAATATACTTTGCTCCATGATTGTTGTAAGAATCATCAAAGAAAAACATTCCCTGCTCTATCCTTTCACTATCTTCAGGGTACTCAAGATATTGCATTGGGTAACTCGAATCCAACCTGACATCTACATTTTCGTTGGGCTTGATATCAGGAAACAGATAATGAATCAATCCATCATTAGTAAGCCCTTTTACAATATTTGGCAAATAAATGAATTTGTATTTTTGATAGAGTCGTAAATTCTGATGCTCCATAAAGAAGCGGTTCAGCCGCTCATTATACTCTCTCTCCACATATACGATCTCCCTTACTTTTTCAAAGAATTTGACGCTCAAGCCCATTTCTGGTTTGAACTCAAAGCCATCCACACCATTCTCCACCCGGGGGAGTTCTGCTCTGGTCAATTCCCCATTCAGATAAGCCGCCTTTATACGTTCATCCTCTTTCTTTTTTAATTCCCTCTCGATTCTGCGTTTTTCTTCCTTAATCGTTTCCTGTTTTTTCCAAGCCCTATACTTTCGGTAGCCTCCATGACTTCTTATCTCATCAATATGCTCTGTTATGCTATCCCATAGCATCGTGAAAATAAAATAAAGGGGACCAAACGGAGGGAATAACCAATACAAAACATCATCCCAATCATAATGGCGATTATATCCTTTCTTTTTGCACTCAATGTAATCCGAGATGGCGCCTCCCCATACTAAGAGATATATAGGGATAAAAAGCACCAGCAGAACAATAACCCAAACCTTCATCCTCCTGTGTGTCTTAATTCTTTAAATTTGCTAGCATATCATTTGACTTCTTTACTTTTTCCCCAAAAGCGTGTCTAAACCTCCTTCTTTTGTCAACATTGGAACTATCCTTTTTAACAAACTATGAAGGCAGTCTCTCTGATATGAATAAGACCCACCATCTCGCCTAGATGCACCACCTACAATATATTCCGGTTCTGTTTTGTATCGATAATAGTAACAAAAATCTTCATCGTATCTCTCTAATTTCGTATATAGTGTATCATTTATTAGCCACAACAAGAAATCTGAAGGCATATATCCATATTCGGTTGGGAATAGAACTGTATATTCATACCACTCGACATCATCACGACCGACACGACACTGTCCGTCAATAAAGCAAGTTGCTTTAATATCCAAAATAAAATTTAGTAACAAACGCATCTCTATATTATCATCTAAATTACGACAGTTTCGAATGCCATTAGAATAGCGAAAACCTTCGTTTGCTTTTTCTTGCTCATAATTTAAAAACAAGCCAATATACAATTTTCTTCGTAGGTATCTTTTCAATGCTTCAGGATCATACTTGAAATATTTTGGTAAGTTGTAAATCCGACCTGTGTATCCAATCACATTTTTATTCCAAACGCACTTCTTGATATCTGAATGAATTATTGTCCCAATCAAATCAGAAATATATTTGTTAAAAATGATTCCTTCTTTGCTTTCAAATGTAACATTACATGAAAAATCATGTCCAGTAATTACCTTTATTTCATCCTTTATTTGCACTTGCAGACTATATATCATATTTAGAGCATCATCAAAACAGAATTCAAAAGGTACTGTTTCGTAGGAGTCATAATTTTTTCCTCGGTCTAAATACTCTTGAAAATAGTCGTAATTTATGCAAGATGGTTGAATTTCTGAATCTATAGTATCGTTTATAAGTGGTAGAATATCTGTAAAAAAGAAACTAATAGAAATGGCATTCTTTTCTACTCTTCCATCATATTTATAATATATTACGTCCGTAGAATTAAATATGTTCATTATTCTTTCACCATTCCCTTCTTTCTTGATAAGGGTATAAATTGAATAATGATAAGCAATATCATATTCACCAGAAATCCATTCGTAATCATCGTGTTTTTCTTCATCCACAACTATACAGCTGATGACCACATGCCCTATTTCTAATTCATCCATTTCTTTTCGTTCTCCGTTTATACCTAAGTGGCCCATTTGACATTCTAAGGAATTATCTTTGTTCCTTTTCAACTCGATAAATGGAACGAAATTGGAAACTATAATATAATCCTTGAAAACCTTCTCAACTTCTGAAGAAGAAGGAACTTCTATTACATTTTTATTATTAATTAGAATCATAATTCGTCAAAATCAATTATTTACAGATAAATAAATCCTCAAACAAATTCGGTCATGTATTTTTCTATACCCCCTAAATAAAGTTTTATTCTATGGTTTTTATCAAGAAATAGAAAACTATCTCCTCCTATAAATTTGGCCTGTGGAATTCCGAACACCAGATAGGGAATTCCCCGAAATGTATCAGGCAAATGCCTACCTTCATAATAATCGACTATTGTTATCTCTGTTGAGTCAAACCTTATGAATCTTTTTAGAATTGAATTAATATATGGATCTCCAAAAGAATAGCCCACGATGACTAAATGTTTACAAGTGTTACAATCATTCATAAAAGCTGCGATGCCCCGGTTGAATGGTTCGCTCATAATTCTTTGTGATTTACTATATCCTGCAATTATTGGGAGAAACAATTTGTCTTCGCCAGGATTTCCTCCATTTATCTTTTGGAGATTTTCCAATTCTATTGGAGCGTCTAAAATCTTAAAGACATCACCAGAAGCTAAACTTGTATAAATTGATCCATGTAGATTAAAAAAAGTACTTGGGTGATTTGTGAATTTGGTTAAGTCATATTCATAGCCATTATTGCCCAAGCCTTCATAGAAATTAAGTCCATATTTCAAGGCAATCCTTGGAATGAGCCTGTCGTAATTAAGTGAATAAATTTTAATAGGACTCTTTAGTTTCTTATTCGAAACAAAATTGACAATGTTTTTATGTTTGTTTATATTAAAAGAGTTACAATCATCATAATCCTTAATCCTTTCAATAATATCGTTTATCGCTTCTTTATATATATTCCAAATATCCCATTTGGAACTATATTTATATGCATAAATAGGTTCCAACAATAAGTTTGAACTGAATAGTTTTGAATTATTATCCTCATTTGCAAGTTTCCAATCAAGAATACTTTCTATTGAAGACAATAAAAACTCAAAATTTGCATTTTCATTAGTCCTATAATAAATAGGATTGAAGAATCCATTGCATTCTTTATTATCCAAAAGTCTCTGGGTCAACTCATTTGTGGTTGGCCCTCCATAAGGAATCATAGCACCTGCACCTAATAATACAGTTGTTTTCTCCATCTTCATATCTGAAATTAAAGCTTAGTTCATAGGGCTTTATTCATTGGACGATACAAAGATACAACTTTTTTCTGAAAGAAAAAGGAAAAAGAAAGACTCATTTTCACAAGGCTTGTGAAAATGAAAGATTATTCCCAGACCACTAATTCGCGAGGCAGGGCAATCTTCTTTGCTTCGCCACGCTTACCATCAATATAATAATGTTTGGCGATGTGGTTATCAAACTGACCCACGAAAGCGCCACGAATCCTGGCGCACTTCTCGTTGATGGAATTCAGTAACGGGTTTGTCACATCCTCAATGCTTTGTATTGCTCTTTCCGTCAGCCCCCAAGGTCTCACCTCAGAGTATATTCTTGTCAACTCCTTCCGATAGTTAGGCAAGTCCTTGAATATAATCCCCTCCGGATGTTTCAGGAATAGCAGATATACAGCCTTTACTAAAGGCTCCATGTGAACCTCAACACGGTTTTCTCCAAGAAATAGCCTATAGTTTTTGCTGACAGTCAATTTGAGCAACGGCTGTTCGGTATGTAAAAGGGAGGCAATCTCTTTATCTGTCATACCCAGTTCTTTTAGTTTCTGCACCTTCTCTTTTACCTCTTCTACAAGATTGTTGTAAAGGTCTTGCTTTTCGTTGTTGATGTCTGTGTTTATCATAGTAGTTTAGCTTTGTGGTTTTTGTAATAATGTCGTGATCCTTTATCCTTGTTGCCAAACGCTTCACTCGTCAGTGAACACCTGCTTCTTTATCAGTCGAAGCAGGTATTCAACTGCCTTTGGCGCCTTTTCTCGTGCTGTCGCCAACTTCTGAGCAAATTCATCATTAGCAATGTCTGAGTTGAAGTCATCCACCAGTTCACGAGGTTCATCTGATGTCTTCACCAGCGACAATCCCTTTCGTTTCATCAGGAAGCGGAGCGACAGGATACCCTTGTCATACTTAGGTCTTGCCTTTATCAGTTCCTGCATCAAGTTCAGTCCTAGATCGCCAATATACATCTCATTGAGCATGGCTATCATGTAAAGAACCTTCGCATCAGGTGTTGACATATCAAACACGTCACCCATCAGCACATTCACAGCATCAGCCTCTTGGTAGCGTTCGAGCTTTGCAAGACAGCGCGACTTTACGTACAGTGCCTCCTGACACTGATGCATCGACAGCACACTGTCGGCATAGACTAAAGCCTGCTCATACTCACCAGAATAGAGGCTCAGCAAAGCAACCAGGAACTTGGGTGCCCAGTGGTCTGCTGCTTTTAATCCAGCGGGAACCTCATTGACACACCCGAAGAGCTCTTCATCGCAAATAACGGTGTCGAGGAAACGCTTGGTCTGCTGTATGGCCTCTTTGATGTCGCCATTTTCTGCTTTCTTCTGCACCAACATCAGGTACTGCCTAGCCGCTTCGTCGTATTTGTTGTGAGCCAGCAACTGATAAACGGCCTTACCACTCTCTATCTCGTTGTTGATAATCTGCTCGTCATTGTAGCCACTAGCATACGCCAACACCTCGCGGCTGGTATGAGCATACTGTGGGATGATGGGACGAGACAAATACAGTCCTTCCAACGAGCGAACACGGCTTAGAGCCACGTAGAGCTGTCCTGCTGCAAACATACCCCTACTCAAATCAAGGTAGAGCTTATCGAAGGTCATACCCTGGCTCTTGTGTACAGTGATAGCCCATGCTAAGCGAAGCGGATACTGAGTGAACGTGCCCATTAGCTCCTTCTTCATCTTCCGAGACTCCTTGTCGTACTCGTAGCTGTACGACTCCCATGAGCAATTCGGCACCACGTAGGTCTCTCCACCATCAGTAGTCACCTGTATCTCGTCCTTTGCCAACTTCGTCACCGTTCCAATAGTTCCATTCACCCAACGCTTATGCTGGTCGTTACGGGTGAACATCACCTGAGCACCCACCTTCAGTTTCAACGTCATATCTACAGGGAAACGTTTCTCCTCGAACTTTCCCGTCACCGTCCCTTCGTAGGTGTACTCCTCTGCCTCAATCTCTGCCAACCGCTTCTGATTGAGGGCATCAGCCGTCTTGTTGAGAGAGGCCAGCGTAATCACCGTGCCATCCTCCTTCGTAGGCTGACAAACTCGTTCGTTCAAGTGCATCAGAATCTCTGGAGTCGTTTTGTTCAGACGAATGCTCTCAAGGATTTTGAGGAAAGCCTCATCTTCCTGGCGATACACCTTCTGGAACTCGATCTTCACCATTCGCATGCGCTTGATGACGTCTGCTTTGTAAAAGAAGCAATCGTCCGCATGATAGAGGTCGTGCATCAAGTCACTTTCAGCACCCCTCTTCAGCACTGGTGGCAACTGGAACATATCGCCTACGAAAATCACCTGCTTGCCACCAAATGGTAGTGATGAGCGCAGTGTCTTGCGCATCGTATAGTCGATAGCATCAATGATGTCGCATCTAACCATCGAAACCTCATCTATAATAATGGTGTCCGTATGGATTAGCGTCAGGATTCTTGCTTCGTTCATCTTGCCCATCGTGCCTGGCGTGCAGACATCCATAGGCAGTCCGAAGAACGAATGGATAGTGTCACCACCTGCCAGAATAGCCGACACGCCGGTTGGAGCCAGCGTGACGAACTGCTTATCTACCATCTTCTGCACCTTGCGGAGAAATGTGGTTTTACCAGTTCCTGCACGTCCTGTGAGGAAGAAACTACTGTTGGTGTTGGCAATCAGGTCGTATGCCTGCAACTGCTGCTTGTTCTCTTGGTCGATCATGTTCTCCATAGTCTTAGTGTTTTTCAAGTTTAGGGAGTATCTGGGTTAAACGTGTGTTGAAGTCTGGATCAAGGAAGCTCTTGTAGCATCCTGAGATCAGTGTCTGAGCCTGTTCTGCAATCTGCTCCGCCGGAGTACAGATGCGCTGGGTCTTCATGACGCCAGTCAGGAACTCCTTTACCATCAGTTCTGACTCCTGACGGATAAAATCCTCGTTGCGGAACACCTTGTCGTAGTCACGCTTCTGGATGAGTTCCATCTTCTGCCCGTTGAAGGCATACAACTCGATGCTGTCGATGTAGGTCCAACTGTGGTACAGACCCACCTTCTCGACGATGACGATACGATCGCAGAAACGTATGCCAAGGTAGTAGCGGTGTCCATTGCCACTCTCGTACTCGTCGCAGATAAACATCTTCTGACTGTCATCCCAGACTGGAATATGAACACGCGGATTGCCAAACGTTGGCAGGATGTTGTCAAATAAGCTCTTATTAATTGCTTTGGTCAATGTTGCCATAGTCTTGTAGCTTTTGGTCGGTTTTACTTCTCGTTATCCTTGTCGTAAGCAATAGCCGTTAAGCCAACTGCCTACGTTGAGTTTCCTCTACCATGCCTCTTGCGAAGCTCGTCAGTTCTTGGTCGCTGACCCGTGCCCCCTGCAACTTCAGCTGCCCCTCAAGGAATCCCCTAAGCATGAGGATACTCTGTTCCTTGGCGAACTGCTCATTGAAGATGCGATAATCGCAGCCGCCCCAGTACTTCTGTGCTATGAGGTTGGCCTTTTGCCCATCAAAGCAGTACAGCTTGATACCATTCAGAAAGGTGTACGCATACCCCTGTCCGAGGTCGTAGTACACCATCAGCCTGTTCGAGAGACGGACAGCCTTGTAGTACATATTCCCTGCTGCACTAGTATACCCTTGCGACAAGAACACATTCTTGGCAGCATTGTAGGTTAATGACTCACTTGAGAGTGCTGGAAGGTTCTTCGCTACGATGGTCTGGAGAGCTGTGTTAGTCATAGTCTTCGATTTTTACGTTCCCACCACTAAGCATTTGCAGCATCAATCTCGAGGTGGTATCGATGATTGACGCTGCAAAGTTAAGGCGATTTCTGCAACCTTGCAAGAAATACAACCTTGCGAACAGTTCCGTTCTACTTGGAACCGTTTTTTACTTTTCTAAAGATTCGATATTTGTTGCAAAGTATGGATATTCTACCTTCGTTGCTATGTTTATGTTAGGACTTTCCTCTATTACAACTACCTTTTTGCCAATCATTCCTTTACTTGTTGCATACTTTGCAGAAATACAGATGCATGACTCTCGTCCAGGTCTTTTGCTTTTTATTACGCAGATTGATTCATTCCCCTCAATCTTCTCCACGGTTCCAAAAGTTTTGCATTGTTTCTTATTCTTATTTGTATCTTTATTGGCTGCTATATACTTTCCCATAAAGACTGCTATTTCACATATTTGCAGTGCAAGACTATAAATCAGATATTGAGAATTGCAAACATTATCTTTGAAATACGCCCCCAATTTCTTTAGTTCATCATCATTCAACGTCCGCGAATGGGAATTGATATTGCCTAAATTTAGCACTTGGAACATCATGTCTTTAATATGTGCAGGAACGACACTGTCTTTGACTCCACCAAAGCGAATCCCTATCCAATCCGCATTTCTACCTGAAAGGAACTGTACGCACTGGTTCAAGTTGACATCATCTTTATCTTTTCCGATAAACTCATCTGGAATAATGTTGGCTTTATAGGCTTTTCTGAAGATATATTCCAAAGTCTGCCTCAAAGGATTGTAATAGAGTAAAGGATCTATATTCTTTTCTGGGAAATGCATCGCTTCCAATATGTCAAGAATCTTCTCACAACACCATGTATCAAAAGATTCAAGTTGTTCTATTGCATCTAGATAAAACGTTTTAACTTGAAACCGCGTTGATTTGCTAGCAGTATTCTTTATATCTTGAATGAGTTTCTGATCATCACGCTCCTTGATGTAATATGTTCCAAAGGCCTGTTCAAAAGTCTCATTGTCCATCAAATCCGGTTGACCTGTGGAAATAAAGTAAGGAACCTTGCGCAACAACGATTTTTCATTAATGTGCTGTACGGCTTTCCTTAATCCATCCAATCTTGGTACTTCGTTCTCAGACTCATCATACATTTTGGCATCAAGAATAATAGCATCCCATTTCTTGGGATTCTTATCAAACTCATCCATTCCTGCCTTTTGAGTTCGGAACGGATGAAGATATATTTGATGAATCACCTCACACTCTTCTTTGAATGCGTCCATCTTTTCCCATTCGTCATCAATCCAAATGACTTCATACTTTGTCTTCATATTGTTGCTATCGGTAATAGTATTCTAACTGTTGTAATTCCTTCTTTGCAGAAAATGTCATAGTCACCTCTGTAATGGTTTACTATAGATTTGACAATATAGCCACCAGAGCCAGTTCCCGCATATCTGCCTGCCTTCTCGCCCTTCATGCCATAACGAGCTTTCGTCATTCCCTCTGGTAATGGCTGACCATTGTTTGAAAAGTCTATCTGATACATATCACGCTTTTCGTCTATATCAAGATTTATCCAAATTTTATAATCAGCTTTAGACGCATCTGTAAATCCATGAGTACGAGCATTCTCTATTATATTTTGGACCATTCGATCAAAATCCAATGGAGAAATTAGCGCATATGAGAAGTGTAATGGAAAAGGATAATTCCCTTTTTCTGTTTCGAACTCCTTTATATTATCAAGGTAATACTCTATCTTGTTTTTTAGATATTCCTTTGCCTTATCCTCTTTATAATTGAAAGTAATATTGTATCCATTTCGATTATATTCTGTGATAAGTCCTTGTAGATGCTCAATAATTGGGAATCGCTCTGGTTCACCAAACTTTTCTTCATCACTAAGATGCTCTATTATGTCAGAAAGATGCCTCAATGCATCACCGAATCGGGTAAGTTGATGATTTAGATGAATCTGGACATCATCTAATGTAGACATATTGTCAATATAATGCTGCATCAAATTCTTTGAAGAATTCAACTGCTTCATGTGAGGACGCATATCATGCTTCCTCATTCTGACCTCGTTTATATACTCCGTCTTCATAGTCTGAACTTTATCTCCCAACTCATTAGTAACAGACTCTTCTCGCTTCATCCGGTAGAGTTCGTCACCAATAATACGCTTGTCCGTAGGAACAAGTATATCATTCAGATGATGGTAAAGTCCATATTGTTGATATGCTATCAGTTGTCTATATACAACAGGCAATCTCAAGAGGGCAGCCAATGAATTGACATCAAAGTCCTCCTTAGGGCAGAAAACAAGGATACCGCTACTAACAGCATATGGTTTCCCTGTCGCACGAACAACAGCAACTTGAACCCCTGACTCAGCAGATTGTTCATAGAGAACAGCATCAGTATTGCCGTCTACATAAGTGCATTTACGATAGTTTAAAACGTGATGCCCTTTCTTGGTATTCATTTGAGCCCAAATAGAATCCACGAACTTGCCATCCTTGTCAAAACCATAGTCTTTATCACTACTTTCAACAAAAGGTGGATTGTTTGGACAATCTGCCTTCCCTATACCAGACATATCCAAATCCCCAATGTTTAATGGCGTTAAGTCACTCTTGGTTATCCATGGCGTGTCTTCTGGCAAGTCAAATTGCACATCTCGAACTTTTGCCGACACCACAGAACAAAGTGATGATAGCGGGACTGGATGTTCTGCTTCCGATGGTCTTTCAATCACGTATACCTGTGGTATGAGAATTTCTGGTGATAATTCCTCTGAGAGCACTTTCACCACTTTTCTCAATCCCGTATTAGGATCAATGCCATCATTCATCAAGAGTGCATTGAACTTTGCATTGTCGAAGGTCGACAAATAATTCTTTTTGTCAGAATCATTACTTGCCAAACGAGCATCAATGAGAACGACATCGGACTCCGAGTGCCCTTTTTCTGCAATTAGCAAGCAATACTTGTCTGAAGACGCATTATCGCCCATTACCTGGGGCATCTGGATAATCTCCTTAATAGACCTATCCTCAACAAGCATTCGTCTAAAATGGGCATTGACATCTGCAGATGCAATTTCCTCATCAAGTTTTTCCTTAAAAGAAGGAATTTCTTTGTATTTCATTGTTTCAGAAAGAGTCCTTCTATACGAAGTATTCCCTTTATCCGCCAGAACATTTGAGGGACAAATCAGTACAAGCTTGCCGTCTATAGGTAAATTCTTATAAGCTTCACATAATCGAGCAATCGTCTTGCTGTCATCATCATCTTTTGGGAGATATGACACAATCGCGTCATATGATGAAGGCGTTGCATTGTCTTCAGCATCTATGTTGTTGGCATATAAGGCAACCCTCGTCCATGCATAAAACATGCTGTCGCAATAATACTTACAGCCTTCGAATAAATTTGCTAATTGAGCAAAATACGTATTAGGATAATAGACCTTTGAGCCAGCAGAAATCTCTGTTCGAGATTTGATAAGTTCAAGAACTTCACTTGGGATAGTGAAAACATCCTTGCCGTCATAACGATTAACGCTGTCTAGATCGTCACATGGGGTCTGAATGATATAATTCACCATTTCTTTAAAATGAGAACGAAGGAAGTCTTCCTCGTCAGCTGTAAAGACGGTGGCATCGTAATAATCTGCAAGAAACTGTGAAAGGACATCCTTATCAGCATTATTCCCTGCAACTTCAGAATAAAAATGGCCAAGAAGATGGTCATTAACTCTTAAAGTCTTTACCCATTCTTCTGGCATATCTGGTGACATATCAAATCCGAAAGCGCCAAGTCCATCCTCATGAAGTTTTATTGCAGCATCAAGGTTTACTTTATCCCAGCATGCCTTCTCCGCCTTAGCATCTTTAGCAATCTTACTCTCCTTACCTATCTTTGTACGGTAAAGCTCTACGAGGTTCATTACTCTCTGCTGGATCTCTGTGTTCTGTGCGTTCTGCATAGTCTCTTGTGTTTTTGTTGGTTAGTACTCTATGTTCAGCATTTGTGTCTCAAATGCGCTGCAAAGGTACAACCTATTTCTGATTGCTGCAAGGAAATCACCATTACGAACGGTTCCATTCTCCTTGGAACCATTATTTGATATAACTTGTAATCCTATGGTGGTATTCAGCCTTGGCATATTCAATCACATTTGATAGCGCAAAGATACAAATTATATTGGAAAAGAGCCAACAGAAATACTGTTTATTGTCATTTTTTCTCGCTTTTTATTAAGATTTTGATACAAAAGCTTGGTATTATCAGAAAAAGTATATATCTTTGGACCAGTTTTAATGATTAAGCGTGCCACTTGGGCCATAATCAATAAAACGGGATGAGCAATGGTGCTCATTTGAACAAATACAAAGAATTTAGAAAGGTATTATTATATGAGTGATGCAGAGAAAGAAATGTATGTTGAGAGTCTAAAAAGGCAAGTTCGCAACCGTTATAAACAAGATGTGGCAGATGACTTGTGCAGGAGGTTGGATGCCGCAAAGAAGGGTGCTGATGTATTGGAGCAGTTGTATAATCAGCAACAGCAATCTTTAGAAAACATAATCAAACTCTTATAAATCTTTTTGACATACACCATGCATAAATCTAATGAGGTGGGGGAAATGTACCAGATATGTCGAATGGAAATGCAATGGATTGCAGTGAAATCCGAGTAGACCACCCCTCCCGCATTGCTATACTCTATTAAGTATCTTTATTTCAATTAATTACAAAGGCACGCGTTATGATTTTTGTCGCAAATATTGTCGAAATATGCGACAAAACAGATAAACCGAACCATTATAACATTCGGTATTGGCATATCCTTTCTATTTTGACAGTACTACACTTTATTATTACTTGTATTCTTGTGACACAATTGATCCCAATACGGCTGTAAATGAGTGCGAATAAGAGCGCCTACATCAGTAAAAGATAATGGCGTGCTGTACTTGATTCGTTTGAGGAATCCTTTCCAATACTGTGAACGATTATTATCAGTGAAGAAGTCCTCGCTGAATAGTGGGTGATTCTCTATATAATCAGTACCACGATTGGCAAATGTAGCTTTGATAGCTTCTGAGAGGGTTGCCGGATCTATTATCTGCTTTGACAGAATCTGGTACACATCAAAAAAGTCCTTCATACGACTGTTTCCAAGCGATAATGAAATCATTGCCTGAAACTTCTCTGCAACAACAGTCTCTAACGAGTAGGCCAAGATATTAGCACCAGGGGCGGTGTCAATCAAAGCCGGGAATGCCAACTGTTGGGGAGATGGGGTGATGACATCACCGAACCCTATATCCA
>Ga0247609_10003346_pt1 | contig 16304 bp, 16 predicted proteins | sample 172DNAGHGlowgp2_FD_193487 | JGI IMG/M metagenome (GOLD analysis project Ga0247609, IMG submission 193487) | Sheep rumen microbial communities from Palmerston North, Manawatu-Wanganui, New Zealand - 1728 DNA GHGlow gp2 | ecosystem: Host-associated > Mammals > Digestive system > Stomach > Rumen ...
CATATTTTGATGGATTCTATTTAATGAGGTGATAAGATGAATATATTATTATTTATAGTTACTTTAGTATTAGGATTATCATCAGTAATCTTAATGTATAAATATTTAGGTAAAACAGGTTTGTTATTATGGGTAGCAATTGCTACGATAGTATCTAATATTCAAACTGTTAAATTAGTAACAGTATTTGGATTAGAAACAGCATTAGGAAATATCTTGTATGGAAGTGTATTCTTAGCTACTGATATATTAAATTTAAAATATGGAGAAAAAGCTGCTAAGAAATCTATATTAGTTGGATTCATAGCAATGATTATGATGACAATATTTATGACATTAAGTTTAATATATGTTCCTAGTAGTAATGATTTTGCTCAAGAAAGTTTGAAAACAATATTCACTGTTAATGCTAGAATAACAATAGCAAGTATTACTGGCTTTGTAGTAAGTCAGTACTTAGATGCTAAGATATTTCATAAATTACAAGAAAAATATAAAAAATTATGGTTAAGTAATAATGCTAGTACTATTATCTGTCAGTTAATAGATACAATAATCTTTGTGACGATTACTTATGTAGGTCTATTAGATTTTAAAACATTATTAATATTAATGTTAACAATGTATTTATTTAAAGTAATTGTTGCAATATTAGATACACCATTTATTTATATATCGTCTAAAATAAAGGTTAAAGATGAGTTTTAAAATATTCATTGATTGTGATGGGGTTATTCTTGATACTTGGGATTTAATCTATTCTAAGTATCAAGAAGTTTATAAGATTACGGAATTAGATGATAATAAATTGCTTAAGGTAATGGATGATTTAGGTTGGTATAGAATTATTAATGATAGTGAAGTTATTAATGATAGTATAAATAAAATAAAGGAATTAAGTAAGAAATATGATGTTACGATAGTTACTAAAGTAGTAGCAGAAGGTGAGAAGAAGGAAAAAGATATCTTCTTTAAAAAGAATGGTTTAGATAAAGTAGTATATGTTTCTTATGAAGGAAAGAAAATAGATAAAGTACCAGTTAAAGGTAATATCTTAATTGATGATACAGTTAAGAATCTTGATGAATGGAATGAAGAGGGAGGTATATCTATCTTCTTTAATAGATATTTAAATAATAAAGATGGATATAATAAAGAAAATACTAAATATAAAATGATTGATGACATTAATAAAATATATGATACAATTGAATTATTAGAGAGAGGTAGAATATGAAAACTAAATTAGTATTGACTGGCATTCTTAAAGATCATGATAAGTTATTAGCTGTAAGAAGATCATTAGATGATGATTTATTTGCGGGAGCTTGGGAATTCCCTGGTGGACATATTGAAGAGGGAGAAGATATTAAAGCAGGTCTTGCAAGAGAATTAAAGGAAGAAATTGGTTTTAAAGGAGATTTTGAACCAAGAATCGTTAACTATACTGATGAAGTAAAAACTAAAAATGGTGAACTTGTTCACAATGTTGAATTAGATTTTGTTATCGAAGTAGATAGTAAAAAAGTTAAAGTTAAACTAAGTGATGAACATTGTGATTATAAATGGGTTACTAAAGATTCTGAATTATTTGATGAATATATTCAGGCAAAATTAACTAATATATAGAAAAGCTTTAAAAAGAGCTTTTTTATTTTGTTATTATTTTTTACAAATTACTAAAGATGATTTATAATACAAAGCACTTAGGGGGATTTTTATGGAATTTGATTATCAAAAATTAGGTAGAGAATATATGTTAGGTATACAAAGGTATGGTTACAATAGATCTAAATATTTAAGTAGTTATCAATTATTAGTAGATGATGAGACAAGGAGACAAATAATTGATAATTATAAGAAATGTATTTTTGATGTTATTAATTATTTAAGAAAGATATTCCCAAATGGTTTTTTAAAAAGAGAAGGTACTATTACAGTTGATTATGAAGAAATGATAAACAATATTGGAGTAGATGCTATGAATTTTATTGAAGTTCCTAAAATGAGTGGTACTATTTATCCTGTAATAGGAAGTGATGCTCGTTTGACTTTCGAAGATAACGTTTTAGTTTCAGCAGCCAAATTAGAAACAATACCAAATTTACCAAAAAAATATAAATCAAAAGCTTTTAATGATGTATTAAATGGTCATAGTATTTATGAAATAAGAGATTTATTGGATAATCTAGGAGTTTTACCTGTTTATAATAATATTGATGTAATGATTAGTGAATATGGTATGCGTTTAGAAGAAAGTGTAGAATTTATTAATAATGTTATTATTAAATTATTATTAAATGGTACTGAAGAAGATTTTATTAGGGCTTATTTTTTTGATCGATTAATGAGTGCTAACTTCGATTTCGATGAATATAAAACAAATAAAAGAACTAAAAAATAGTTCTTTTTTGTTATAATAAAGTTGGTGATGTTATGAAAAGAAAAGCATTTGCTAAGATTAATTTGAATTTAATTGTTTTAAATAAAAGAAAAGATAACAAACATAATATAGAATCTATTTTTCATAAGATCGATTTATTTGATGAAGTAGAAATAACTAAAAATAATTTAGGTGAATGTTTAATATCATGTAATATTCCTGAGTTAGAAAAAGATAATTTAATAATGAAAGCTTTTGAAATACTTAAAAGCGTTTATGATATTACGGGTGTTAATGTTAAATTAAATAAAAGAATTCCAATGCAGGCTGGTTTAGGTGGTGGAAGTAGTGATTGTGCTTCTTTTATTAGAGGAATGAATGATTTATTTGATTTAAAAATAACTAATGAAGATTTAGTTAAGTTGTTTGCACCTCTGGGAGCAGATATAGTTCCTTGTTATTATGATGTTCCTTTATTAGCTAAAGGAGTTGGAGAGAAAGTAAAGAAAATTAATAGTAATTTAGAATTTAATTTGGTTTTAGTAAAACCAGATATAAGTTGTAATACGAAAGAAATGTATCAAAGAATAGATAATGAAGGTTTAATTGATAAGAATAATCAAAGTACAGAGAAAATATTAAAAGCCTTAGAAGATGGAGATGTAAAATTATTAAGTAAAAATCTTTATAATACTTTTGAGAGTGTAGTTGATTTACAAAATGTAAAAGAAGATATTATAAAGACGGGAGCTATAAATGCATTACTATCGGGATCTGGTTCTAGTTTATTTGGAATATATGAAAATGAACAGGATGCTAAAAAAGCATATGAATTGCTAAATAAAAAATATGAATGTTATTTATGTAAATCAATAAATATTGATTAAAAAAATATATTATCTATGATATAATGATAAAGGTGGGACACGATGGTAATAAAGAAAGTTGATTCACATAGTAAAGATGTTGAAACTGGTTTATTAACTGGGTGTTTTGTATACGGGAAACGATTATAGATTGTTTCTTTTTATTTTGGTAATTATATATTTAAATAGATATAATTATAGAGAAGGAGAGATGTAGATGAGAGATTTAGGAACAGTAGTTAGGGGGATTAGAACACCTATCATTAAGGAGAATGATGATCTTGAAAGTATAGTTGTAGATTCAGTTTTACAAGCTGCTAGAAATAATAGATTTGAATTCCATGATAGAGATATTGTAGCTATTACAGAAGCTGTAGTAGGTATTTCAGAAGGTAATTATGTAACTGTTGATCAAGTAACAAAGGATATTAAAAAGAAATTTGATAATCCTGATGAATTAGGAATTGTATTTCCAATATTGAGTAGAAATAGATTTTCTATTATATTGAAAGCTATTGCAAGAAGTACAAAGAAACTATATGTATTATTATCTTTCCCTAGTGATGAAGTTGGTAATGGAATATTAGATGAAGATAAATTAGAAAATAGTGAATTTAATTTAGGTAGTGTAATAACTGAAGAAGAATATGAAAAGTATTTTGGAGATTGGTTACATCCATTTACAGGAATTAATATGATTAAATTCTATCGTGAATTGATTGAAGCTGAAGGATGTAAAGCAGAATTCGTATTATCTAATTCAGTAACAGATATCTTAAAATATACTAATAATGTATTATCTTGTGATATTCATACTAGATTAAAGACTAAGAAATTATTAGAAGATAAGGGAGCTAAAGTATTTGGTTTATATGAAATTATGAATGCTCCAGTAGATGGTTCTGGATATAATGAAAAATATGGTATGTTAGGATCTAATAAATCGACAGAAGAAAGATTAAAATTATTCCCTAGAACTGGTCAAAAATTAGTTGAAGCTATTCAAAGAAGATTAAAAGAAGCTACTGGTAAAACTATTGAAGTAATGGTTTATGGAGATGGTGCATTTAAAGATCCTGTTGGTAAGATTTGGGAATTAGCTGATCCAGTTGTTTCACCAGCTTATACTAGTGGTCTTGAAGGAACTCCTAATGAAATAAAACTTAAATTCGTTTCTGATAATAAATTCCCAGATTTACGTGGTGATGAATTAAAAGAAGCTATTAAAGAAGAAATTAGGAATAAAGCTAAAGACTTAAAAGGCCAAATGGTTACTCAGGGTACTACTCCTCGTAGATTAACTGATTTAATAGGATCATTATGTGATTTAACTAGTGGATCAGGAGATAAAGGTACACCAGTAATATTCATTCAAGGATATTTTGATAATTTGTCTAATGACTAAAAAAGAACTTAATTAGTTCTTTTTTATTGTATAATTATAATAGGGAAGAGGTGGGGAAGTGATATTAGCATTTTGTGATAAATCATATATTGTGCAAATAATGTTAATAGTTAAAACTTTCTTTAAGATAGTATGTTATTTAGCACCTCTTATTGTTATTATTATTTCAATGATTCATATCTTTAAAACAGTATTAACTGGTAAAGATGATGATTTAAAAGACGCTTTAAAAGTTACAGTTAAAAGAATAATAGCTGGTTTACTTATTGCTTTTTTACCGGCTTTAATTAATTATGTTTTTACTAATTTGGTTAATGCCAAAGAAGTAGACTTTTTAGCTTGTTTTGAATCGGCTTCAAAAGAAAAAGTACAGTCTTTAAAAGCTAAAGAAAAAGCTGAAGAGGTAGCTAAAGCTAAAGAAGAAGAAAAGGAAGACGAAGCACAACTAAAGAAAGCCTGGGAAGCCGAACAAAAACAAAAAGGAGCTAAAAAGCAATCTTTTGAAGAATGGAAGAAAAAGAAGGAAGAGGAAGAAAGAAAGCAACGAGAATTAGAACAGCAGCGTATGCAACAGCAACAGCAGCAACAAGGTGAAACTTCAATGCCACCTGGAGCTTCTGGAACTATCTCCGATGTTAAAATTGGAGAGAATGGAGTAAATGTTAAACAGTTTCATGCTTCTAATGGTGTTAATATGAAATATATTGAAGTATTACCTACTGGTTCGACATCTAATTTACCATTAATTATTTTCTTACATGGTTCAGGAGAAACTAATAGTGTAGGTGGTGTGAGTAAGTTACCAATTGTTTCATATGTTGCTAATGATTGGGATCGTTCTAGTAAACCATTTATTTTTATAGCACCTGTAGCACCTTCAAGTGGGTGGTCTGGTAATAAGATATCGGCTGTAAAAGGTTTAATTGATACGGTTGTATCGCAGTATAATGTTGATACTAATCATATTATTATTACAGGAATGTCAATGGGTGGATATGGAACTTGGAATATGTTAAAAACATATGGAAGTTTCTTTTCCGCAGGAGTACCTATGAGTGGATGTTCAAGTATTGATGTATCTAATTTTATAAACGTTCCAATAAGAGCTATTGTTGGTGGACAAGAAGGGGAAACTGCAAGTTGCATGAAAAATGTTGTAAATAAGGTAAATAATAGTGGTGGTAATGCTATAATAAATGTAGTACAAAGAGCATCACATGGTACGATTCAAAAATATTATCGAAATGAAGAATTATTTAATTGGATGTTAAGCCAATAGGAGGATTGTTTATGAAAAAATTTTTAGTAATTATTCTTTGTCTATTAGTATCAGCTGGAATAGGAATAGGAGTTGGATTTAGTGTTTATAAATTCAATCATCATGAAGAGCCTAATAAAGATGACAATAAAATCAAAAATGTTAAAGAAAAGAGATATGATGGAGAAACTTATTATATATACGATGGAAAGTATGATGGGGAATATAGTTTAGAGTATTATGATTTCCCTAAACCAGCTGGCAGTAGATCACAATTCGTTGCAAATTTTAATAAAACAGATGTGTTGGATTATGATGAATATGTAGATTTTATTGAGGAATATGATTTAAAGAAAGAGTACTCTGATTCTTCAAAGAATTATGTAGTTATTTCATATGCTGTAATTGGTGGTCAAGGAATAGAAGTTAAATTAGCTAATGTAGAGGCTAAATCAAAGAAAGCAACTGTCTATTTATATGAAGAAAAGAAGTATTCAGATGGTGATATATCTGCCTATGTTTTGGTGATACCAACAGAAAAAAATCCAAAAGAAGTTGAAGTTATTAGTTTAATAACTAATGAAGAATTTAAGAATATTAAAAAATATGGACATAAAGAAGATCCTAGATATATAACAGAAGATAAACCAATGATTTATATTTATCCAGAAAAGGAAATGGATGTTAATGTTAAATTAGGATATCCTGATAAACTAACAACAACTTATCCAAAATACAATAATGGTTGGAATGTAACAGCATTACCTGATGGTACTTTAAAATATAATGGTAGAGAGTATTATGGTCTTTATTGGGAAGGCAATAAACATACTGCTAAGGTAGAAAATGAAGGTTTTGTTGTTAAGGGTGAAGAAGTAGAAAAATTTTTAGAAGAAAAATTAAATATTTTAGGTTTGACAGAAAGAGAAGCTAATGAATTTATTGTTTATTGGTTACCTAAGTTAGAACATAATAAATATAATTATATTAGATTTGAAACTCAAGAAGAAATAGAAGAATATATGCCTTTAGAAGTAAGTCCTAAACCTGATACTATAATAAGAGTTATTATGGATTATAAGGTTTTAGATGATAGAATAAATGTTAAAGAACAAGTATTAGTACCACAAACAAGAACTGGTTATACGGTTGTTGAATGGGGTGGATCAGAAATTAAATAAAAAGATGATTTAAATCATCTTTTTTTCATTGTATAATGATTACAAGATAAGGAGATGTTTATGAAAAAGAAAACTATTTTTTTGCTAATTATTATTGCTTTATGTTTAGTGGGTTGCGGTAAAAAAGAAGAAAAGAAAGAAGAAAAAAAGACTGGTCCATTAAGATTAGAAAAATTAAATGATTATGATGTTGAGACAACACAAACACTATTTTTTAATAGTGAAGGTGACTATATGTTTTTATCTAGTTATAATCGTTTCACTGGAAAAAATGTATTTACTGTTTTTAAAAATGGTAAAGTTATTAAAGAAGTAAAAGGGGACGTTAGAATATTAACTGATAATAGATATATTCTTCGTGATGATAATGGTTCAAAATTTACTTTAGTCGATTATGATGATATTGGTATAGATGAAGAGACTGCTTATAGTTCCTTAGAATATGCTGGTAAAAATAGAGTAGCAGCTAAAAAGGATAAAAAGGCTGGTTTAATTACGACTGAAGGTAAAACAATTATTGATTTTAAATATGAAGAAATTCAACCAAGTTTCAAATATGATAAAGAGGGACCGGATGCATCAAGAGTATACTTTGATTACTTCCTTGCTAGTAAAGATGGAAAAGTTGGAGTTATTGACTATAAAGATAATGTTATTGTTCCTTTCGAATATGATAGAACTAAATATGATAGTGATGATGAAGAAGCTGGTTATTATCTAGGAGATATTGGTGAAGAAGGAGGAAAAATATTCTTCTTCTTAAAAGCTAATAATAAAAACTGTGTAATAAATGAATCTGGAAAAGTATTACTTGAAAGTAAGGGTAATATTTATAGTGATGAAGGACATTTCTATACTGTAGGAAAGAATGAATTTGATAGAACTTATTATGATCTAGATGGTAAAGAAATATCTAATGTTAAGTTTAATGATAGAGATATGACTGGTTTAGATTATCCTGAAACTATTAGAACAGATATGGATTTAGAAATCTTTGTTTCTAAAAATAAATTAGTATATTTTGATGATAAGAATGCTAGACATGAAATTGAAAACGTTCATTATGTTGATCATGAAGGATATTTTATAACTGATGATGTTTACTTTGTTGATGTTAAAAAGGGCGTAGAATTACATTCATTAAAAAATGATTCATTAATAGATACTTATGATAATGTTGATTTTGCTAATGATAAATATTTTATGGTATGTAAAGATAAAAAATGTGGTTTAGTAGATTTCTCTGGTAAAGTAGTACTACCTCTTGAATATGAAGAAAAAATAGGATCTTCCTTTGGCGATGTATATTTTTATAAAGGTAATGAATATGTAGTGTGGAATAATGATAATATATATAAGTATACTTGTAGTGAAGGTAATGGAATTGAAAATGATGTTTTAACACCAACAGATAAATACTACATAGGTTATGATAAAAAAGAAAATACTTATATGTATAATACAAAATGTGAAAAAGTAGATACTGGTAGATTAAGAAATTATTTCTTTATAGATGATCTTAATATAATAATAGCGGAATTATGGGATAGTATGAAAGAAGATGGTCGTGATACTTACGATTATGTAATCTTTAATGATCAAGGTGAAGTTATTACTTTTGAAAATAAAGATGATGCTAAATTTACTTTCTATTTAGGTAAGATTGATGGGGTTCCATATTTCTTAACTGATAAGGGTATGTACTATTTAACTAATGAATAAGAAATGACGACTTATGTCGTCTTTTTTTTTGATTATATGATATAATTTTTTTAGAGTAGGAGAGAAGTAAAATGGATTTATGGGTTTATATTTTAATAGGAGTTATTGTTGTTATACTTATTTATGTATTAGCTACGTATAATAGTTTTGTTAAACTAAAAAATAGAGTAAAAGAAGCTTTTTCAACAATGGATGTTTATCTAAAAAAAAGATGGGATTTGATTCCTAATATTGTTGAAGTAGTTAAAGGTTATGCTAAACATGAAAAAGATACTTTAAAAGAAATAGTAGAAATAAGAAATTCTGCTTATGATAAGATGGATGATTCTACTAAAGTTGATACTAATAATAAAGTTACTCAGTCTTTAAGTAGAATTATGGCTTTAGCTGAAGCATATCCAGATTTAAAAGCTAATGAAAACTTTAAAGAGTTACAAACTGAATTATCTAAAGTAGAAGAAGATATAGCAAATGCTAGAAAATATTATAATGGTTCTATTAGATTATATAATAATAAAGTTCAAATGGTACCTAGTAATATAGTTGCAGGTTTATTTGGTTTTAAAACAGAAAAAATGTTTGAAATTCAGGTGGAAGAAAAAGAAAATGTTAAAATAGAAATGTAGGTGTGTTTAATGGATTTTATTTTTCCTATATTATTTATTTTTATAATAACATATGTAGTTGTTTCTACTAGTAGGAAGAGTGATGCCGTTGTATTAAAATCTAAGTATTCATCATTATCTATTTGGAGTGGTTTATTAATTTTTATTGCAATATTTGCTTTAGCTGGACTTACTATTACATCGATAGCTGTAACAATTGATAGAAATAGTACAGATGGTGGTTCAGAAAGTGTTGCTGATGGTTTTACAATTGAAGATTATGAAGTAATTTTGAATGTTGATAAAGATTATTCAATTGATGTTACGGAGAATATAACAGTTAATTTTACGGAGTCAGGACATCATGGTATTTATAAATTTATTCCTTCTTGGTTACAGTATACTGATAAGAATGGTGATACTCAATCAAGAAAAGCTATCGTTAGTGATATTACTTCTGATGAACAATTTAGTTTAGATAGAGTTAAGAATAAAGATCGTATTCGAATAGGTTCACCTAATACTACATTACCGGTTGGTACACATGATTATTCTATTCATTATACATATGATATGGGTGGAGATATCTATGATGGCTTTGATGAGTTTATTTTCCATGCCTTTGGCGATTATTGGGGAACAAGAATTAATAATGCAAGAGTTGTTATAGTTCTACCTGATGATGTTGATGGTAGTGAGATTAGATTCTTTGCTGATAAGAAGAGAAAAAAAGATATTACAGATCAAGTTATTACTAGTGTTAGTTCTAATACGATAATTGCAGAAGTTAAAGCTGATTATAATTTAAGAAAAGCATTAACAGTTGATGTTGTATTACCGGAAGGATTCTTTAATGCTTCAAAAAGCGATGCTGAAAATTATGGGTATTCATCATTTATTCTTTGTATGATTTGCGTCTTATTTGCACTTATGTCTTTTGTTTTATGGTTAAGATATGGTAAAGATTTACCGGATGTACCAGAAACAGTTGAATTTTATCCGCCAGCAGGATTAGATGTTGCTGAATTAGGATATATTCATAAGGCGGATACTGGTAAGAAATTAACAGTAGCAACGATTATTTCTTTGGCAAGTAAAGAATATATTAAAATTTCAGAGAATAGTGATAAAACAGATGTTACAATTACTAGAAATGTTGGACTTACTTTTGATAAAGCAATAGATAGAACTGTTATATTAGCTAAATTAAAGGATTTTGATCCTAATACATCTGGTGCTGATCAAGAATCAATTAATTTTATGAATAATAATTTCCATAATAAGAAAACTACAGAGGTATTTATTAAAGATAATATTGATCAGACTCTTGCTAGTATTTCTTTCTTAATAAAAAATGAATATCTTAAAATTGAATCTGATACGATAAATGATTATACAGATGAAGCTATTAAGAATATTAGAAAAGATCTTGAGAAAAAGAATAAGAAAGATGTTAATTTTACGGAAATAGAAGAAAAAGTATTTAATGCTTTATTTGAAGAAAAGGATGAAGTTGTATTATCAGAACATAAAACATTCTATAAAGTATTTAGTGATGTAGCTAATATTGTTAGAAATAAATATGATGATATTATTAATGATATTGATGCTCATAAAGCAACAGTTATTTCTGCATTATGGTTAATAATTTGTATTGTTTTATGGGGTATAGCTTATTGTTTTATTAAAGATTTAAATCCAACTCTTAGTTTTGTTTATTTAGTTGGATATGCTGCTAATATTATTTCGTTAGTATTTACAATACTAATGAAGAGAAAAACACAATTAGGTGAGGAATTAACAGCTAAGATAAATGGCTTTAAGAATTATATTGAAGTAGCTAGAAAAGATCAAATAGAGATGTTAGTTGAAGAAAATCCAAATTATTTCTATGATATTTTACCTTATGCTTATGTACTTGATGTATCTAAGAAATGGGTAGAGAAGTTTGAAAATATACCTATACCTGTTAAGGATAGTGGTAGTTTCGATTATACGAATATTGATGTATTTGATAATATTTCTAGTTCTGTATATGTACCTTCTTCCGGTGGCGGAGGCGGCTGCGGAGGAGGATGTTCTTCATGTGGTGGTGGATGTTCTTCCTGTGGAGGCGGTGGATCATGGTAAGAGATTTTGTCTTACAATGGCATCTTAGTGAAGCTTGTAATTTAAAGTGTAAGCATTGTTATCAAGAAGACCATGTTCCAATGCAATTATCTTATGAAGAATTAATTTCGATATTGAATCAATATCGAAATCTGCTAAAAAATCTTAAAGTAAAAGGACACATTAATATAACTGGTGGAGAACCATTGTGTTCTCCCCATTTTTTTAAATTATTAGACGAATTTAAGAAAGATAAAGATTTGTATTCTTTTTCTATTCTAACTAATGGAACATTAATTAATGATGAAATGGCTGCAAAAATAGCTAGTTATAATCCAGAATATGTTCAAGTTAGTTTAGAGGGTGGAAAAAGAATAAATGATTATGTAAGAGGCAATGGAGTATATAAAAAAGTTGGTGAAGCTATTAAGTTATTAAAAAAATATAATGTATATGTTTCACTATCTTTTACTGCTACAAAACTTAATTATAAGGAATTTCCAAAAGTAATTAAGTATGCTTGTAAATGTGGAGTAGATACTGTTTGGTCAGATAGATTTATTCCATTAGGTACTTCTTATGATAAAGAATTTCAGATGAATAAAGAAGAAACTAATGAATATTTAAGGATAATGGCTAATGAAAGAAAGAAATTAAAATTTAAGAATAGTAATACACATATTGCAATGTATAGAGCGTTGCAATTTCAAAAAACTAATAATTATCCATATGCTTGTACAGCTGGGAATAGTTTATTAACAGTAATGGAAAATGGAGATTTAGTACCTTGTCGTAGAATGCCTATTGTAGTTGGTAATCTACTAAAAGATGATATGTATGATTTATATAAAAATAATAAAGTATTAAAGGATTTAAGAAAAGATACGACACCTGATGATTGTAAGAAATGTGAACATTCGAAAGGATGTGCTGGTGGATTAAAGTGTCTTACATATGCTATTTTTGGTGACTTAAATCATAAGGATATTGGATGTAATATTGAATAGGAGGTTTATATGCATATAGTAGGGATAGTTGGAAGATCTTATTATAATAAGGATAATCAAGAGATAGTTCAAACACATGATGCTGTTAGAAGATTTTTAAATAATCGAGATGATGTTGTATGTATTACTTTGTTATCACCAGAGAAGAATTGTTTGACTAAATTAGAACCAGGTGAGGATGAAGTAAATAAAAAAATTGATTATATCTTAGATAAGTGTGATGCATTTGTTGTTCCTGGGGGAACATATGCATATAACTTTGATGAATATGTTATTAATTATGCTATAGAACATGATAAACCTTTACTGGCTATATGTTTAGGATTTCAAGTCTTATGTAATATGTTTTCATTGAATAGGACTAAATTTGATATGACAGAAAGAAAGAATATACCTAGACATATTGGTAAAGGAGAAGAGTATAGTCATGATGTTTTAATTAAAGATAATACTATATTAAAAGAGATTATTAAAGAGGATAAGATTCCTGTAAATAGTGTTCATCATGATATTGTTAATTTTGAGTTTGATACTTTAATAGTAAATGCGATCAGTGATGATGGTATTATTGAAGGAGTAGAATATCCAAATAAAAAGTTTATTATTGGATTACAATGGCATCCTGAATATTTAGTAGATGAAAATAGTTTAAAAATATTAGAAAAATTTTTAGGGTGATTTAATATGAATAATAACACAAATAAAAATAATTCTAGTTTAAATATCTTGTTGTTGGCAATTGCACTTGGCATTACCTTTTTTATGGGAAAAATTGTTATTGAACTTATCAATCAAGGTCAAGCTTCTTTTCATGCTACTGATGGCACAATGATTTTTTTCCCGTTTGCATTTATTGAAGCTCTTTTACCTATATTTGTAATACTAATAACTTGGATTTTTGTTTTTGTTACTATAGCAAGAGGTTCAGCAAGTACTTCACAAGAAGATGACAATATAGATAAAAATGGTAAACATTTGAAGCTTGTTCTAATTATGCTTGTTTTATTTACAATCAGTATTTTCTACGATGGGATTGTTGATTTCTTTGATAAACACTTTTCTAAAAAAGAAAATGGCTTGGCATATTATGTAGATAAAGTTGTTGATTCATCTAATTCGGCTTCTTTCTTTATTTATAAAGATAAAATGTATTTTTATAATGAAAGTGAAGGGGATCCTTTTATCGGTGAATTCAGTGTAGTTGATTTAGATGGTAATAATAAAAAATTATTAACTACTAGTGAACATTTGATTAATCCTATATTTTATTTAGCTTATAATGGTGAAGTTTATTTTCATAATTATAGAGATTCTTTAAGTTGGGTTATTAATTTAGAAACTGGAGAGTTAAGTGCAACTGATATAGATTATGAAATATTACCATATACTTATCGTGATGGTGTTGTTTATGGCCAACAAGAACAATTCATAAATAAAAAAACAATAGCTTTTAAAAAATATGATTTAAAGAATAAACAAAGTGTTACATTAACAGAAAATGTTGAACGTATTGCTTATTTCGAACATGGGTATTTCGATTATGAAAAAGAAAATGTATTTTACATGAGTTATATTGGATCTATAAATGGTAATTATAAATTTGATTTATATGAAAAAGATGGTTTATTACATGAAATGCTTTTAAATGATATTTGTAATAATAAATCATCTAAAGCATTAAGCTATTCAAATAATGACTTATACTTTTATTGTGAAAATAAACTTCATAAATATAGTCTTATAAATAATAGTTTAACTGGAAATATAAATTTAGGTGCAAGTTATAAAAATAAATTAAATAGTATAGGGGAAAAGAATTTGTATTTAGTATCAGATGATACTTCTGATAATAGTATTTTAATTGTTGACCAAGAAAATATGACTACGAAAGCATTATCTATACCTAGTGAAATGACAAAATTAAATACTTTAGTTATTGAAAAAGATAATATTTTGTATATTTTGGAAAATAGTGATGATGGATATTCTAAAGACATTTTTAACGTTTATAATATTAAGAATGATGAGCTGGAAACTATTAAAAATGTTAGAAAAGTTTCAATTGATTATGAAAGCAGAATAGTTAATGTATTAGTTATGGATAATAAAACTTACAAAGTACAAAAATATGAATATTAAAAAAATAATGAAATTAGGATAGAATCATTAAAAAAACACATCAAATTGATGTGTTTTTTTAATGTCTAGGTTGTGCTTTAAATTCGTTTAGCTCATCTAGAGTAGGGATCCATTCTGTTAAGTAGAAGAACATATCATTTGAAGTATCTATTGGAGTATCATAACTATAAATGTTACCTAAACCAATAGTTTCTAGATATTGTCTTACGAAGTCTGGATCTACACATACTTTATCACCATAGATATCTACTAGTAATTCACCAACTGTAGTTCTATGTTGTTCTTTTTTCTTTTTGCCATATACATCATTCTTTTGAATGTATCTTGCTGTCCAACCAAGTTCCTTTAACTTATCTAATAGGTTATCCATTTCTTCCATTGAGTTAGGGAAGATAATAACATCACCAGGTTGAATGATTCTTGGGAAGTCATTTAGGAATGCTATTACTGGCCAGTATTTTGTAGTCATTTCAACATTAAAATGTCTACAAATCTTTTGACTGATTAGTGAGGCGTTATCTCCTTTTTTAACTACATATTGTCCGTATTTAGATTCAGTTTCTTCAACGAACTTTCCTTCTGTATATACTGTATTTGTTTCAGCATATACTTTTTGTGGATTTGCGAATGCCATACTAGTTGCCATTGTAACGACTAATGCTCCACTAATTAGTCTTATTTTGTTTTCTTTTGTCATAAAACTTAAAAAATCTCTTCTTTCATAGTGATATATCATAGCACTTTTATTAATAAAGTCAATTTTATTTATAATTTACAATGTTAGTATTTTTATAGTAAAATTTAAGGAGAAAAGAGTTGTGTTATGAAAAAGAAAATACTTTTATGTATATTAATTGTTATAGTTATAATTGCCATTGTTGTTGGATGTTTATTATTAAATAAGAAGAATAGTACAAGTAGTAGTGATGATAAAATACCTTCTGGATATATAGCTGTATTTCATGGAGGAGTAGGAGAACAAACTCATGAGACTTATATCTATAAGATAGAAAATGGACACGATAACTCTGGTTTTAAATATATTAATGTAACTAGTACTACTAAAAAATATGGCAGTTCAGAATGGAAAAGAAAGGTTACAGGAAGCGGAGAAGTGCAATGGACAGATGATGTCTTTCCTGTAGCAGAGAAGAATGGTGCTTATTCGTATGTTACATTACCTGATAGTGATAAAAGATATACAATTGAAGAATTTCAAAGAATGTTTATTATGAATTAAAAAGCTAATATACTAGTTTTTTTAATTATAAAAAATAATTATATATTCTATATTGATATAAATGTTATAATACATCTTGTATTTATAGGAGTATTTATGAAAAGTAAAGTATTTGAAGTTGAACTATCAAGAATTAAAGATGAAAGAGTTGCTGTTAGTGCAGCGATATTATTAGAAATGTTACCTGATTATTTCTTTGAGATACCAGCTTCTTCTTCTGGTAAACATCATCCAGTGTTCTCTTTAGGTGAAGGTGGTCTAGTAAGACATGTTAAGGTAGCAATGAGAATATTAGAAGAAATGTTTAGGGATGAAGCTTTTGGTGTTTATGATGATTATAAAAAGGATTTAATTAGAATGGCATTACTATTACATGATGGTTTAAAATC
>Ga0247609_10003347_pt1 | contig 16303 bp, 10 predicted proteins | sample 172DNAGHGlowgp2_FD_193487 | JGI IMG/M metagenome (GOLD analysis project Ga0247609, IMG submission 193487) | Sheep rumen microbial communities from Palmerston North, Manawatu-Wanganui, New Zealand - 1728 DNA GHGlow gp2 | ecosystem: Host-associated > Mammals > Digestive system > Stomach > Rumen ...
CATATCAAACAATTAGTTTAAGTGCCGAAAAACAATTTCAATTCTATGACCATTCGTATGGATTTGGCGTATTGTTTCTTCGTGACGAATCGGGCTACCATAATTTGATAAATGACAAATTCCTTGTGTCGGGAGCATTTGCACTCGATGTGAACGGTCATAAATTGAGCGGTGGCGTGCAGTTCGGTATGGTGTATAAAACTACACGGAATTTGCACTACACTTACGACGAACAGTTTGATTTGGGTGGCGAGGATGTGTTTAACCGTTCTTTTGATAACGGCGAAACGGAAGGTGGAAAAATTTTCCACATGGTGGTGAATGCCGGTGTACTTTGGCAAAAGCGTCTTGCCGATAATTTTGTGGCACTGGCGGGTTTTAGCTTGTTTAATATTAATGTACCGAACGAGTCTATATATGGTATGGAACTCGATGGTACGCGGCAACTGCTTCGCTCGGTGGTCCAATTGGGAGGAAAGAGCGAGTTTGGTCGTGTGGCTGTAATTCCACGGGCATATTTCGTGCGGCAGGAAAAATCAACCGACTTTCTGCTTGGCGCAAATGTGGAATATAGTGTGAAGAAAAAGATTTCGCCATATGTTGGCACATTGTTCCGATATGGTTTTTCTGAAAATTACGATGCTTCAATTTGGATTATTGGCGCAAAAATGAATAGATTTGACGTTGGAATTAGTTATGATATAAATGTATCTTCTTTACGGGATGCAACCAAGAAACGGGGCGCCTTTGAGGTTTCGCTCACGTACTTGACACCGAGTTGGAAGAGTAGTAAAGTAAAAATACCATGCGAACGAATTTAAAAAAATGTTGTGTGTTGTTCCTGCTTGTGGCTATGGCGGGAAATATGGTGTCGGCTCAGGATTTGTCGGGGTATTCCGCACGAAAACTGAAATCTATGGGCTATAATGCAATGTCGATTGGCGATACATATTCCGCCATCGATTATTTCAAGGCGTATTGCGAAAAAAAGAAGAAGCCAAAAGCAAAAGTTATGTTTGACTTGGCGGAATGCTACCATGCCACACGTAATTATATTCCTGCGGCAACGTATTACGACAAGACCTATCGTGTTGATAAAAATAATCTTGTGGCACTCTATCACTATGGCGAAATGCTCAAAGTGTATGGCTACTATGCCGACGCAAAAAAATATTTCGTAACCTTCAAACAATTATATAAAGGAGGTGAAGATGTTGATTACAAACGTTTGGTTACACAACAAATCATAGCATGCGATTCGGCACAAGGAATTATTGATTCTGCCATGTCGGTGGAAATCAAACGGTTGGATAAGTCAATCAACAAACCATCGGTGGAACTTTCTCCAATATATTTGAATGACACTACATTATTATATGCTTCAATGCGTGTGGAATCACCTGTTGTGTTTATTCCCGATGCAGAAAAGGCAGACCTCCCGTACCGCCACTTCTATTTGGCTTCTAAGCAAAAAAACGATTGGCATTTCTTGCAGGAATGGATGGAAGGCGATTTTAACCAAGATTATGTGCACTCGGGCAATGCGGCACTTTCTCCTGACAAGAAAAAGTTGTTCTTTACGAAATGTGAGGCTGATTGGCAATACAAAATGAATTGCAAAATATATGTGAGCCGTCTTAATAATAAAGGTACGTGGTCGGAACCGGAATTGTTGCCGCCAACAATCAATATGAAACATACCAATAACACGCAACCTGCAGTGGGAACCGACTCCAAACGTGGCGATGAGATTTTGTACTTTGTGAGCGACCGCCCCGATGGTAAAGGTGGCTTGGATATTTGGTACAGTGTGTATCTTGCGAAGAAAGGCGAATGGCGCGAGGCGAAAAACTGCGGAAATAAAATCAACACTGCCGCTGATGAAATCACGCCGTTCTATCAAATGCGCGACCGTACGCTGTATTTCAGCTCGAACGGCTGGGCTGGACTTGGCGAACAGGATGTGTTCCGCTCAACGGGCGAATTGACTAAATGGACACCAGCCGAAAATGTGGGCTATCCAATCAATACAGGTTTCGATGACATTTATTTCGCGGCTGATGCGGCTACCGTCAATGGCTTTTTGGTGTCGAACCGACAGGAGAGTAAAAATGTATCGACGTGCTGTGACGATATTTTCTCGTTTAAATTTGTTGATGCTATTTCTGTGGGTGTTGAAGGTACGGTAATGTTGATTCCAAACGCTACAATTGAAAAAATTGTGAAGGACGATATGGAAAAAGTTAACGAACGTACCACATCGGGCGATTCGGTGATGTTTGCTGTTGGAAGTATCGTGTCGCTGTTTTTGATTGACAAAAATTCAGAGGAACCAATTTTTATTGCTGCCGACACTACCGATGAAAATGGACATTATTTCTTCGACGTGACAGCCCGTAAAGATTATATGCTTCAGTTCGAAAGTGACAAAAAATTACCGCCAGAAATTCGTTTTACCACGAAAGGAATCTTCAAATCCGACACTATTCATATTGATGCAATAGGGATTGACTATTTGTCAAAAGATATTTTCCGTATAAAAAACATATATTATGATTTTGACAAATCAAGTTTGACATTACAGTCGAAAAAAATTCTATCCCGTACGGTTTTGTATATTATGAAAGAATATCCGCAAATTGTGGTTGAAATTGGTAGCCATACCGATAGTAAAGGTGGAGAAAACTACAACTTGAAATTGTCGCAAAAACGTGCTGAGAGTGTTGTTAACTATTTGGTACAGAATGGCATAGATCCAAATCGTCTTCGTGCAAAAGGATATGGAAAAATGCGTCCTGTCGCACCAAATGAGAACGAAGATGGAACCGACAATCCTGAAGGTCGTGCCAAAAATAGACGGACTGAATTTCGGATAATTGGAACGTTAAATCAATATTTTGAAATAATTTACGAAGAATAAAATGTAAAATATGAATAAGTTTCGTATATTTGGGGCGTTTTATGTTGAATAATGTAAATATATACTTATGAAGTACAAATACCTGATACCGTGTTTCTTGCTAATCTTCGGGTTCGCAGCAAGCTCATTCGGTCAAGTTGACTTGTCGTCGTTGAGTACGGGAAAACTGAAGAAATTAGGAACCGCAGCCATGAATAGTGGTGATTATTACAGCGCTTGTAACTATTTTGAGGCGTATTGTAAAGAAAACGAAAATTACAAAATCATGTTTTCGTTGGCAGAATGCTACCGTCTTACTAGAAATTATGCGGCAGCTGAAGTTTGGTACGACAAAGCGTACAAGGCTAATCCACAGAAGAATGTGTTGGCTTTGTATTACTATGCCACAATGTTGAAAACTTCGGAACGATACGCTGAGGCGAAAGGCCATTTTAAATCGTTTAAGAAAGAGTATGCCGGTGCTAAGGATTTTAGCTTGTATTCGGCATTGGTAAAACAACAGATGATTGCCTGTGATTCGGCTCCGGCGTACATCGCTTCGCCATTGAATATGGCTGTGACTGCGTTGGATAATTCAACGAATACTGAAGGTCATGAATATATGCCTATATTCTTGGATAACAGAGCGTTTGCGTACGCAGCAGCTTCGGTTGATTCAGTAGGTGCCAATGCTTCTATTGACACTGTGATTCCTCCAAAATTCTTCGAGGCTACGTTTGCGAACAACAAATGGATGACAAAAGATGATTGGAGCTTGAACGTTCAGGAAACTCCACGTTTGAATGCTACCCACGGAGCGTTTTCTCCTGATATGCAACGTTTCTACTTCGTCCGTTGCACAAAAGGAAAAAAGAAATTCCTTTCATCAAAGTATAAACCAGATGTTTGCAAGGTTTATGTGACAAAGAATACATTTGGTACTTGGCAGGCTCCTGAAGAACTTCCAGAAACCATTAACGCTAAGAATACATCTAATATCCATGTCGCTGTTGGTAATGAATCGAAGAAAAACGATGAGATTTTGTACTTCGTTTCTAACCGTGAAGGTGGTCGTGGTGGTTACGATATTTGGTATTCAATCTTTATGTCGAAGAAAAACGAGTGGCGTGAACCCAAAAACTGCGGTAATAAAGTGAACTCGGCAGGCGATGAAATTTCTCCATATTATGACGCTATTACAAGAACATTGTACTTCTCGTCAAATGGTCTTGCTTCAATGGGTGAATTTGATGTATTCAAATCGAATGGTGAAATGAGTAAATGGACACCGGCCGAAAATATGGGATATCCAATCAATTCGCCATACGATGACTATTACTTCGCATTGAGCCCTGATGGAAAGAAAGCATTCTTCGCCACAAACCGTGTCGGTACAATGACTGGCGGTATGGAAACTTGCTGCGATGATATTTATTATGTTGACTACGAAGATGTTAAATTCGACATTCCTGTAACAGGTCGCGTGTATGAATTGGTGGATAGTAAACTTGCAGACCTTGTTTCAAAAGGTTTTGAAACCTCAAGTGCTACAGATTCTGTTGCTGTTGATATAGCAGATTCTGTTGCTGCAACGGTTTCCACAGAAAAGGAAAAACGTTATTTGGCAGGTAGCCGTGTTGCATTATACATTGGTAACTCTAATGAAAAAGTTTTCATTGCAAGCACTGAAACTGATTCTACTGGTCGTTACTATTTCACAGTTGAACCAAACCACCAATATGTGTTGCAATTTGAAAATGTTCGTTCGGGTTCAGCGTTTATTCCATTCTCAACTCGCGGTATCACCGAACCTGATACGCTTCATTTAAAGGATTATGGAATCAATTCTTTAACGAAGGATGCTCTGGTTGTAAAGAATATTTACTATGAATATGGTAAGTTCCGTTTGAAAAAAGAACAAAAGGAAATTCTTGATGCATCAGTCGTGTCTCTTATGAGAGAAGCTCCTGAGATCGTTGTGGAATTGAGTAGCCACACCGATGACCACGGTGGCGAGGCATTCAACTTGAAGTTGTCGCAAAAACGTGCCGACGAAATTGTTGACTACGTTGTGAAACAAGGTATTGATAAATCAAGAATCGTTGGTAAAGGTTATGGTTTCTCTGTTCCTATCGCTCCAAATAAATTCGATGACGGAGCCGACAATCCTGATGGACGTGCTTTGAACCGTAGAACAGAGTTCAAGGTAATTGGAACGGTTTCGGAATACGATGATTTTATAGAAGATTAATAAATAAATATAAATAAATGGACAAAAAGTCTCGTGGTTATTTACTGCGGGACTTTTTTTGTTGATAATATCTTATTGTTTGTATTGTCATTCACGCATAAAAACGTATATTTGTCTATTGTGAAATAATTGTTGTATGAAGCGTTTTTTTCTTTTAATAAGCGTTTGTGGTTTGTTGTCATTCAGTGGCTTTTCCCAAAAGGTGGCTGATCTTGCACAAACGCCGCCAATGGGGTGGAATAGTTGGAACACCTTTGCTACAAACATCAACGAGGAACTTGTGAAAGGTGTTGTTGATAGTATGGTTTCGATGGGACTGCGCGATGCTGGCTATAATTATGTGGTGATTGATGATGGATGGATGATGCATGAGCGTGATGCGAACGGAAATTTAGTCGCTGATCCTGAAAAATTTCCTAATGGTATAAAACATCTTGCAGATTATGTCCATTCTAAAGGGATGAAATTCGGTATTTATAATTGTGCGGGAATCCAAACCTGTGGAGGCTATCCAGGTGGTCGTGGACACGAATACCAAGATGCGCTGCTTTATGCTTCGTGGGGTGTTGATTATTTGAAATACGATTGGTGTTATCACGGAAATCTTACGTCTGACGCAGCTTATACCACAATGCGTGATGCTCTCTATGCCACAGGACGTCCGATTTTATTCAGCATTTGTGAATGGGGTGATACAGAACCGTGGTTTTGGGCAGGAGATATTGGACATTGTTGGCGTATTTCTGGTGACATTTATCCTTGTTTTGACTGCGAGGACCGTCACGATGATGGTTTGCCTACACAATGGTCGGCATGGGGCGTGATGAAGATATTAAATATGCGCGACAACGACACGCTTCGTAAATATGCGCATCCAGGAGCATGGAATGATTTTGATATGATGGAGGTGGGTAATGGAATGTCGTTGGCGGAAGACCGTGCACATTTTGCCTTGTGGAGTATGCTTGCTTCACCGCTGATGTTGGGCAACGATGTGCGGAAAACATCAAAACAGACCTTGGAAATACTCACAAATAAGGAGATAATTGACATAAATCAAGATAAACTTGGCATTCAGGCGTTTCGCTATGCAAAACAAGGCGATTTGGAAGTATGGGCAAAACCGTTGCACGATGGAAGTTGGGCGCTGTGTTTCCTAAACTCTGGCGAAAATCAGTATAATCTGAATTTTGAATGGAAGAAACATATTTTGAAGGATGCCGTGTTCAACAAAGAAATCGCATTTGCGAACACGATATGCTCGGTGCGGAATCTGTATGATAAAAAAGATATTGGAACAACCAAAAAGAATATGCAAGCTACTATTGGTAGTCACGATGTGTTATTGGTTAAAGTAAAACCTCTTAAGAAATAAATGTATGGCAGAAAGAACAGAAATTGACAACTTTTCAATTGACTGTGTGATATTTGGTTTCGATGAAGGCGTGTTAAAAGCTTTGTTTATAAAAAGAAACACGGAACCGGGTTTTGGACAAATGTCATTGCCTGGAGGTTTTGTGTATTTAGATGAGGATTTGGATGCAGCCCCAATGCGACGTTTGTACGATTTGACAGGTTTGACCGACATTTATATGAAACAGGTCGGCACGTTTGGAAAACTTGATAGGTATCCGCTTCGACGTGTTATCACTGTTGTTTACTATGCTTTAGTGCGTGTTTCCGATTATTCCATGCAAATAGGTCCCGATGCTTCGGAGTTGCATTGGATTTCGGTAAAAAAAATACCGAAATTGGCGTTCGACCACAAAGAATTGTTCAGTGCGGCGTTAGCGAAATTGCAGGAACAGGTGCATATTGACCCGATTTTTCTAAAACTTCTGCCTAAAGAATTTTCATTGTCCGATTTGCAGGATGTATATGAAGCAATAACTATGGAAACCTTCGACAAACGCAATTTCAGAAAGCGAATGTTGAGTTTGGGCGTATTCCTCGATACAGGCAGAAAACAGAAAAATGTATCACACCGTGCGGCGCGCCTCTACCGTTTCAACCGAAAAGCATACAAGAAGATGCTGAAACGTGGACAAATGTTTGTGATTTAATTATTTAAATTTCTCCATCAAGGCAATCAATTCTTGGGAATCAGGTTTGATTTTCAATGCGCGTTGAATTAAATCTTTTGCTTCGTCTTGCTTGTTGAGTTCTATATAGATGTCGGCAAGGTTTCGGAGCGAATGCATAAACGATGGATCCAGTTTCAATGTCTTTTGATAGTATTCAATAGCTTTTTCGTTGTTATTCAATTGTTTATAGCAAACAGCGGTATTGTGGCACACAAACACATTGCTTGGATTTAATTGCAGCGCTTTCAAATAATATTCTATCGCATTTTCGTATTTTTCTTGAATGCGATAACAATCCGCTAAACAGAATAATGCTTCCTCATTTTCTGGACGGATTTTGAGAGCGTTGTCGAAGGCATCAATGGCTTTGTCAATTTCGTTGATTTCGGAGTAGTTTACACCAAGAGCAAATGAAAGTTTGAATTCCTTCCCGCTGATTTCCTGGTGTTTCAGTAGGCAAGCTATGGCTTCGTCGTGCATTTTCAATGCGTGGAACGACACGCTCAGTCCATAGAGCGCTTTTTCGGAATTTGGCTTGATTTCCAATGCTTTAATGAAGTATCCAATAGCTTTTTCGTGATTGCCTTGCAAACCGTAGGCTGTTGCTAAATAATGCCACGCTATGTGCCAGTCGGGATATTCGGTAACAACTTCGTTCGATAAATCCAATAGTTTCTGATACTCGCGTTTCTTTGCAAGTTCAATCAACAATCGTTCGTAAGTACTCTTGTCCATTATTTTACTGTTGATGTTTTGGCGCGTTTGTCAACTTTTACTTTTTTAACTAATCCTTTTTTGTATTTCGCGTAATACACTAAATCGCCTTGCATGCCATAGGCTTTGTATTTGCCGTGGCGCTCGCCGTCTTTGTAGATGGATTCTTCTTTGATTGGCCCCTCTTTGTATCTGATTGTCCATTTACCTTCAGGACGTTCGTCCTTGAAATTAATGTCGCGTTCACATACGCCTGATTCATTGAAATACTTCCAGTTACCAGCCATTTTCCCCTGATCGTATTGTCCGGAAATGTTGAGCTTTCCATTCAAGAAGTATGTGTTCGACGGACCGTGCAACTGACCGTTAGCGTAGTGTTTCTCGGATTGGATTTTCCCTTTTTCGTTCCAATATGTTGCTGTACCATGGTTTACGCCATTTTTGTATTCGACTTTGTATTTCATTTGGTCAGGATTTTCTTCGTACCAGCCAGTCCATGTGCCAGTCATCAAACCTTTGTCAAAATAACCGATGGTCATGGTTCTGCCATTTTCGAACCATTGGGTGAATTCGCCTTGTTCAAGGTTGTTTTCAAAATTTCCTTCGTGTTCTTTCTGACCGTTTTCGTAGTAGAATGTCCACGTTCCTGTTTTCATATCGTTTTGATAATCACCTTCTTTCCATACGGAACCATCGGCATAATACCACGTCCAGTGACCTGTTTTCTTGCCAGCCGAGAATTTCCCTGTGTTGCCGACCTTCCCGTTGTCGTGACGGTAATAGGTCCAAGTGCCATCTGGTAAATCATTCACGAAACTACCTTCTATGTCAATTTTATTGTCAGACAACCACCATTTTGCGTTTCCATTTTTTACATTGTTTTTGTATTCAATAGCTGATACCTTTTGTTTACCATCCTCAGTCCAAACTTCTTGTAAACCATCAAGTTGGCCATCTTCGTAGTGGTTTTTGCGGGTGATGTTTCCGTTGGTGTTCCAAATTGTCCAGTCACCCGATTTTTTTTCATTTTTATAGAACCCTTTTTGGTGGATTTTTCCGTCTTCGTAGTAGCTTTCGTATGTGCCGTTGGTCATACTGATTTGTTCCTTAACTTTTCCGTTTGAATAATATTCAATCCAGTTTCCAACTTTTTCGCCTTGGTGGTAGTTGCCTTTAGACTTAATTTTATTGTTTTCGAAATATGAAATCCATTCATTTTCTTTTAAACCATTTTTGATTAAACCTTGAGTTTTTACATTGCCGTTCCCCCATGTTTCCTGATACATACCTTCGCCGTTTGCCACAGTGCACCCGCCACGGATGTAGCAGTGGTTCCAAATCAGCACAGTGTCACCTTTGTAGATGTATTCTTTTTTCAGCATTCCCTGTGGATAATAATATTTCCACGATGAATCTTGCTTGTTGCGTTTATAGTACCCTTCCACCATTTTTGTGCCTTCCTCGTTCCATTCCGTGTATGGACCCGACAATTCGTTCAGCACGTAGGTGGCTTCTTGGATTTTTATACCATTTTTATATATACAGTTTTTCCCGTTGAGGCGACCACGCAGAAATGTGGATTCCTGAATTTTGTTGCCCAATGAGTCCCAATATGTCCATAACCCTTGTTCGGTTCCGTCCAACCAAGCTCCTTTGCACTGAATTTTTCCATTTTTCCAATAATACGTGGAATCTTGTGCAAAAAGTTGTATTCCACAAAGAATAAATGTTGTTGCAATACAAGCAATTTTTTTCATATCGTTTATTTTAAGAAGTTGTAAATCAATATTTTAATACATTAAAGCATTTGTTAGAAAACATTCACAAAATAAATAAGTTTTTCAAATTGAAAAAAGGATTGGCAATGAAGTTCTTAACACGAAATGAAACGTTTTGTTGTAAACAGTACATATTCGTTTATTCAATCAGTTATCCTTATTCAAATCACACAACCAAATGGAGACTTTTTCATTTCATCTCTCATTTCATTTATATAGTATTTAAACCGAGAAATTCCCTTTTTTTCGTATATTTGTAATGCAAAACCTTACTGCAAAGGTGAAACCATTGTTTTATGTTTGGCGAGGGAAATACGCGAACAACTGCCGTTTTTGTCATCCTGTATCTGCGTCATATTGGTTTTGGAGTCAACAACGAAATGTTTGCCCAACACTCTTGGTATTTCCGAAATGCATTGGTGCGGGCTAACTATAAGAATGCGGTAAAGAATGTTGACTATTCGCCCATCTATTTGGAGCGATTTTTCCGTAATTTGCTGCTTGGCGAACAATGGGACTTACGCAATCGTTATTTGCATATACATCCAACTGATGAGTGGAAGGAACAACCTAATCTTGTTACCCCCACAAGTACCCCCACAAGTACCCCCATAAGTTCGGTTGCAATTAACTTAAATCCAAATAGTAAGATATATACAAATAATAAGAATATTATTGACCTTGTTCGTCTTATAGGAAATGAGGAATTAAGTATAAAACAACTGATGGATATCAAAAAACTCAAGGAGAGAAAAAACTTTGTGGTATATCACCTTGATCCAGCTTTGAAAAATAAATTCGTACGTCGGAAATATCCCGACCGTCCTAATCACCCTCGTCAAAAATACCTGCTGACTGTGAAAGGATTGGCTTTATATAAAGAACTGATAAAGGGGAAATTATAGTAACAAAAAAGCCACGCTCTCACGTGGCTTTTCTTGTATAATTCTTAATTCGTAAACGAATTCAAGTATTCCGAAGAAAATGTAAAAAATTGTTTGCGAGTACATTCGCTGTGTTGGTTCTGGCAAAGGCGGATATGGGGAAGTGGTTCAAGAAAAACTATAGTGTACAAATTGTAACCATTTGATTTTTGCATTTCTGTCTTATTATAGTATTGGGTATTAAATAAAAATCTTACATTAGCAGAGTAAAATTTATATTTGGAATTATGATTTTTCAAAAAAATATACTCAAGAAATATCTTTCTACTTTGAATGCGGATATTATTGAATCGGCGTGGAAACAATACCAGTCGTATTTTCTAAATCCCGACATTCAACAAAATATCCGTCAAAGCAAAGAGGAACAGTTTCAAGAAGGTTTTCTGCGTGAGTTGTTTGTGAAAGTGTTGGGTTATACGCTCAACCCTTCGCCCAATTATAATCTGATAACCGAGCAGAAAAACGAATCTAATTCCAAGAAAGCCGACGGAGCCATTATTGTAAACGACTCGGTTGTCGGCGTGATTGAATTGAAAGACCATAAAACCACTGACTTGTCAAAAATTGAAAATCAGGCGTTCGGCTACAAGAGTCAGCACAAAAATTCGAGATATGTAGTTATCTCCAATTTTGAGAAACTGCGTTTCTATATCGACAACGCTGTAGAACATATTGAGTGGAACCTGTTTACATTGACCGAGGAGCAGTTCAAAGAACTGTATTTCTGTTTGGCTTGGGAGAACATTAAGGCTGATTTACCGCTCAAGGCCAAACAAGAGAGTGTGAGCAGGGAAGACCAAGTAACGCAACAGCTCTACAAAGACTACTCCGCTTTCAAACGGGAGATTTTCGCTGACATACTGGCAAACAATACGAATGATGAAACGCCAAAAGAGCAGATACTCCTCCTTTTCAAAAAGACCCAAAAACTTCTTGACCGTCTGCTGTTTATCTTTTTTGCCGAGGACAGCGGGTTACTGCCGCCAAACTCAATGGTGGAGATACTCAGACAATGGGAGCAACTTAAAGAAATGGATGCGTATGTACCCTTGTACGACCGTATCAAAAAGTATTTCGGTTATATGGACACGGGCTGGCAGGGCAAGAAATACGAGATATTTGCCTACAACGGTGGCTTGTTCAAACCCGACGAGGTATTGGACAGCATCAAAATCAGCGATGACATTTTGGCTCGGTTTACACAAAAGTTGGCGGACTACGATTATAGCACTGAAGTCGATGTCAATATATTGGGGCATATCTTTGAGAACTCGCTCAACGAGATAGAAGAAGTGACGGCGCAAATCAACGCTGGAGAGGCACCAACTGTTAGCAAAAGAAAGCGCGATGGCGTTTTTTATACACCGCAATATATCACAAAATATATTGTGGAGAATACAGTTGGGCGGCTTTGTGCTGAGAAGAAAGCCGAAATGGGCATCAACGAAGCGGAGTATTTCGCGGACAAGAACCGTCAGACGGCAACCAAAAAACGACTTCTTGCACAACTCACCAAATACCGTGAATGGTTGTTGAGCATCACTATCTGCGACCCTGCCTGTGGCTCGGGTGCTTTCCTCAATGCCGCGCTCCAGTTTCTGATGGCGGAGCATAAACTACTCGATGAGATGGAAGCCAAAGTAACGAACTCGAGTATTGTCTTTCCTGATGTAGAAAACTCGATTTTGGAGAACAACCTCTACGGCGTGGATATTAACGAAGAAAGTGTTGAGATTGCCCGTTTGGCATTGTGGCTGCGTACTGCCAAGCCACACCGCAAACTCAACTCGCTCAACAATAATATCAAGTGCGGTAACTCGTTGATTAGTGATCCTGCGATTGCAGGAGAGAAGGCTTTTGACTGGAAGAAAGAATTTCCGCAAGTCTTCGAGAGCGGCGGGTTTGATGTAGTTATTGGTAATCCGCCGTATGTACAATTGCAGAGTATGGGTGCAATGAGCGATGTTTATGCAACATGCGGTTTCGAGAGTTACAACAAAAGCGCAGATTTGTATTGTCTTTTTACCGAGCGTGGATATAATCTATTGAAACCGAATGGTTTGCTGTCGTTCATTATGCCTAACAAGTGGATGTTGGTAGAATACGGGAAGGAGTTGCGCCGTTTCTTGTCAAAAACTACTTTACTGCAGATTTTGAATTTTGGGGACATCCAGTTTTTTCAAGATGCAGCAACAATAGTCTGCATTTTTGTAACCCGAAAATCGGATGTAAAAGGCAAAGTATTAGCGCTTTCGCTGAATCAGAAAATGTACCACGGTGATTTTATGAGCGAAGTCCCCGCCGCTTTGCAAGAGTTTGATTATGAAACCTTTGGCGATGAACCGTGGATAATCCGTTCTGCCGCTCACACTGCCGTTTTGAATAAAATGCAGCAAGGCAAACCACTGAAAGACTTGCCGATAGCCATTTATCGTGGAATTTTGACAGGTTTCAACGATGCGTATTTCATTGACGGTGAAACACGTAGACGCCTTATTGCCGAAGATGCAAAAAGCGAAAAAATAATAAAACCTCTTTTACGCGGTAGGGATATTCAAGCGTGGGTGCCAAATTGGGACGAACAATATTTGATTTTTATGCCGTGGCATTTCCCTAACCATTTGAATGCGAATATTCAAGGAGTTTCGGAAAAGTCTGAAACCGATTTCAAAACCAATTATCCTGCGATTTACAATCATTTGCTTCAATTCAAAGAAAAATTATCCGCTCGAAACAAAGCAGAAACAGGCATTAGGTATGAATGGTATGCTTCACAACGTTGGGCGGCAGATTATTATCAGGAGTTTTCGAAGCCCAAAATAATGTATCCGAATATGACTTCAGCATTTCCATTCATTTTCGATGGCAAGGGATTTTACGGAAACGACAAGACATTTATGATTACCGCCACCAATGACAGTTTTGACTTGAAGGCTCTTGCTGCCATTTTCAATTCAAAATTATGTAAATTATGGATTTGGTACAACTGTCCTGAACTTTTAGGCGGCACTCGCGAAATCCGCAAAGTTTATTTTGAGAATTTTCCTGTGCCCGAATTGAATGAAAATACGACAAATGTCCTTTCTGGTTATACAGATAAGATGGTTTCATTAACACAAACATTGCAGGAAAAATGTGGTCGTTTTCTGCGTCGAATAACCGAAACCTACAATCTGCAAAAAATAACGCAAAATATAGAGTCGTTTTATTCTATAGATTTCAGTACCTTTGTAAAGGAATTGGGAAAGCAGAAAATAAAACTTTCGCTTGTGCAGAAAGACGAGTTGGAAGATTATTTCAACGCATACACAACTGAATGTATATCTATCAAAACCGAAATAGAAAACACTGATAAAGAAATAGATAAAATGGTGTATGAACTATATGGGTTGAGTGAAGATGAGGTGAAAGTGGTGGAAGGAAACACAAAATAAAAACAGCAATGAACAGAATAGTCCTCATAGGTAACGGATTTGACTTGGCGCAATATGGAATCGCAAACAACAGAATGTAAAGATACAATAAAATCATGAAAACTAACAACCCAACACCAATCAACGAAAATCAATTCGTGTTATACCAACTTCCAGAGGAAGAAGGAGTTATACAAGTGATTATTAAAGACGAATCAATATGGGCAACGCAAAAGGCGATGGCACAGCTATTTGGTTGTTCTACGGACAATGTGTCTCTACATCTGAAAAATATTTTTGCATCTTCTGAATTAGATAAAAATTCAGTTACCGAGAAAAACTCGGCAACTGCCACAGATGGGAAAAACTATCAGACTCTATTCTATAACCTTGATGCTATTATTTCCGTTGGCTATCGTGTTAATTCAGCAAAAGCAACAAAATTCCGTATTTGGGCTACAGGTGTGCTAAAAGAATACATCCGAAAAGGCTTTGTCCTTGACGATGCACGCCTGAAAAATCTTGGTGGCGGCGGTTATTGGAAGGAACTTATTGAACGCATACGTGACATTCGGTCGTCGGAGAAAGTCTTTTACCGCCAGGTGCTTGATATTTACGCCACAAGTATTGACTACGACCCTCGTGCCGAAATTTCCATCGAGTTTTTCAAACGCGTTCAGAACAAGATTCATTTTGCCGTACACGGACAGACTGCTGCCGAGGTCATTGTCAGTCGTGCCAATGCCGAAAAGGAATTTATGGGACTTACCACATTCGAAGGCGACCGACCGCATTTGAAAGATGCCGTTATTGCTAAAAATTATTTGAACGAGAAAGAACTGCGTGCAATGGGACAAATTGTTTCGGGTTATTTGGACTTTGCTGAACGTCAGGCGGAACGCCAACAGACAATGACGATGAAGGATTGGGCAATGCATTTGGATAAGATTCTGACTATGAGCGGTGAAAAATTGCTTGAAGGAGCAGGAAATGTTTCTCACCAGCAAGCCATTGACCATGCCACAAATGAATACAAGAAATATCAACAACGCACGCTAAGCCAAGTGGAGAAAGATTTCTTAGACAATATCAAATCATTGCCAACGAAATAAAGATTCCGCTAAAAACAAAAAAGCCACGCTTTCACGTGGCTTTTCTCGTAATTCCGAATTTACAATTCTTAATTCGTAAACGAATAGCTTTGGTCCTTTTCGTCCATATATTCGTCGAGGGTTTTCATCGGTTTGGTGATGATTACACGCCCTGAACGGATAAATTCAAGGATTCCCAGCGGACGGAGTTTTTCCAACAATTCCTGTGTTTGTTCTGCCGTTCCCGTTTTTTCAATCACGAAATACTCTTGTTGCATATCGAGGATTCGGGCATTGTTTTCGCGGATGAAGCGTCCCATGTTTATCATCTTGATTGCCGCCATCGGCATTTTGTACAGAGCCAATTCCTGTGCAATCAGTTGTTCTTCTTCGTAGTAGAACGCCTTGATGACTTCCACGAGCTTGTCGATTTGTTTTACGACTTTCTCAACCGTTTCCTTGGTAGAATTGACTACGATGGTGAAACTGTGTATGCCTTTAATCTGCGATTCGGAAACCGTCAAGCTCTCGATGTTGATTTTTCGGCGGGTAAACACAATGGTGATTTTGTTCAGCAAACCAATGTGGTTTTCGGTGAACGCTGTGATTGTATATTGTTTTTTCTCCATAATTCGTTATTTTAATTTCATATCAGAAACTCCGTCGCCCGGTTCAACCATAGGCAAAATGCCTTCTTCAGGTTCTATCGCCACTTCGAGCACGTATGGACGGTCGTCAGCGAGCATTGCGTCGATTGCAGCGGAAAGGTCTTTTCTGTCAACCACACGCTGTCCGTCAACTTGCCAACCTTTGGCAATGGTGATGTAGTCGGGACCGGCAATATCGACGAACGAATAGCGGTGTCCGAAGAATCGTTCCTGCCACTGGCGTACGTTTCCAAGGTATGTGTTATTCAAAAGTACGATTTTCAAACCGATGTTGTTGGCCGCCATCGTGCCTAATTCCTGTGCTGTCATTTGGAAACCGCCGTCGCCCACGAATGTGATAACCTGTTTTTCGGGACGGGCAACTTTTGCACCCACGCCGGCAGGAATACCGTAGCCCATGGTTCCAAGTCCGCCCGAAGTCAAGATTTTCGACCCTTGACGGAATTTATAGTAACGGCACG
>Ga0247609_10003349_pt1 | contig 16298 bp, 16 predicted proteins | sample 172DNAGHGlowgp2_FD_193487 | JGI IMG/M metagenome (GOLD analysis project Ga0247609, IMG submission 193487) | Sheep rumen microbial communities from Palmerston North, Manawatu-Wanganui, New Zealand - 1728 DNA GHGlow gp2 | ecosystem: Host-associated > Mammals > Digestive system > Stomach > Rumen ...
AGCTTGCTGCAATGAGCTTATCAAGTCCTGATTCTGACAAGCCAAGGCTCTCAAGGAACTCTGCTTTCTCATCATCGGCAAGTTCGGATATTTCAGCCTCAATCTGGGCGCTGATCACAAATACTTCACTGCCCGACTTTGCTGCCAGCTCTCTTACTGCACCAACAAAAGGATTGGATGCACCGTCATCAGCAAGGTCATCATCTTTTACGTTAGCAGCGTAAATTACAGGCTTCCAGGTAAGAAGATCGAGGCTGTTAACAAATGCTCTTGTCTCTTCATCATCAATTTCAAGCTCGCTTGCCATCTTATTATCTTCCAGTGTAGCCTTTATCTTTTCAAGGATTTCCAGCTCTTTTGCAGCGGTCTTATCCATACGTGCCAACTTGGCAACCTTTGCTATTCTTCTCTCCAAAACCTCAAGATCCGCAAAAATAAGCTCAAGGTTAATTGTCTCAATATCCCTGGCAGGATCAACTGAGCCATCGACGTGAACTACATTAGGATCCTCAAAACATCTTACAACATGTACAATTGCATCTGTCTCACGGATGTTGGCAAGGAACTGGTTTCCAAGGCCTTCACCTTTTGAAGCGCCCTTTACAAGACCTGCTATATCAACAAACTCTATGGTGGCAGGAGTCACTTTCTTGGAATTATATAAATCTCCAAGCAGTTTAAGTCTCTTATCAGGTACTGCAACTATTCCAACGTTTGGATCAATTGTTGCAAAAGGATAGTTTGCAGCAAGTGCTCCTGCGTTTGTAAGTGAATTGAAAAGTGTACTTTTCCCTACGTTTGGTAAACCGACGATTCCTAGTTTCATTTTTTATTACCTCCAGCCCGTATTTACGGGATTCTTTCTATCTAGAATAATGAAATATACACCATTTTACACCAGAAATGATAAGTTTTGATTATTTTTTTACTTCCCAACTTTTATACAAAATTATAAAGGCTATACAGCAGCCTCAAACTGTCTTATCGCAAGAAGTAAAGAATCATCAGTCACATGTACATATGTATCCATCGTGGTAGACAACTGTGCATGTCCCAAAATCTTTTGAAGAGACTTCGGATTAACTCCTCTCTCAATACATCTGGTAGCAAATGTGTGTCTTAATGCGTGCATACAAAAAGGTTTAATTCCTGCCTTATCACATATCTTATAAAGATTGGTATCATAAGTAGAATTCTTGATAGGCTCTCCGGTCCGAAAATTTACAAATATCAATTCCTTCATGTTTACTGTTCTCTCAAGTCCGGTTCTCGGGTCAATGAAGGTTAATACCTGTGACAGTGCCATGGATTCTTTCCTGGTGTGCCGCTTTTGATACAACCCATATAATATATCAAAAGCTTCTTCAGTAAGCGGTATTGTCCTGAATCCGGCCATTGTTTTTGGTGGTCCAGCTCTCCAATACCCACGCTCATGTCTATACTCAAGTGCTTTATCAATTGTCAGGGTTCTATTCTCAATATCAAAGCTGTCCCAAGTTAGACCTATCAGCTCACCGGTTCTAAGTCCTGTCTGCAAAAGCAACCTAAATTGTTTTGCATTATGATTCTTATCTGCAAATTCGAGGAATTTTTCCTGTTCCTCCACAGTGAGAACTCTGCGCGGTGTCTTTACTTTTTTTGCTCTGAAGTTCACTGCATCAAGCGGATGCTTAGGAATAAGATCGTTTAGCAAAGCAGATTTGAACATTGAGCCAAGACAAATGTATGTCTGATAGACTGTAGATATTGCGTAATCTGCCTGCATTTCATTAAGAATCTGCTGACAATGCATCGCCTTAACATCTATAAGCAACATCTTACCTATATGGTTTTGGACATTAGTATAGTAACGATCCTTATAATTTCTTATCGTATTTGGCGATAAACCCTGCTTAAATGTTTTTATCCAATATACAAACCACTCATCAACAGTCATGCTATATTCAATGGCTGTGGCCGGTTTTTTATCATCCTCAAGCCGGCTTATCGTGACCCACTTTTTGGCATCTGCAGCATTATCAAAATATTTTTCTACTCTTTTTCCACTCTTGTTAGTAAATCTGGCTGAATATAAACCATCCTTTCTCTGCACAATTCCTTCGCCGATTTCTCGGCCTCTTAAATCTTTACCCACAATAACACTCCTTCTTAATAAAGGAAGCATCATCACGCGTGTATAAAAATAACATAGAAAAGCCTTTTTTTCAAGATTGGCAGGCTCTATCAGATGAGTTCCACATTATTTAAATACTCGTCAAACGCCTCTCGTTTTATCAATATTTTTCTTCCTACCTGAAAAGAGATTTTGATTAAGGGATCTTTACATAATTCCCTTATTCTGTTTATTCCAATATTCGAATACTCCGATGCTTCTTCGACAGTCATTGAAGTTTTGTGCCAAATTGGTACCCCAGACGGATCCGATTTTATCAAATCCTTCTTAGCAGTTTTCTCTATTTTATCCAGCCCTAACTGTATACGAATTGACTTATTGATTCTCGCTTTCATAAAGTCCTCTGGCAAACTACCAATGTATCTTATGAGCTTACTCCTGCTTATGGTAGTTATCTGCTCTGCCATAGACGCTGATTCTTCATCAAGTCCCCCAATATGATCCAAAAGCACATGCGTGGGAAATCCTTTACTTCGATGAATCTTAGTCGTCACAGGTATTACCGTAATTGTAGGCGAATACTTATTTCCTTTATTATTTTGTACTATTACAACAGGACGCTCGCCTCTCTGTACAGATCCTATGTTTTCACCCAGATCTGCTAAGTATATGTCTCCTCTTAAAACTTCTCTCATATTTGTTATATCTCCTAAAAAAAGAGCGTTTCCTTCATAAATAAAATATGGAAGAAACGCTCCAAAATATTTATATTGTATCTATTTGTCCTCGACACCCGGATTTCGGAAGTCATCAGGCGGCTGCAGCTGACAGCTCCATAGGCTCTTTACCTCCCCGCGGATCTCGCCGGGCCGCTCCCATTACGATGAGTTGTGGCTGAGCGGAAGTATCATTATCCATGTTATTGTCATCGCCAGACCGGTGCTACCGGCTTTCAGTGAGGCTATATCGCGCAAGGCGTACCTTTGGGGCTTGAATAACAGGAACGTACCTGATGAATGGCTATTTACTTTTCAATGTCCGACAAATGAGTTTTTATCCTCTCATCTATCCGAACAGAGAAGTTACTGATGGTACCCCTTAGTTTTTATATTTTTGAATTTTCTTAATTGCCTCGTTCAAAGATTTCAACACATTCTTATGTGAAACACCTTCTAGTTCAGCTATTTCACGCGCAGTCAAATCATTATAAAAATACAGTTTGAGCCTCCTTTTCTGAATATCTGTAAGAGTTTCAACAGCCTTACGTAAGCATTCTACCTCATCCATCTGGACAACTATATCCTCTGGTTCATCCTTTGAAAAAACAGAATATATATACTCAGTTTCTCCCTCCACATATCCGTCCAGTGAGCAGGTTCTGACTCTTCTCATTCTATGTTTAGCCTCATTTCTGTCATAATCCTTAAGCACCTCTCCCTGAGCTTTTGTCATGACAACAAATGGCTTGAACATAGATAATTCATCTCCATATTTTTCTATAAGCATTTCACTATCAAGCTCCGTGATAACAGCCCACTTGACTCCTCCTGTCATTCCTGGATACTCATAGCCAAGGTCTATTATTTCATATTCATTTTTCTCATTAATATTCATTATCCGTTTCCTCCGATTTTTGAAAGTTGTCAGTTTCAAAAACCGGGCTTCACGGATATCTGCCTATGTAAGTTTCCCAATTAAAAATGTTCAAATCTGAACCTTATTCAGAGAAAACAGAGAAAAATCTCCGAAATGAGTTCAAATTTGAACGCTAAAAATGGGCATAATAAAAAGACGGTAGCAAAACAGAATACCCGTCATGGATATTTCCTCTGTTCTGCTCCGCCTTTCAACATCAATTACTGTTCATAGTCCGTCTAAGCAAACTCTTGCTGCATGCTGCGAACCTTCCTCAATTACGGATTCAACGCCCAATACATACAGCTCATATCAATATTTAGTTGTATTCATGAATGCCTTTTTTTTGCATTCTTTTTTCTTTTCTGCGGATTCTGGCAACCTTTCTTCTGTCCTTAAAAATAAATGGTCCCTCTCCCATATTCATTATGACAAGCCTTCTTCCGCATTCTCTGCAGGGCTCTATAATGCGCCCAATATCCATATCGGTATCACACACCCACTTCCCACAGTATGGGCAATGTAATTCCTCCAATTCCCTCTCAAAGCAAGCCGCTACATTTATATCTGCCATTGCATTTTCTCCCAACAATTCTTTTTACTCTTCCTAATTAAAATCAGATTCCCCGGAATTGCAATGGCCCACATCTTATTCGACCATATAAGCATTTACACATTTTTTCATAACAATCACTAGCTCCCCACTTAGTGATATGTTTCCCCAAATAATGACTCCTCCTTTCTGCAACGATAGGCATTTTATCACATGATCACTGGCATTTGGCGGATTTAATGAAGTTTGTTAAACATTAGACGTAGTTTATATGTTTTTTATTGCGTAATTGTTGAGTGTTTCTCAATTAATGTAAAAGAGCAGCCTCAAAGCTGCTCCCTAAACATATTTCATCCACCATCTATGCTGTTCTGGTCTTGGTATAATTCCTTCTTCTATATCTTCCATTTCTCTTCTGACAGCATATATCCACATCAAGATTCCAAAAATTGCCATGCCCGCTTCTTTTTTACTCTCAAGAGTTGAGCGGCTTATCTGTAATTGTCTGGCATACTCCTCGTTAGTAAGTGAACTTGCCTCTCCAGTAAAAAAGCAATCTGTAAGTATCGTCCTGATAAGCTTACCATCCTTACGTCTGTCTTTTTCGGGATCATATGGCGTACCTGACACATTACCATCAAGCATCCTCTCTATTTTATCAAGCATCCCATCTGACTTTCCTTTGATCCAAATAGTACGTACAAGTTCCCATATAAAATCTCCACGTCCTCCATATTCGGCAGGAATTGGTATCGGTTTATCGTGATTAAAAACATTCGGCATTTGATCAACCAGAAGAATGTACCAATGTCTAAGCCTAAGCTTCTGGGATTGTATGACTGCAGGCACATTGTTATTTGCGTCCTCTTCAGCTACAACTTGTCCTGCCAACAACCTGGTAAGCATGTCTTCTGCAAAGTCAGAAGCATCCTTAACATCAAAACCTTCCTGCTTACACAATTCTTCGGCAAGTCTTTCCGCTGTCATTCTTGTTACTTTTTGCATGCTTTTCCCTCCATAATTAAAAAAAGACAGATCCGCTATCAATTAGCCTCCCTGTCATTTACGTTCTTCAAGCCTTCCGTATTTTCATCTTTCATTGCTCCAGCAAATCCAACAACATACCTTGTGAATCGGTTTCTGTTTTCTTGTCCTTTAAATGATCGATATGTCTCTATCAATATTCTTTCATTTTTATCTGCATGAAACTCCTCATCAAAAAATTCTTTTAATGTTACATCTAATCCCCGACATATCTTATTAAGTATCCTCAAATCCGGCATGGATCCTCTTTTCATCATATTATATATCTGATTTCTCTCGAGCCCTCCATCAACAGCGACACGATAGAGTGATTTTTCAACTTCATCAGCAAGCGTCATTATTCTGCAATAAATATAGTCAGTTGCGATTTCATCCATAAAATGCCTCCTTACACGCGAAGCCTCCCTTGATATTATTTTATTTCAATAAGTTTGCAGTAAAAATAAACACCGGTATACGATTTATGAATGTTTTAGTATACAGCTGTATACTACTCAGACACTGATTATTTATCGTTTCCTTATACCGTTGCTATCGCCAACTATCGTAAATAGTTAATCGCCATCCGAGCAAAAATGGAGTAGAATATTCTGAAAGATTGGAGGATATTATGATCACACGTGATGATGCATTTGAACTATTAAAGAAATATAACAAAGATCCATTTCACATCCAGCACGCTCTTACTGTAGAAGCTGTCATGAAATGGTACGCAAAAGAACTTGGTTATTCAGCTGAAGAAGAACACTGGGGAATAGTTGGATTACTTCATGATATTGATTTCGAGTTATATCCGGATGAACACTGCCTAAAAGCTCCTGAGCTTCTCAGAGAAGGAGGCGTCAGTGATGACATTATCCACTCAGTCTGCTCTCACGGATACGGAATAACTGTCGGAAATGGCACAACTATAGACGTAGAGCCCACCTTAGAAATGGAAAAGGTACTCTTTGCTGCTGACGAACTGACCGGCCTGATCTGGGCTGCTGCTCTCATGAGGCCTTCAAAGAGCACAAAAGACATGGAACTAAAGTCCTTGAAAAAGAAATATAAAAGTAAAGGCTTTGCAGCAGGCTGTTCCAGAGAGGTTATAGAAAGAGGCGCTGCCCAGCTCGGTTGGGAACTTGATAAGCTTCTTACCATGACTTTGCAGGCGATGCAGGCATGTGAAGATATCATAAACCAGAAGCTGGCTGCTGAACATATCTCCAATAAAACAGCGTGACCATATCGTTTTTTCCAATATAAAAGAGGAGTAATAGCAAACCTGTCATCGTTTGCCGGTCTCCTCTTTGTCGTATTTAGTACTTTTTAATCCTCATGAAATAATGGTCCTCGTCTTCACCTGCTCTGTATGCCCCATTATTCAGCATTACCTTCTGGGATGCGATGTTGTCTTTATTGACACGAAGATAAATCTCATCCTCTGGAATAATCTTTTTCGCCTCGGAAATAGTAAGCTTTAGGCCGGCTGTACCATATCCTTTTCCTCTTTCATCCCTCTTGATGCTGTAACCAATATGTCCTGCACCATTCCTAAGAGCTTCTGTAAGATGATGTCTGATACGAAACTCTCCAATCAGCTTCCCTTCATTCCATAAGTAGTAATACGTTTCAGGCACAAACCAGTCTGGCATATTTATAGGATGCTCATATGAAATGAGGGTCGGAAGTACCTTTGCAATATATTCATCATATGAAACGCCGTGATAAGGATTAGTTCTTCAGTTATATACCCAATTCTCTGACTGCATCTGAACTGATATCATGTGACTATAGATACCGTCATTAACTTTAAGCACAGAAGGTTTTCCCGACTCTGCTACTGTACCATTCTTTAGCACAACTATCTTGTCTGCACCATCAACTGTGCGCATGCGATGGGCGATGATAAGGACAGTCTTATCCTTTATCAGGTCGCTGATGGCCTCCTGGATCAGTGATTCATTATCTACATCAAGGGACGCTGTGGCTTCATCCATAAGAATGATAGGTGCATCCTTAAGGAATGCCCTGGCGATGGATATTCTCTGCCTTTCCCCACCGGACAGCTCAGAGCCGTTTTCTCCTATGAGTGTATTGTAACCATCAGGAAGCTTATCAATAAACTCATCGCAGTGGGCAAGCTTTGCTGCAGCCCGTACCTCCCCATCTGTAGCCTCTTTTTTGCCAATCCTGATATTCTCAAGAACAGTATTATTGAAAAGAGTCACATCCTGGAACACTATGGAATACATTGATAAAAGAGTTTCCGGCTCAATCTTTGATATATCCATTCCACCAACAGTAATAAGCCCGCTGTCAATATCCCAAAACCTTGCCGCTAGTCTTGATACAGTAGTCTTTCCGCCGCCGGAAGGACCGATAAGCGCTGTAACCTCTCCCTGCTTTGCCACAAAACTCACATCGTTTAATACTGTTTCTCCATCCTCATATGAAAAATGCACATTCTTAAACTCAATATCATAGTTTTTGTTTGAAAGGGTATCTATGCCTGTCTGTTCCCTATGTGAAAGAATCTCATCCATTCTCTCACACTGAGTATCCGTTGCTATAAGTGCAGAAAAATTCTGAAGTGCTATCTGCAAAGGTTCATACATCCTTGATACGACAAGAAGATACATAAAAAAAGTGACAACATTTATCTCATTCTTAATAAGAAGAGCTGAACCGGCAATTGAAACAGTTCCGATGCCGAACTTTAAGATCATCTGGGCATTGCAGACAAATGCTGCATTCAGAAACTCAGAAAAGATATTGTGGGACTCAACAGCCTTGATTTTCTTATTAAGTTCTTCCATGTATGTATCCTGAGCATTGTAGGCTTTCAGGTCGCGCACTGTCTCAAGCGCTTCCTGTATACCGTCAAGACATGCCACCTTATATCTGCTTCCTCTCCTGTTTACAGCATGCATCACATTTCTTGAGAAAAACACTATGATAAATGCTACAGGAAGCACCCATACAGCTGCTATAGCCATTCTTGCATCAAAGAAGAACAGACTTATTACTACAAGCGTTGTAGAAATGAAAGCGCCCACAAGCTCCGGCAGCCAGTGAGATGAAGCAGTCTCAAGCGTTGCACAGTCTGCCATGATGGTATTGGTCAGGTCTGCCAGATCTTTTTTACCAAAGAATGAAAGCGGTATCCTTCTTAACTTTTCTGCAAGAGAACGTCTTCTAACGCCGCTTTCGACATAGGTTGAGAAAAACGTTGCATTATACTGGAAATATTCAGTAATTGCTATAAGCAAAAGACAGATAATGCTCCCCACAATGAATATTACCACATGATTTTTCGGCAACTGCCCATTTAAAAGATCTCCTGTCATCATAAAGAGGATCCCTACAGGCATCATCTGTGCCAGATTTGCCAGCGTGCATGCCGCAAACGCTTTTAACATGTCCTTGGCGCCCTGCTCTGAAAGGGCGTATTTATGCTGTAATTTTTCCACTATACTCATGCGCCCTTACCTACCTTCCAGTTTACTGATTTCTGATATTCGTTCCACATATGGCTGTAGATTCCCCTCTTTGCAAGAAGCTCTTCGTGCTTTCCGGATTCTGCAATCTTACCATCTGTAAGGACACATATCTTATCTGCATTTACTACAGTTGACAGACGATGGGCGATCATGATCAATGTTTTATCTTTTGACAGATTTGCAAAGGCCTGCTGGACCATTATCTCATTGTCCGGATCCGCAAAGGCTGTCGCCTCGTCCAGAATCAGTATCGGTGCATTTTTAAGAAAAGCCCTTGCTATGGATATTCGCTGTGCTTCGCCACCTGATACATATGTACCTTTGCTTCCGATCATAGTATTTATGCCGTCCGGAAGTTTTTCTATTATATCCCAGCACATGGCATCCTTAAGAGCCTGTACCACTTCGTCCTGTGTAGCATCCGGACGCCCCATTCTTACATTATCAAGTATCGACATCTTAAGGAGCTTACTGTCCTGAAAAACATAAGATACCTGTTTCATAAGCTCAGAGGACGCAATGTCTTTTACATTGACACCTCCAATCTTAATACTGCCCTCTTTAACATCCCAGAATCTTGCAACAAGGGATGCTAGCGTGGTCTTTCCTCCTCCGGAAGGTCCCACAAATGCCACATGTTCACCCGGCTTTATATCCAGTGTGATACCATCGATGGCGTTGGCTTTTTTTTCGTCGTAAGTGAAGATGATATTGTCAATGCTGATGCTGCTATCTTTAGGAAGCTGAGGATTCGTAGCCTCCTTAAGGGGCTCGACCTCTAAAAGTGAGTACATCCTTTCCAGAGCATCTTTTACCACCATCTGACTTTCCCCCGCATAAGCCACCTTCATCAGGGTTACCGTGAGTATCGGAGTAATTATGATGTAAAAGAGAATGTTATAAAGGAATGTATCTGGGACGCCGTTCCCGGCAAAAATGAGACTGCAGGCCACAAGTGCTGCGAACACACCATTAGCCGCTGTTGTAAAGCCTATCATGGGCATTCTCATTCCTATTGTATAGGTAATGGTCCACTTTTCATATTTATCTATTGCTTCCTTAAACCTCTTAAAAGAAAAGACTGACTGTCCAAAGGTCTTAACAACCGGAATTCCCCTGACATATTCAACAGCCTCGGCGGACATCTCATCAAGCGCATTCTGGTATTCCTTCATGTCATTTTGCATCTTTTCCCCCATCATGCCTCCCATGGCAAGGAATGCGATGACAGCAGGAATGAGGCAGATAAGACCTATCTTCCAGTCAAAGAAAAGAAGCATGGCAATAAGCCCAATGGGAGTTGCGTAGCTCACGGCTTTATCCGGCAGACTGTGTGCCAGGAATGTCTCTGTAGCAGCGCTTGACTCCGCAACTATCTTTCTGATTTTTCCGCTCCCCTCGGATTCTATATACCCCATGGGAAGCTTCATAACATGCTCCATCATTGCAGTCCTCATGTTAGCCTGAACCCTGAAGGCTGCGATATGTGAACACATGAGAGCTGCGATATATATGACCATGGCTAAAAGGCTCATACCCACAGCGCTCCAGCCATGAGATACTATGTGAGTTGCCCTGTCAAAGTCAGGCCTTACTTCAACAACCTCTTTTATGATGCACCATATGTAATAGAATGGCACAAGTGCCACAAGAGCACTTATGGCTGCCAGTATCCATGAACATATGGTAAAATACTTATGGTTGCCCGCATATTCGAACAGCTGCGCTATAACACTTTTCTTTTTCTCTCCCATAATCTTTTATCTCCCCGCTTGAATTAGTATTTACAACTTGCCCGTTCTCTAACCGGAGAACCACAGTAGCGCATCTCCTGACAAGATCCGGATCGTGAGTAACAACAAAAACTGTCTTTTGGCCACGCAGTGACCGTATGAGCTCTGCCACGCGCTCCATGTTATAGAAATCAAGCCCGCTGGAGGGCTCATCAAACAGGATAATATCTTTATCAGAAAGCAGCGCACTTGCAACTGCAACCCTCTGTTTCTGTCCACCTGAAAGACTCATGGGATGCCTGTCTGCCAATTCCTTAAGCCCAAGCTTATCCAGGATTTCAACTACTCTTTGTCTGTTTTCCTCATCCATTCCCAACGTGACCTCATCCATAACCGTTTCACAGAACAGTTGATGGTTAACATCCTGCATGACCATGTATGAACTCTTCAGAAGATTTCTACTCTTTTGCTTCTTTTTTCCGATGATGGCATAACCCTTAAATCCCCTCATCAGCCCGCATATACATTTCGAAAATGTGGATTTGCCTGCACCATTGGAACCGACTACTGCTATTACTTCATTCCGGGGTATTTCAAGCCTGTCTATATGAAGAGCATCACAATTTCTGTAATTGTAGAAAAGCTTCTCAAAGGTAATGGTCTCAGGATTCATCTTCCCTGTTTCAATTGGCGCCATCGAAAGATTCTCATTTATAGACCGAAGACCATGGCGTCTTAACTCTTCCTCAGACAGATTTCTGAACTCTTTCATCGGCATATCAAAGATGATCTTCCCTTCTTTAAGGCAGATTACCCTGTCGCAGATATCCTTAAGCCAGTACAGCCTATGCTCAGCTACAACAATCGTCCTTCCCTTCTGCTTCCAGCCAAGGAGAGTATTCTTAAGGTCTTCAATAGCCTCAAGACTTAAGTTAGATGAAGGTTCATCCAAAACACAAACCTCTGGATTTAGCGTATCTACAGATGCGCAGGCTATTCTTTGCTTTTCTCCACCCGACATTTCAAATATGCTTCTGTCCATTAAAGATCTGATCTTCATCAAAGCCACAGTAGTGTCTATGCGCTCCCTTATTTCTTCCTCCGGAAGTCCCATATTTTCAGGGCCAAAGGCAAGCTCGCTTGTGCTGTCCACACAGAAGAACTGGCTCCTGGGATTCTGGAATACCGAACCTACAACTTTTGCCGTCTCATAAAGTTCTGCTTCTGTCGTATCCATCCCAGCAACCGATACACTTCCATTCATCCGTCCCTCATAGAAATGCGGGATAAGACCATTTATCATCCTGATAAGCGTTGTTTTACCGCATCCGGATTCACCACATAAAAGCACCGTCTCTCCCTTGTTTATCTTAAGGTTAATATTCCTGACAGAAGCTTGCTCTGTCCTCAAATAATTAAAGCTGACATTTTCAAATTCTATCATCTCACCACATCCACAATCAGTAATACCCACGGGACCAGGCACAATAACAATGCAGCGTAATCCTGCAGATGAAAACCTATCCTGCAGATATTAGTTCTTTTCACCTCGCCGCCAAGACCTCTTGTAAGAGCCGCTGCTGATAGTTCCTCTCCGATATTTACACAGCAGGTCATAAGAGGAACCATCCTGTACTCTATAATCTTGGAAGCATGTCTCCCCCCAATGTTTATTCCTCTCATTTTCATCGCGCAGCTAATTGAATCAGCCTCATCTACAACTGTAGGAAAAAAACGGAACATAACAGATAACGGAATGATGAAATTATCGCTTACATGGAGCTTTTTCATTGCTGCTGTAAATTCGCTTACAGTTGTAGACTCCATCAGATACCTCCCCATCATTATGCAGGGAAGGAACCTTCCAAGCACTCCGCATGAGCCGAGGATAATATAGTAAATAAGCCCTCTCAAATCATGCGCATTAGCAAAGGCCAGAAGCATACTCGATCCCCAAAACAGCACTATTCCAATAATCGCTGTTTTGAATCTCTTTGCAGTTAGAAGCAGGAGAAAAGGCACCATGCAAAGTACAGGTACAAGCATTCCGCATCTTCTACCTCCGGCACCGCCCAATGCAAAGGTTGTTACCGTGATGAGTAATGCCAGCTTTGTTCTGGGATCCATGATAAGTCCACGATCAAGTTTTCCCGGGTTATATACCGCACTTTCCATCAGACGATACCGGCTTTCTCAAAATGCTTTTTAAGGAAATGCATTCCAAGGAGTGCTCCGAGAACCCCGAAGACAAATGAACATGCCAGGATTATAGGTGCTGTCCATGGTCTGAATATCCTTGTCATAGCCTCAACATAGTCGCTTCCAAAGGATGTTCTTGTTGAAAAATATCCGTTTATGTCAAGATATAATGGCAGGAAACACCCAAAGATTGTTATACACATAATTCCATAACTTAAGACTGTCTTCTTTTTACTTGAATAATCTCCGCTCTTTGCAACAAGATCCGCAACAATTCCGCATATAATTCCAAAAATAAACGGCCAGAAGCCCATTCCTGTAACCCACAAAAATGCTCCAATTATAATAGTAATAATTGTGATCATCCCGAACTTTTTAACCTTTGTAAAAAATAGCATCATGGTAATACCACCAATCAGAGGGCATAGAACAGATAACATCGGCATCATGATCGGAATGAATCCCAACATAGAGATTGCAGTCATTATCACAAGATAGATAGCTGCATAAATTCCGATATTTATCAGGTCTTTTCCTCCAAGCTTTTCATTATTTTTTTTCTGAGTCATTATCCCATCCATATTTTTCTCCTTCCGCCACACTGGCATTATAGTGATTGTTAGCTTCCGCTAACACCACTATATGATTTTAGTTATTTGCCTCCTATATTTCTACAGCAAAATAGCATTTTTAGCCTTTTTAGCATCGACTTATTCTTTTATATTCCATTGGGAGAACTTTGTGATACTTAAGGAATGCTTCTGAAAATCTCGACTGGTTCTGGTAACCTACAGTTTCTGCGATTTTACCAAGGTTTTCTTTGTTTTCCCTGATAAGCTCAGCTGCTTTTCTCATCCTTATTTCGCTTATAATCTCACTGTACCCTTTTCCAAATACTGCACGAAAATAATTCTTAAGCGAGGATTCACTTATACCAAAAGAAGCAGCCAGCTCGGCTGCTGAATGACGTTTTGATAAATCAGCTGATATAATCCCCAGGGCTTCTTTAGCAATATCCACCTGTGAAGAGGTGCAAAAGGTTCTTCTTTTGTCAGACTTAAAAGACATACCGTTGATGAGATACAAAAGTTTTATGATATCCATAAGCAAAAGATTACTGTCAGTCTGCCCCAGAATATCATCCTTAAGATCCTCCACACATCTTCTGATACGCTCTTCTGCCACGGTTATGAATGGAATGCTTCTATCAGTACACTTTTGTGTTATTTCATTTATAATATTTTCTTTGCCATTAAATGAAAGGATCTTGCCAAGTTCCTCAGAAGGATACAGAATCAGTTCTATCCCCTCGTATTCTGCCGTTGGGTAAAAGAATGCTTCCTCGTTGTTCTGGGAAGTGCCATAATCAATTGCCAGTTCATCACCCACAACAAAGGTAGTCACCCCCGAGTTGAGCAGTACCTCGCATCGACCACGAAAGCAGTAATTTATCTTGACTGGTACCGTATCCTGATTTTTAAATGAGGTTGACCTGAAAATAGTTTCCGGTAAATACCTTGACCATATATCTATATAGCCGGCGTGAAAAAGATCATCATATACAATCCATTTCATTTTTCCTTCATTCCCGCAGTCAGTTGCCGGAAGCTTAAAATCAATCTGTGTGCTCTTATTTATAAAAACAGCCATTCAGCATCTCCTTATAGGTCTCACTTGAATGTAATCTTTATGATCTGCATCTTTACAAGACTGTCGCAGAACCTGATCATCAATTTATGTAGAAGCCTGACCTCATTATAGATATCACGATAGCCCCTCATATAGCTTCGTGCAGTTACTGATGTGAAATCATTGCTCCATACCTCAATCTCAGCTTTATCTTCAACAGAGAAAAATGCGCCCACGTCTGAGATTCCCGCTTCCTTAAGCCATGTCTTAGTCATCATCTTAGCCCCACGCTGATTGCAGGAATCAAATACTATTATTCCTCCTGGAAACTTCTTTGCCATCTTTTGTAACAGTTTCCTTACAGCCTCAGTCTTAAAATAATAGAAAACACCGGATGCAAAGAACACAGCACCATGGGATGGATCTATTTCATCCATCCAGTGTTCATCATTAAGGTCGTATCCGAGATTGTTTTCCCTCTCTCCGGCTGGAAGGATCTCATTTCTGACCTTTATTACATCCGGCATATCTATATTGAAGCCCACGCAGGCTTTGTTATCACATTTTCTGAAGGTGTCATCCAATCCGCACCCGAGATTTACGACAGCAGCATAGGGGTGCTTTATTAGGTACTCCTTGACCTCCCAAGCAAGGTCATATTGTCTCTGCGCAACTTCAAGCGCGCCAAAAAGCCCGACTGCACTCTCCATCTTCTGACCATTCTCTGCAAAATCATAATCAAGCATGGAGCAGATGCGTTCTGCCTCTGGGTCTTTAAACAATTCCGGAAAATGCTCCGAGCATACTTTTCTTCCAAACAGTGGGATTATAAGCGTTTCCTGCACTGTGTTTTTCTCAATGTGATACATATACCAGCTGCTCCTTATTCATCCTGCCCCCTAATACACCAAATAATAAATAACCGAAACAAATCCGCCGAGAATTTTGATGCAGTTATTTATTATTTGGTGTACTGATGTATCATGAAAATTATTATCAGCTGTATTATATGTTAGCACCTGCTAACTTCAATTTCAAGAGTACTCACTTTTTTTATCTGCTTTACAAAAGCATCCATAGCATAGTCATCCGATGATTCCACAAATAAGTCCCCTTATATTCTTTGTCTTTTTAAACATTTACAAATTCCTCTATTTCTTCAACATACTCTCTGGTATGCGCAGCCATGTATCCACAATGCGGATACCCTTTTCTAATAACCACCTTCACATCTGGCAAGTACTTGGCAAAAGATTTTCTAGAAAGTTTGAGGTCAAAATCCTTTTCGCCATATTCAAGATGGAGTTTGGCCTGTTGTTCTTTTGACAGTGGCTTCATATCGTAGGTACAGCATGCATGGCATATTGCATCGATATCACTCAGCGTGATTCTTTCAAAGTTCTTAGTCATCATCTTTGCGAAGTCATAGCCATACCAATCCACTAGGGATTTTGATGCTTCCACATGAGTCTTATCCAGCTGTTTCTTTCTCTTTCTGAACAGATTACACACAAGCACTTCTGCCATCTTAGAACTCTTATTGAGTGCAACACCGTCAAACCAGGCACGTTCTAAATTAAAATCAGAATCCCAGAATAGCCGCCATGCAACTGCTACGCCAAGTGAAGCTCCGTATACAAGCTTGATATCCTTATAGTCTTTATCAGTCAGATACGATTTAAGCTGTCTGTACTCATCATCAGCGCTGATATATGCCCCGGCTTTACCATGGCCTCCCTGATCGGGAGCGATGATAAAGTAATCTCCCTTAAGATACGGACTCATCAGATCATACAGATTTGCACCGGATATCATCATTGGCGCCAGCAATATGAGCTTTGGATTATTCGGATTTCCATACTCGTTGATATACATCTCATTTCCCTTTCAAAACAAAAACACCACAA
>Ga0247609_10003350_pt1 | contig 16290 bp, 18 predicted proteins | sample 172DNAGHGlowgp2_FD_193487 | JGI IMG/M metagenome (GOLD analysis project Ga0247609, IMG submission 193487) | Sheep rumen microbial communities from Palmerston North, Manawatu-Wanganui, New Zealand - 1728 DNA GHGlow gp2 | ecosystem: Host-associated > Mammals > Digestive system > Stomach > Rumen ...
TATTTTTTATTTCATAAACTTTGCGAAAGCATTCATAAACTTTGGACGAGCCTTAGTTAGAATATCCATCTGAGCTATAGCATACTCAACTATTGCTGTATCATATGCAGTATCATAATCAATAGCTTCACCAGCTATTGCTCCTTCAGTAATAATATTACCAATTCTCTTGAGAATGAATGATTCTGAAGTAATATCATCTTCTGGATCAGTTGTACCGTTAGGGTTGATTGTTGTCTCTGGATTATCCACAACCTTTATCTTATCATCGATGTTGAATACAGGAGCTTCACTGCTCTTTGTGATAACCTTAACAACATCATCAACAACCTGTTGAGATACCTCTTTCTTCAGCTTTTCTCTGAGCTGATCGTAGTTCTCAACATCTTTAAGAAGCTCCTTAGCATCAGATACAGCAGCTTCTTGAACCTGTTTAGTTCTACAAGCAGCTTTACAAGCACACTTGCATTTGTGATCGATTTCTTGAATAATATTTCCAAATACATTCATATCAGGATTTCCAAGTCTGTCGCGAGCGTGGCAGAGATATCCGTAACAAGATCCATTGTAATTATCATGAATATGTTTCATGATTGAATTATCAATCATCTCATCAGCATCATCAACATTCTCATCGAGCATAGCACATACAATGTCCTTGAGAACATAGAGTGAGAGCTTCTCACGAAAAGCACCATTATCGAATGTCATACCAGGACCTGGATCATTATTGTATGATGCATCAACGTCCTTGGTGATATCATCGAGAAGATCTTTAATTTCATTAGCCATAACATTTCACCTCTTATTCCATAGAATCAAGGAAACTGCTCATTGTAGAAAATGATTCCTGAACAGCGTTCTTTTTTGTTTCTTTAACCTCAGCCTTAGGGAGACTCTTTTTCTTCTTCTCAACGATTTTACCTACAACAGTAGCCTGAGAAGTAAATGCCTTCATAAGACGTTTGATAACCTGGATGGAAGACTTATCTGTTGAAGCCTTGATTGTAACCATGAGATCTGCAAGACACTTATTAAGTTTCTTGATATTATCGATCTCATTATCGTTGTAAACCTTCTTAGCCTTAGAAGCCTTGGTGAGAGCTCTGTTAAGCTTCTTTCCATACTTCTTGAATTCTGATACAAGCTGGTTGATTTCCATCTTGTTATCGTTCAGAACACCAAGAGTCTTTCTCAACAGAACATCAATCTCATCATTTATATTTGCATTTGTCAGAATGAAAGCTTCCTGAACTGCAGCAGCATCGTTATTAGCAAGGAATTCCTTAAGTTGAGAAATTGACATACCCTTCAGTCTTTCAGTACCAGACTTGATAAGATCATCGATTGACATATTATCTATATCAACCTCTTCAGCAGAAAGATCACCATTTGAATCATCAAGAGCCTCATTTTCAGCTCCAGAAGCATTAAGATCTGCGAGTTGTTGATCTACGTCCATGTCGGTCGATCCTGAATCATCTGGTGTTGCATTCATGTCTGTAGAACCATCATCATCAAGTGAAGGAACATCATTAATGTCTGGAAGATCGGTTGGCGCATCCTCACCTTCAGTTGGTTCATTATTTTTTGTAGTTGCATCTTCTGCACCCTGAACGATTGCATCAGATACATCATTCTTACCAACTTCAACAGTCTTTGGCTCTTCCTGAGTCTGACCATCTGTGTTTGCATCAGGAGTTGCACCCTGATTGTTTGATGTCATTCCGTTGTTATCACCGCCAGAATTGTTATCTGCAGGAGCTGAATTCTGTTGATCACCACCATTGTTATCATTTCCAATGTTAATAGCTTCCTGAACGAAACGATGATAATGTGGATTTTCCTTAGCAGATTCTTTGATTGCAGCATTCTTAGTTATACAGAACTTAGAAAGTTGACGAACTCTTTCGTTGTCAAGAGACTCAACTTCAGCATGCTCAAGAACAGTATTTGATGTGTCATACTCACAAACAGGATTTGTGAATCTGTAGAAATCCATACCAGAGAGATTAGCATCATTCTTGAATCCAACGATTATAGAATGCTTATCGATAGGATCTATTGGTGTGCATAGTACAGATGGAATTACAGTATCCCAAACGGAAGCACTCTCGGAGATATGATACTTCTCACAAAGATCTTTCTTAACATCCTCCATCAAATTAGAACAGAGACCACATGATTCAGCAAGATACAAAGACTCAAGCTGATGACGTGTAAGATTACCATTCTTATCAACCTGGTGATTTATTGGGAGTCTCACATTGTAATCAGAATTTCTGTATTCGCCGAAGTTGATTGTTGCAAATGAAGGAACACTATCGGCTGTAACATTAACTCTTTTGTATCCGAAAGAACCCTCCTGAAGAACCTGCTGACGATACATCATCCATTTGTTGTGAGTATAATCCTGACGACGAGATTCGAACTCTTCATTAGTCTCATCATCCTTTTCAAAGAGATAAGCAGATTCCTCATAGAAATCTCCTTCACTCTTCATAGATGCATATTCAGTCTGAATAGCAGCATCTGACAAAACATCGATTGTACCGGTCTTAAGATTGTATCCTATCTCTTCAAGTTCAATATCACCGATAGGATCATGATCAATTTGACCATCGTTGTCGAGAAGCAATTCTATAGATCTTGAATCGCCATCACCATCTACTGAGAGCTCTTCAAGTTCTTGGAACATGTGAGCATACTCAGCAACAAGATCGGTATCATCATTTTCAGAATTTTCCCTCACTATGATATCTGCAGTTGATTCAGCTATGCGCTTTTTAATATTATCAAGCATGTCTTTCAAAACTCCTTTACAAATTATTTTATAAGGTATACATATTATCTATATGATACCGGAAAGTGTATATCTTATAAGATAACACCAAAGGTTTCGAGGAAAATTTCAGAAACCATTTCAGGTGTCATCTCAAGAATACCTATGTCTTCAAACTCCATTCCTGGTTGTAATTCAACACCATTGATTTGGGGTTTATGTTCAAGATCGTTGTATTCCATGAGTTCACCTCCACAGAAAGGAATGATTAAATTGGATATTTTTGACAGATATAAGGAAGAGATAATCAACTCATATCTTCAGCTTCATCCGAATGCAAATCCAACAAGAGTAAGAGAACTTACAGAAGAATTGATTGACAGTCAGAAGAAGGACATTCCTTGTGTCATGCATAATAACATGACGAGGGAATTGTTGGAAACGAGTGTTTCTAATGTTTTCAATTGGATTGAAGATAGACAACCTATAATAGCAGGTAATGCCACATTCTTCAAACAACATGAGGAATATTTACCTCCGATTATTAGTATGCTGGAAACATTACAAGCTGAAAGAAAACGTGTAAAGAAAGAGATGTGGAAGTATGATAAACATTCTATGGAGTATATAAATAGAAATACTACACAGATGTCAATCAAAGTAATTATGAATGCGGATTACGGTGGGTCTGGAACACCTTTGTCTCCATTCTATTCTGTATACATCCCTCCTGCAACAACTGGAACAGCTAAGAATATCACCACAACATTAATTTGTTGTCTGGAGTTTAGTACTGGTAACAATAATAAATTTGCAAAGTGTTCATCCATAAATGAGCTGTTTGATATGATTAATATTGTACTTAGAGATGAGGAAGATAGAGATATAATCAAAGACCATTTCGATCCAGATACTGTTGCAGATAGACTTCTTTCAAAGTTGGCAGAATATACTTTGGATGATTTCAATCTTGTACATGAATACTGTCATACATTAAGCAATGATGATCTCACAAGACTTATGCTTGCATTTAATATTCATTATGTTTGTGAGAATTATTGCAGAGCTGAGTTCACCAGAATATCAGATTATCTGAAAGCACATCCTGTTCCATTTGAGAATCTGATGAAGATGGATCAGGAAGAAGCTAAGAAGGAATTAAAGATCGATGGATTTGGCACAGAAGTTCCAGAAGCAATTGAGAGTGATATGAAATATGTAACTCATGTGATTCTGGACAATTGTATTTATCCATTCATTCTGAATGATGTTGAAACTCGTGCAGAAGAAATGGAAAGAAAGATAGTGTGTGTAACTGATACTGATTCATTGATGGTTCATTTCCCACACTACATCGATGCATTCCAAGCCAGAGTTCCAAACTTCAAAATGTCTTGTCTTATTGCTTCCGCAATAGGCATGAGATTATTCATTGAGAATATAATACCAAAATTTGTGTATTATGTTACACTCGGATACAATATCAAGGATGAGTATTATCGCAAGAAATTCGTATTCAAGAATGAGTTTACATTCTTGGCAATGTCTCTTTTCAAGAAGAAAATGTATGCTGCATCAATGTTTGTTCAAGAAGGAACTCCACGTGATATCCATGATATTGCGGTTACTGGATTATCTTTCAAGAAGAGAGACTCTGCAGAGTTCCTCGAACCAATTATGCTTGAATTGTATGATAAATATATTTTGACATCTGATGAAATAAATATCGAAGGACTGTTAGATGCATATTATGCATTGAGAGAAAAGCTGTTTGTAGAAGCACGTTCTAACACAGCATATTACAAAGCTCTGTCGATTAAAACACCAGAAGCTTACACAAAGTCTAAAACTCTTCCAGCTCAGATGAAGGGTGCAATCATATGGAATAACTTATTCCCAGAAGAAGAAATACTTCCGATGGATAGAGTTCTGTTAGTCCCATTAAACACTGAAGCAATGTTACAATCGGACAATCTCAGAATCAAAAAGATTCTTGAAATATCAAGAGTAGATGATGAAAAGTTGAAGAAGAATATTCACATCTGTCTTCCTGAATCATATAAGGAAACACCTGAATGGTTACAGCCTTATGTTGATATGGAGGTGTTGGTTGATAAACTTCTTGGACCATTCAAACAGATACTTGGATTGTTCGATGTTACTATGGCTGATACACGTGGAGGATTTTTAGCATCACGTATGCTTTTCATATAAGCGTACATATATGATTTCATTGAAAGGAGGTGAAACTATTATGGATTGGGAAAATATATTCAATTGGCTTGAACAAAAAGCCGGAGTATCATATGATCTCAGTGATGATTTATCAGAGATAAACGGAGACGTTGCTTTTGTTGAACCGTATTTTTGGCAGATGAAGATAGCATTCATTCTTGAAGATATGGATTCTGCAATTGAAACTGTTGATGAACATCATGATGAACTTACAGAAGATCTTCCACCGAGAGACAAACTCAAGAAGGGGATTGAGAACGAGTATGTGAGAAAACTTGCAGAGAATATTAATGCTGTAAAGAAGCAGCTTGGTATGTCTATAACACCTATCAATGATGCTGAGGATGTATCAATAAACGCTTCTGCATTGTATGAACTCATATCTACTTTGAAAGTGTTCGATATCGGCGCTCTCCAAACTCGTGAATGGTTCGATAAATATGATGAGATGACAGATAATGTTCTCACAGAAGTTCTCGAACTTCACAAGAATGATCTCCCAGATATCCATGAAACTATTGAAAGTATTGTTGAATCATTGAAATATGATGACGATGATGATGACGATAATGACATGGATATGGACATGGATGAAGACGTATAAAAACGTCTGAAACTATAACACTATTATACTATTACATTGAAGGAGGAATCTATAATGATTTCAGCTAATAACAATTTCGGCAACAGCGTTGGTAACGCTCAGCAGACTGAGAAATCAAACTGGAAACTCGGCAGAATGTTTGGTAAGAAACCGAACGAATCAAAGGCTGCAGTACTCGAGGTTGGTATGTACAAATCCCAGTATTCAACATTCTGCACACTCTCAATCAGATATGAAATGGGTAGAGACAGCAAGAACAGAGTACAGTTTGAGACAGGACTCAATAAGGAAAATCCTTCATGCCTTCTGAACCCGGAGCAGGTAGCATCACTCATTCAGCTCTGCGATACCCTCGAGAGAGACCAGTCAAAGATCCCACAGCTCAATTATGTACATGACGGAGAAAAGTCAAAGCTCAATATCGTTGGTGCAGAAACATATGTTCAGGTCACTGTTACAAACAATCTCGGTTCAAAGACTATTCAGTTCGATGCAACACCGGCTGGATTCACAAACATTCACGGCTGTATTTCAACACTGAAAATGTATGCTAAGATCGTTCAGAAGAAACAGCTCAATGCTAAGCTCGATCAGGAAGAGTTCGGCACAAACAATGAAAACGATGAGGAGTCACCTTTCTAATGGTTGATTTCTCATTTGTTGGTAAAGAAGGCATTATAATTCAATATGAAGATATTGTCTCTATGATAGGTTTCAATGTTATAAGATACCTACGTGCAAAAAATGCAAATGAAGAAGCTATGAGGATGTCCGTTGAGGACATCCTACTTAGCTACATTAACCGGGAAAAAGAAGATCCTGAAATATGGTTGAAAGATAATTTCGGATTAGAATTCAAAGTTGAAGACTATCTCGAATCAATAAATGCTTTTCAACCAAACTGGCTTTATTCATATAAAATCTTCGACGCAGCATACAAAAACGGTGCTAAAAAGTTGATGATTTATTCCGTATATGATATACCAATAATCAAGAAAATACTAACGACATACACAGCTCCAATTCAATTTGTAAGTGGTGATATAAAACGTGTGCTGGATAAAAATCCTAATTCTACATTTATAACATCATCAACAAAATCTCTCAATCGTTGTTTAGAAACAGATACCCCTGCTGCTATTACTATTGTGGATGATTTCTTACATTTAGCACCAGCCGTAATAGACAATATTGGAGATAAATTGAAGGGTAAAAATAAGTATGTATGTTATACCAGCATACGCTCTGGTGGTATAATAAATCTTGATAAAAAATAACGGGAGGATATTATGAGAAGTGAACCGATAAACAAAACGTTGCTGTATACGTTAGATCCAGAAGTAACGTATACATACAACACACAACATGGAACAGAATATCCTTACAATGGATTCCCACCTGGAATTCAGGGTAAGAGATATAAGAAAACAAGGTTCATTGAGTGGGAACCGATACCGGAAGATATCATTATACGCCATCATGGTTCACAGGTATTCATGAACTTCATGGCAGTATTTCCAAACAATAAAGATGTATTAGACCCAAACATTCAGATCTTCCAACTCAGATCAAAGAAAGTTGATATTCAGAATTACATCTGTGAACAGATAAACTTCTTCTGTGCTTTATATGATGATGATAATGAGCTTATAACAAATATGCTCATCGCAAAATACATCACAGATTCCGGTGAATACAATATCAAGACATTTGATGATTATCACAAAATACTTTTCAAGACACTCTTTTCCGACAGAGTCATCGATAAGATTCGTAAGATGGTTGAAGAGAATGATGTCGGCGATGATGTAATCGGACTCTTCCCAGAAGATTGTCTGAGAGATATCTATATGGTATCATTCATGATAAAGGTTATGAGAATATATATCGAACACTTTATCATTTCAACAGGTAATGTGCCAAAGGATTTATATGAACTCTTTGCTACAGCATATACTAACGCAATGAACTATATTAATCCTAACATGTATATTCTCTTATATAACTACGTCAACAAGAACGTAGCTCAGAGTATATCATCAAACACGAACATTTATGATATGCAGGCTATCGAAGGTTTCACTGCACCAACAATAGCTCAGTCTGTTATGAGAAAGAACCTTCTTTGTGATGGATTGATAAAGCTTACATTCGCATCATCATGGGATAGAATAAACAAACGTCCAGTAAACTCTTGCGTCGGATTCATAAAATCCGTTGTTAATCAGGCACTGATACTAATGAGAAGAAATCAACTCAGATATTCTCTCGTTAATGTTGATGATCCAGCACAGTTACTGAGTGGATCTGTTTCATCAACATCACCAATTTCTGCAAAACGTTCATTTGATCCAGGAAAGTTCAAATGTGTTGAGATTGATCTAAACATTATCATTGCTAAGATCGCCGCAGAGATTGATCTCGCTCCGGTTGATTTCTATCTTAAGAACCTCCCAATGATGAATGATCTTTCAAAGCTGTTAATTACAACAGTTCTTTACAACAAGTTTCATTCATCAATAGACATTGACGTTCTTAATATGAAACAGAAATACATTCTTCTCCTGTATGTTCGTCATATCATCATGCTCATGTATGGTATCACAGAAGAAGATTCAACAGGAAATAATCTCATAAATATTCTTATGGCGAAAACAGTATCTGTGACAACAAAGCAGTTATCTCAGAAGGATATTAACGGAGTTAAGAAATATGTAAAGCTTAATGATCTTAAACGATATATGCTTTCCGAAGCAAATGCGACGACTTATGTTGAATGCATTATGAACTGCGTACTTTCATCATATACCATTGTAAATCATAATGATCCATCTCTTCTTGGAACATCACTTGTATATGAAACAGGAAACATGACTCTGAATATTCTTGACATGGTTGTCACATTATTCGAACACATTTGCAGGGGGGATATCTAATGCTTACGGAAGAACTCATACGTGCCCACTATAAACACAAATGTGAGACAGGATATGATCCATTACTTTGTGTTCATCTCGAATATTGGCCATTGAAGGATTTCAAAAAGATTGATGGCCAAATGATCCCAGTATTCGATCCTGAAGATATTAAACGTATACGTCATCAGTACTATCATATTGATCAGATCATTACTGAAGACAGATATGTTGAACTCATCCAGAAAACAAATTCATCTTTAAACGATCTCACAGATGTAGATAAGATACAGGTTCAGAATGTTTGGGTTCCTTCACAGAATGCAAACAAAGAAGAAGCTGGAATATTCTGGTTGAAACCGACATCGAAATGTAAAACACTCACAGACATGTACAAGGTATATGAATTGAAGATCAAGATTTTGTTTGGTTCATTTTGATAAAATTTGGAGGATGTGAAATATGGGTATTAAACTTGAAAGATTAAATCTTGAGCATGAATTCATTATTGATATGATTACCAACAATGGATTCATCATCGAAAAAGATTCAAGATATATGTCTACAAACGTTGATCAGATGATCAACTCACCTAAGTTCATGGATTGTGAATACAGATGTGATTGTGGTTCATTCATTGGACAGGACCTTGTAGGTCAGAAGTGTCCGAGATGTGGTTCAGAAATCGCTCTCCATTCACTAAATTTCCAGTATACTGGATGGATTGATCTCGGTGAACATCACGTAATATCACCAGTGTACTATGCAATCGTTAAACGTGTTCTCGGAAACAACATGCTGCGTTTCATCATAGGTGATTATAAAGCAGACTACTCTGTTCAGTACAATGAGAACAATACTGACTTCGAAGAAAATAAAAAGAATAAGAAGACAGGTAGAGTTTCTCAGAATGATATTGCATACATTATTAAGAAGATTCCGATAAATAAACATCGTTTTCAGGGACTTGGTCTGGATGGTTTCTATGCAAACTTTGAAGAAGTTATGATAGCATGTGCTCCTAAGAGTCATCCCGAACTTCAGCTGCTGTTAGATAATAAGGCATCGGTATTCACTTCAAAGATTCCGATATATTCAACAGCATTCAGACCAGTATCAAAGACATCAGAAACGATGTTCTATCCGAGGATAAACAAATGGTTCTCGATGATATGTGCAATCTACTGTAAACTGGATGATATGGTTCTTGATATTGAAAAGATGCAAGCGCTTAACTACATTCAGAATTACATGATTCAAGCGACAGATTTCCTTATAGCTAATGAGATCAAAGGTAAAGAAGGATTCGTTCGTTCTGAAATTATTGGAGGAACATTCTCGTTCTCTGGTAGAGGTGTTATTACATATGATAATACTCTTGCTGCAGACGAGATCGATATCCCATATCCAACGGCTGTAACGGCTTATCAGTACAAGATCACACACATTCTTTGTGTTAGATATGGTCTTACGCTTGAAAGTGCATTTCAGATGGTTAACACGAATGAAAGAAACCCATATGTCATTCAGATACTCAATGAGATTATCGCAGAAGGACAATGGGTTATCATGTTACGTGAGCCGACAAACAACCTTGCATCAATCGGACTGTTCCGCATCAGAAGATATAAGTTCGATGATGATACAATATCTCTTACAACCGAGCCTCTTAAGGGATTCAATGCAGACTTTGATGGTGATGCTTTGAATATGACTTTCCTCCCGAAAGAGCTGGTACCTGCATTCGAACTCTTCCATTACTCTTGCTTTACCAACAGAATCACTGGTGAAGTTGATGTATCATTGAGAGAATGGAATGGTATCTCTCTCGGTATAATGAGCGAATAATAAAAGCGGGGGCTTTATGCCCCCGTATAATTTTATATGAAAATAGAAAATTATTAATAAGGAGAATTATTATGTACAGATTTAAATTAAATGACAATCTTAAGAAGTATATCAGAGAAGTTGAAGTTGTAAGAGATAAGGTTCAGGTTGTTGGAGATTATCTAAGAGAACTTGAATACGAATGTGATATCACCATTTCTATAGGTGAGTCAGAATTTGCGTTCAACAGATTTATTGTTATTCCTGATTGGGTAGGACAGTGTTTCCGTATTGATAAGAAAAATAGAGGTATCTCATTCGATCATATGAATGAGTTATTCGACTTGAAGAACACATTCAATATACCTTTTACAACAGTGCTTGGAGGACATGTTGAGTTCGTGACAACATGGTATGGTAAGATGAATCTTACTAACAAATTTATCGAACTTATTGAGAATGCATACAATAATGAATTAGTCGGTTATAGATATGAGTTCATTCCCGAGGTATGGGAAGGTGCCTGCAAGATTAATCGTGTTTACAGTATAAATGGAAAATTCTACCATGTCTGGTTTGATGAAGAGAATAATGAACTGTCCTTAACAGATAACAGTGGTCAGTGTCATGACGTCACAGCACTTGAATTACTCCGTGGAAAGTATGATTATATCAGTCAGCTTTCTAAAGATGAAAATGGTTTGTTAATACCAAAACTCTCAATAACAATGTATGAATCTAAGGAGGATTGAAAATGATTAATAATAAAGATTTTAAAAGAAAGGTGATTACATTCTGCGGATCTTCAAGATTCCGCGAAGTGTTTCACAAACTTGCATCTGAATATACACTGATGGGTTGGATTGTTCTTATGCCTCATTGTTATTATGAGAATAATTCACGACCAGATCTCAAAGATCTGTTGGTTGAGATACATCGTGACATGATAGAAATGTCTGATGCCATTCTCGTTGTTAACAAAAATGGATACATCGGTGATTCAACCAAAGAAGAAATCAAGTGGGCTGAAGCATTGCATAAAGAGATCAAGTATTATGCAACACCATTGGAGATGCCAGGGTTTACAACAGAAGACAGAAGGGAGCATCCATATGGCTAAGTATAATGGAGAAACAATACTCCATTCTTTAATTGAAACAATCGATGATTATGACACATCATCTGGCGAAGATAACATAGGATGGCAAGTTCTTGATCGTGTTAGAAAGTGTGTCAAAGAAGGTGAAGAGAAACTCGGCTTCACTTGCAAAGATTATACAATACTTTTTGTCCCATCCAACCGCAGATCAGATCAGATATTCCTATTTGTAAATATTCTTTCAAATAAGTCAATAATCATCGTTTTGAGCATGCCCAATTTTGATAAGGAATATCTTAAATTGATATCTGATGAAATAAAAGATAAAATAAAATATTTGGGAGATGATAAATAATGTCATACCTAAAAGCATACAAAGTATCAACATATGGTGGTGGTAATACGAAAAAGAAAATCGCACTTGTTCAGTCAGGTAATTCAAGAGCAGCTATTAAGAAATTCCTTCTTCATGTATATCCAGAATTATTACACTGCAAAATGACGAAACTACCTAAACCAAATGGTGTGATTAGACCAATATCAACTTACCTGATTACTGATGGTGATGAACATCTCTTTTCAATTCATGCAGAAAAGATAAATCTTGGATCAGACTTCATACTGATCGATGATCTTTTTATTAAGAACACTTAAATCCTATTATTTGATATTCTCATATGCATATTATTAATATGGAGAAAGAAACTAATATAAGTTTCAAATTTAAAATTCTATATCTCCAGAAAGGATGTCAATTATGGCAATTACAAACTCAAAGATCTTTAAGGAATGCGAGATCGAAACAAACGGAAGAAAGATGATGGTTCTTTTAACAGAACACATTATATCTTCAGAATGTGTGGGAAATCTTCCACTGAATGTTTATTATTTAACAAAAATCAGTGGAGATGATATGTTTGAAATAAAAAGTATCCAAGGTATCCTCGCATCAAACGATTTCGGATATTCTATAATATCTGCATATGAGTTGGAGAAAATCAATAGTGTTAAAATCACAAAGATGGCTCCGCTCTTCGCTTCACCACTACCACTATCAACACATAAATCTGTATTCGAATACTACATCGAAACGCTCGGAGAAATCCGTCTGTTCGTTATTGCAGACTATACAAGAAAAGATATCTCTAAATATTTAGAATCTGCAAGAAAAGCAGTTTCCGTTTATTATGGTCGAAACGTTGATGAAGTCAGACTCATCAATGTAATTCCTGATAATATTGAAGATCCATTAGATATGTTAGCTGGAAATATTGTGCTTATGGGTGAAGCAACCCATATTCTTGATATGAATGAATATACAAAAGAGACGGATGTTCTAAGAACAGTTTACCAAAGATACGAATTAAATTCGTTACAAGGATACAGGATAAAAGAATACTTGCAGTCAAATAATACAAACGATGAAATATTATCAGGTTTAAATACATCACATTTCTCACCATATACACCAGTACCAAATTACTCATCCAAACTTGCGTTACACTATCCGCCAGCACCATCATTCTACGGCGGTTTCAGTTGTGATTTATAATAACCAAGATCAAATCAGGGGCTTCATTGCCCCTGATTATTTTTAATTTTATTATTTCAGGAGGAATAAAAATGAAGAATGTATTTATCTCACAACCAATGAACGGGGTATCATTAGAGAAAATTAACGAAGTAAGAAAAATCACATTTCAGGCATGTACACAAATGCTTGATGAAAAAATACTTTCTCTTATTGATCAGGTTAATATTCCAGACCCACCAGGATTTGATATATACGATGAGAATTACAAGCGCATTAGCAGACTTTCAAGATCTCTCGGATTAATGGCAGCTGCAGATGTAGTTGTATTTGTTGGTGATTGGGAGAAAGCAAAAGGTTGTAAGGTAGAAAGGATAATGGCAGAACAATATGGGCTGCAGATTATCAATATCAAAGACTGGATGATGGTTCACCGTTATAAAGGAGATAACTACGAGAAGGTATTTCCTGAATTGGGCAAATTTACCGGAACATATGCAACAACAGCTTACCCAATAAAGCACTTTGATAATTATCATTTGGGAATTACCAAAGATAACCCAATCTGGAAAGAGGGTGATAAAGTAATTGCTATCAAGTTTCCTACGATATCATTGACTGATATGATCGAGCTTGAGTGTGCCGTCATTAATCCAGAGTCATATGGGTATGAAGAAACATCCGATTATCTGAGAACATCAGTTTTTGTATCTGAAGAAACAGCAGATAACATGAATTTTTATATTGGTCAGGGTGAAGTTCTGCACCTGATGCGTGCTGAGGATTGCCGCAATTTCTCAGAATACAATAAGTTGGATAAAGAATATCAAAACTCAGTAGATGAAATATATCCAATCACTATCATAACTGACCGTTATACTGGCACTTATTCTGGTGGAGAATGGACAGCATGGGCACTCGACCCAGATAATCTTCCAGAATGCATATTCGAAGGTGATGTTGAATGTGCAAATGGTTGGCACAAACTTAAAGAAGATCGTAAACGTGGTAAAATCATTTTTGGTATAGGAAATACACCTGAAGCCGCTGTGCGTGATCTCGTGAGAGCAAACAACCAGATCACAGAAAGATATGAAAAGTATATCACAGAAAACGAGGAGGATGAATAAATGCCCACACTTGGAGAGTTATTAAATAAAGGGAACAAAAAACTTATACATGTTCCTGAAGGTTTCGAACTTAAGAAACAATATGGATATGACAAATTAGAACCCAACGGTCTCGTGACGTTAAGTGTGTTTCATAAGAAACGAAATGGTGATCTCGGACATAAATGTTTCTCCAATATTTGTATAAGCTGGAATGCAGTGATAAACGAGATCACCAAATGTTTACATACAACTCGTCAAATTGAGTTTCATATGCGTCTATCTTTTAAGATGAGTTGCAGATCAATAGACGAGGAAATGTTTCATGGAACCGTAACTCAGCAAGTTCTCGATGAACTTATTGAGATATCTAAAAAATATTTTAAGGAGGATAAATAATTATGATATTATTAGAATTACCAGGATCGATCGACTGGATGAGTCTGATAACAATGGGGAGTGCACAATACGTACATGCCAATTCATCAATACCATTCGAGGAGCAAATGAAACACGGTGACAAAATGACGCTTGCTGGATCATTGTTCTGTGGAATAACGATACACACATTTGAAGTTTATAAACACGAAGGATATCTCATGAGCCCTACAATATTATCTATAAATGAAGATAGTATAAGAGACGGAGTATATGAATACATCGTTAAAGATCCAGATCATACAACAACAGCACCGATACCGGATGAAAAACCAGAAAACGGTTTTATGATATATGGATCAATTAATAAGGACAATATGTTCATCGAAGCATGGTTCAACGGAACAATGATATCAAAACTGATGGTATTGTCACAGGATAACGGTCCCGCTATAATAAAGCCGGAAGATATCGACATGACAAAAATAACAGATTCAGAAATTATAAACGCAATAAATACAGTTTCTGCCGGTGCGATGAACACTATAACTCAGCGAACACTATCAATGCTGAGTGGATATAAGAAAGGACAAGAAGCTGCTAAGAGAGATCCGGAAGAATTTATAGACGGAGATGAATAATTATAAATAATTCTTAATGTATCATATACAATATAATACATTATAAATGGATACGAACAATTCGTGCAAGTAGATATTTATGATGTGATGACCTCACCATGTTATGTGCACGTAACACTTCCACAAAGTGAAGGGTGAGGTTCCGCCGATACTATGCTTATTTGGCGGAGGATATAGTTGGGTGTATCATCGATGTATGATACATTCCCGAGGTGATTCCTGTGTGAATACATCTCAAAATAATAAGGGACCGCGACGTTCGCTGCTTTCGTAGAATATTAAGCTGGCTTCATCTGGCGCGGTAACAATTCAAAGGTTCCGTGGGTTTACTGGCAGCTTTACTGAACTTCACTGCCACGGGAATGACCTCTCGCCTACGGAACCTTCTTTGATATTTCACCCGCATATGTTTAACGGCATATATTGCAGTTTAAAAGATGGCAAGGACAATAAGACCATCCCTCTGACATATGTGGGTTTGAAATATATTTAAATATGGCTAAGTGGTGGAATAGGCATACACAACGGACTCAAAATCCGTCGGTAGAAATACCATGAGGGTTCGACCCCCTCCTTAGCCACCAATGGTATGGTTGTTCATTCTGCGTGATCTTTGTCCCACACTTAGAAAGACACGTTTCCTCCCAAGCCATACCATACCAAAGAAACATCACAGGGTACGCTCATCATGTGCGTCTAACAAGGAACTGCAGACCGATGGATGTTTCTTAGAGTTTGAACACACTTGAGGACTGTGCCGATGTCCTGAAATGATATATGGCTCGGTGCGATTATAGGTTAATGGTCGTGAATGGTGTGTGGGAATTAACTAACCCATTATGACGATGATGATCTTGGTACGAATGGTGACCACATCATTAGTAGCGAATCATAGTTCAAACTCATAATCTCACACGGTGTATCGGTGCTCCGGCATGAACGATAAACTGATATGTCGTAAAAAGAGAGATGCTGTCATGGAAACACACACATGGAACTCAGAGCTCGTCACTCTGGATATCAGCTAACGGTGTTGACCAATAGGTCATGTAAATCATTTGTGAGATTAGTATATAAGATTACTGAAGAAGTCTTTTGACCACGAGAGACGATGTCTCATGTGTTTCGTGTAGTTTATGTGTAAAACATCAGTAAAAAAAATATATTAG
>Ga0247609_10003352_pt1 | contig 16286 bp, 27 predicted proteins | sample 172DNAGHGlowgp2_FD_193487 | JGI IMG/M metagenome (GOLD analysis project Ga0247609, IMG submission 193487) | Sheep rumen microbial communities from Palmerston North, Manawatu-Wanganui, New Zealand - 1728 DNA GHGlow gp2 | ecosystem: Host-associated > Mammals > Digestive system > Stomach > Rumen ...
TTCTAAATCACTTGGACGCCATTGAATATTCATTCCAAAACTTAAATTCATATCTGATAATATCTTTTTTAATTCATTTAAAGATTTTCTACCAAAATTTGGTGTTTTCATCATATCGTTTTCTTGTTTAATAACCAAATCACCAATATATTCAACGCCTTCTGTTTTTAAGCAATTTAATGAACGAACTGAAAGTTCCAAATCATCAACTTTTCTAAATAAGTTATAATTTACATCATCTTTGTTATTCTTATCTTCATTTTGAATTAAAACATTTGAATACATCTTATTTTGTGCATCATCTATTGCGGTTAAGAAGTTTGTTAAAATAGAAACTGCTATTTTAAAACTTTCTTCTGCTGTTATAGAACCATTTGTTTTAACTTCCAAAGTCAAAGCATCGTAGTCATTTTTCTCATCAACTCTTATTTGCGAAATTGCTGTCTTAACATTTAAAACAGGACTAAAATGTTTATCTAATTGAATTGAATCTATGCTATGTTGTTTTGATTGTGAAATAAAGATATCGCCAATACCAGCGCAAAGATCTAATTCAACATCAATTTGTCTATCAGTTGTAATTTCAAATAAATAATGTTCTGGATTTAATATTTTAACATCTGCATGCAACTCTAAATCAGACGCATAAACTTTTTTTGGACCTTTTATTGACATCGAAACTTTTGTGTTATTTAAATTTGAAGCAAAAATAATTCTTCTTAAATTGTAAATAATATCACAAACATTTTCTTTAACTCCATCAATTGTTGAGTATTCATGAACAGCACCTGTGATTTTTAATGTGTCAATAGCAACACCTCTTATTGATGAAAGTAGTGTCCTTCTTAAAATATTACCAACAGTTGTTCCAAAACCTTGTTGCAACGGAGATACAACAATTTTCGCAAAACTACCATCCTCAGTTATATTCTCTACTTTAAATTTTCTTGGAAAAACTATATCTCTACTATAAACTTCACTAACCATAAAAAAAATAAATTAAACTCTTCTACGTTTTGGTGGTCTACAACCATTATGTACTATTGGAGTTATATCTATAATAACACTAACAATCAAACCTGCCGTTTGCAATGCTCTCACCGCTGTTTCACGGCCGGCGCCTGGACCTTTTAAAACAACAGAAACTGTCTTTAAATTATATTTTTCAATAGCAATTTTTGCTGCATTTTCTGAAACCATTTGTGCTGCATATGGAGTACTTTTTTGAGCACCTTTAAACTTCATTTTTCCAGAAGACGACCAACTTAATACATTACCATTTTCATCTGTTATAGATACAATCGTATTATTAAAACCTGCATCTATATGCGCAACACCAACTGATACAACTTTATTTTTCTTTTTATCACTTGCCATAAATTAACTACTTAGCCACAACTTTTTTATTTGCAATAGGAGCACTACGACCCTTTCTTGTTTTTGCATTTGTTTTTGTTCTTTGACCATGAACTGGTAAACGATTTCTATGTCTACTTCCTTGGTAGCAACCAATTGCAATTTTTGCTTTTATATTTTGTGAAATCTCAGCTCTAAGATCACCTTCAACCTTAAAATGTTTATCTATATAACTACGTATTTTTTCAACTTCTTCTTCTGTTAAATCTTTCATTTTTCTTTCAAAATCTATTTTAACAGCAATGCAAACATCTTTTGCATTCTTCCTACCTATACCAAAAAGATAAGATAAACTTACATAAACCTTCTTATCCATTGGCAAGTTAATACCAGAAATTCTAACATTAGCAACCATATTAACTATTCTTTAATACTAATTCAACACCGTTTTTCTTCAAAAATTCTTTGACACCATTAGATGCAAAAGAAGCAGATATTTTTTTAACTGATTTTAAATCTTCAATAGAAACATCTGATCCGATAATTTTTACATCATCTTTTATATCTTTAATAACTCCATAATTGAAAAATATTTCATTATCAATGTTATCGTTTCCACCTTTTCCAATTGCAATTATCTTTTTTAGTGAAATTACAGAATATTTTTTTTCTTTATTTGAGTTAAAACCTCTCATTGGTAAACGACGATATATTGGTGTTTGACCTCCTTCAAAACCTTTTACGGTTGAGCCTGATCTTGCCTTATAACCTTTATGTCCACGACCGCTTGTTCCTCCAAAACAACCACTTCTACCAAATCTTTTTTTATCCTTAGTGGATTTTTTAAAATTATTCAAACAAACCATATATCAATTACTTATCACCTTCACTTTCTTCAATAGTTGATTCTATGTTCTCATTTTCATTATTATCAACAATATTAAAATCAAGTTTTTTGTTATTATTTTTCATCAAAGAATAATATTTTGATGATTTTAACTTTAATAATGCCTTAATTGTTGCATATGATAAATTGTATGAATTAGAAGAACCAAAACATTTTGCAACAACATCTTTAACACCAAGACATTCAAGTATTACACGCATAGCACCACCAGCGATTATACCACGACCAACTTTTGCTGGACGAATTATAACACTTGTCGAACCATATTTTGCTTCAACCATATGAGGTATTGTTTTGTCTTTTGTCAAAACAATTTGATATAAATTCTTTTTTGCATTATTAATTGCTTTCTTCCTTGCATCGTTTATTTCAAGGGCTTTTCCAACTCCAACACCGAAGCAACCATTTTTGCTACCAATAACAACTAAAACTGAGAAAGAAAATATTCTTCCACCCTTTACAACTTTTACAACTCTACTTATTGATAAAATTCTTTCCTCGAATTCTATGTTGTAAAACTTTTTATTTAATACTTTTTGACTAACTAACATATATTTTAATTTTGATAAAACTCATCAGCAACAGCTTTAACTACACCGTGAAAAATCTTTTCTGCACGATTAAAAGATACATTTTCTATTTTATTTTCTTTACATTTTTCCGCCAAAACTTTACCAAGATTTTTAGCATTTTCTATGTTTCTATGATTTTTCTTGTCACCTTTTTTACAGGTTGAAACAGTAAATTTTGTTTGCCCATTTCTCAAATCAACTATTTGAGCATACACATTACGTGAACTACAAAACAATAATGCTTCGTAATTAACTTTTCTACCGAACTTTGCGCGTATTCTTTTAATAGCTCCAGTTCTTTTTTTTCTTCTATCACCAAACATACTATTTTTTCTTACCCTCTTTTCTTACAACTTTCTCACCATTTAAGAAAATACCTTTACCTTTGTATGGCTCAGGTTTTTTCATATTTCTTATTGTCATTGCAAATTGCATAACTTTACTTCTATTGTTTCCTTTTATTGTTATATCGGTGTCATTATTTACAGCAACAGTTAAACCATCTGGAATTGCAAAAAATACATCATGACTTAAACCAATGTATACACGTAAAAATTTACCAGATACACTTGCCTTAAAACCAACACCTATCATCTTTAAATTTGCACTAACTCCATTTGTTAAATCATTCATTGCATTTTTAACTAACACATATGAAGTTCCCAACATTCCTTCATCTTTTTCAACCAAACTTTTAAAAGACAAACCATCTTTTAAATCTACTTCTGTTAAATTATTAAAATTTATAGAAGCGTTACCAAGTTTTCCTGATACAACTAAATTATCTCCTTCTTTTGATAATTTAACACCATCCAAAACTTGTAATTGTTTTTTTACCATTCTTGACATATTAGAAAATCTCACATAAAACTTCTCCACCTACGCTTTGTTCAACAGCATCTGCTATTGCCATAATCCCTTTTGATGTTGAAACTAAAATCAAAGAATATGGATTATAAGCAACTTTCTTTTTCAATTCATCAACAGAATTATATATACGACGTCCTGGTTTTGATATCAATTTAAAAGAATTTATATTTTTAACACCATTTACAGTTCTCAAATAAACATCAATGCTTTTTTTATTTTCTTTTTCAACAACATCAAATTTGTTTATATATCCATATTTTTGCATTTCTACTAATACACCTGCACATAAATTGCTATAAACAACATTAACAGGAACATCATAAAAACAATTCTTGTTGTAAATAGCAGACAACATATTTCCAAGTAAATATTTTCCAGCCATAAATTAACCTTTTTTAACACCAGCAATCATACCAAAAGAAGCATAATATCTTAAAGCCCCACGAGATAAACCAACACCGCCACGATATCCACGAGGACGACCAGTTATCTTACATCTATTACGATATCTAATATAAGATGAACCGCTTGTTTTATCCAAACGCTTCATTATAGAAAAAACTTCATTTATATCTAAACCATCTGATTTTAATTTTTTAGACAGTTCTTTTCTTTTAGAAAAATTATTTTTTATTTTGACTAATCTTTTTTCATTTTTGTCAACCATACTTTTCTTTGCCATATTATTTTATAGGAAAACTAAAACCGTGTAATAAATCAATTGCTTGCTCTTGAGTTTCTGCATTCTCAATTGTAAACATAATATTTAAACCTCTATTTTTAACAATTGTATCATAGCTTAATTCATTAAAAATCAGGTGATCCTTAATACCAAAAGAAAAATTATTCTTTTTATCAAATGATTTTTTTGAAAATCCTTTAAAGTCATGAACCCTTGGCAACGATAAGAATACAAGACGTTCTAAAAATTCATACATCATTCTTCCTCTTAAAGTTACAAAAGCAGCAATAACTTGATTTTCTTTTAAACTAAAACCAGCGATTGCTTTTTTTGATTTACGATAACAAGGTTTATGACCTGTAATTCTCGCCAATTCATCGCATGTTCCTTCAAAAACTTTTTTATCGCCGCCATCTTTTCCAAGACCAGCTGACACAACTATTTTTGTAATCTTTGGAACACAATGAGGATTTCCAATTTTATACTTTTTTACCAAATCTTTTGATATTTGATTTTTATATAAATCTTCAAAATACGCTGTCATATACTAATCTTTAACCTCTTGTTTTTTCTTTTTATATGCACCTTTATGTGCTTTTTTTATTACTTTAACTTTTGAAGCAAATAAAGGCCTTTCTTTTATTAAGAAATTTTCACTATTTCCATTACCAACTTTAACTGCTTTTTTAAATTTATTGACACCTTCAACAATTATTAAAGATGATTTTGCAAAAACAATTTTTACAAGACCTTTTTTTCCTTTATCCTTGCCACAAAGAATTACAACCTCGTCTCCTTTGTTAACTTTTAATTTATTTGTTCCAAAAATCTTTTTCATAATATAAACTATAATACCTCAGAAGCCAACGATGCTATTTTTGGGAAATCTTTTTTAATCTCTCTTGCAACAGGACCAAGAACACGTGTTGCGATTGGTTCATGTGTTTTTTGGTCTACTAAAACAACAGCATTATCGCTAAAAGAAACATAAGAACCATCTTCTCTCCTGATCTTTCCTTTTGTTCTAACTATTACTGCATATTGTTTATCACCTTTTTTTATTTTTGAATTTGGTTTTACTTTTTGAACAGCGACAACAACAACGTCGCCAATTTTAGCTACATTATTACCCGTGCTACCATTTATACCAAAACATTTTACAGTTTCAGCATCTGAATTACAAGTAACATTTAATACAGTTCCCATTATAATCATACTAAATTTTCTTTACAACTATATGTTTTTTCATTTTAGAATAAGGTCTTGAACTTTCAACTAAAACCTTATCACCATCATTTAATTCTAAACCATTAACTTGACACATGATTTTTTTATTCTTTCTCAATACCTTTCCATAGACAGGATGTATACTTACTTCAACAACATTAATCTTTGCTGTTTTACTATCAATCATTTTAATAACAACACCTTCAATCATAAATTAAAAAGTATATACCATAACTTTAAAAACTTTTTTAATTGTCAAGATAAATATGCAAATTTTCTTTTAACAACAAAACAAGGAACAGATAATTTAAATTTTGCTTTGTTTAAAGCTTCCATTGCTACTTTTTCACTAACATTATCAACTTCCAAAATTATTGTTCCTTTATTAACTGGTGCCAACCATTCTTCAACGCCACTTTTACCACCACCCATACGAGTTCCAACAGGTTTCTTTGTCCTTGGTAATTGTGTAAAAACTCTCATATAAAGAGCGCCGTTTCTATTCATTGTTCTACTAACAACTTTACGAATAGACTCTAATTGTTTACCTGTCAATTTTGTATTTTCAGCTACAGCCAAACCATAACTTCCATATGCTACAAAATTACAAGTTTGCGCAGTTCCTGAAACTGTTATCTTTTGAAATTTAGCAAATTTTGTTTTCTTAGGTTGCATATAACTATCTCTTTGTACAAATCCAAACTTTTATACCTATAATACCATATGTTGTTAAAGCTTCTTGACAAGCATAGTCAACATCGGCTCTCAAAGTATGTAAAGGTATAACTCCTTGTTTAAATTTTTCTGTTCTTGCTATTTCAGCGCCATTTAAACGACCAGCGCAACTAATCTTAATACCAACTGCACCAGATTTCATAACTTGTTCAATGGCACTTTTTGCTGCTCTTTTAAAAGATTGACGATTTTCAATTTTGTCAGCTATAAGCCTTGCAACGATATTTGCATTTAAATTTGGATGTCTAAGTTCTTTAACATCAAATGAAACTTGTTGGTTTTTTAATTCTGTTTTTAATTGTTTTTCAATTTGTTCAATATTTTCACCTTTTTTACCAATAACAAAACTAATTTTTCCTGATTGTAAACAAACTTTTATTTTATTATTTTGTTTTCTCTCAATATTAACAGAACCAACAGAATATTTACTTGCATTCTTTGAAAAGAAATTTTGAATCTTCAAGTCAGAAGAAACATTATCTATATATTCTTTTTTATTTTTAGAAAACCAATTTGAAAACCAAGTCCTGTCGTTTCCATTGCATAATCTAAAAGAAATTGGATTTACTTTTTGTCCCATATTATCTACTTATTAACATTTTTAACTACTTTTTTTAATGGTTTTTCACAAAGAAAAATCTTTAAATTTGAATATCTTTTTTCTATTCTTGTCATTCTACCGCGACCTCTTGGCATAGATCTCTTTAATACAAAAGATTTACCAACTTCAACTCTTGAAACTTTTAATCTTTCTTTGCTTATTTTAAAATTATTTTCAGCATTAGCGACTGCTGATTTTAATAATTTTCTAACAATAACAGCAACTCTTCTTTCACAAAAAGCAAGTTGCAAATCTGCATCATTAACACTTAAATTACGTATTAAATTAGCAACATCATTTAGTTTATAGCAACTACCTTTTATATATTTTAACGAAGCCCCTATCTCTTTCATATACTAACCATTTCTCTTTTGAACCGCATGTTTTGGCAATTTACGTGTTAAAGCAAATTCACCAAGTTTTCTCCCAACCATATTTTCTACAATAGAAACTGGTAAAAAACTTTTCCCATTATAAACTAAAAAAGTACAACCAACAAACTCTGGATATATTGTTGAACGACGTGACCAAGTTTTAATTTGTCTTTTTCTTAACTCAGGATCACGAACTTTCTTCATCAAGCTCCAAGATACATATGGCATTTTCTTTACTGACCTTGTCATAAACTAACTCCTTTTCCTCCTTGAAATAATAAATTTATTTGTTGATTTATTTTTTCTTGTTTTAAACCTTTAGCACATTGGCCCCATGGTGATCTTGGGTGACCACCTCTTGTTCTACCACCTAATGGGTGATCTACTGGGTTCATACATTCACCTCTCGTATGTGGTCTAAATCCAGCCCATCTTCTACGACCTGCCTTTCCTTCTTTTGTATTTTGCATTTGAATATTCGAAACAATACCAATAGTAGCCATACAATCAGCAGAAACCAATCTTGTTTCACCTGATGATAACTTTAAAACAGCATTTCCATTTTCCTTACCAGCTAATTTTATAAAAGCTCCAGCTGAACGAGCCATTTTTGCACCACATCCTGGTTTTAGTTCAACACAACATACATTTGTACCAATAGGAATTTCTCTCAATGGCAATGATATTCCTGGTTTTAAAGATAAACCATCTGAACTATTGCTATTAACAACTGTATCTCCGGTTTTTAACCCATCAACTGCAATCATGTATTCTTTTTGTCCATTATCATATTGCAACAATGCTATTTCTGCATTACGATTTGGATCATATTCTATTGATATGACTTTTGCTTTTACATTAAAAATATTTTTCTTAAAAGCAATTAAACGATATTTGACTTTATTTCCAGCACCACGAAAACGCATTGTGATATGCCCTGAATGATTTCTACCACCAGATGATTTTTTTGTTTTTACCAACGATTTACATGGTGAATTCTTCCTACTTGAACTTCTCAATAAAATCGTTCCTCTCATTGAAGGAGTATATGGTTTTTTTACTTTTAATTCTGCCATAACTATTCTTTATTAACACTATTATCATCAATGTTTATCCTCATTCCTTTAGCAACTTTTATATATGCTTTTTTGTATTGTGTTAAAACACCACTAACACCTCTAAAATTCTTTTCTTTTCTTGGCAAAACAACCGTTCTAACTTCATCAACCTTGACAGCATATTGTTTTTCAACTGCTTTCTTTATCTCATCTTTTCTTGCACTTTTTGGAAACAAGAAAACATAAACATTGCTTTCTTGCAACTTATAAGCTTTCTCAGTATTTACCTGTTTTACAATTATATTATTCACAGCAATTAACATTTAAAACTTTTGTAAAAGTATCAACCGATCCAACATCAATTAAAATTGCATCAGCGTAGAACAAATCCTTTGCAGTAAGCATATCATTTGAAACAAATTTTGTTCCTTCTATATTTCTAACTGCCAACAAACTATTTGTATCAACATTACCATCATTTATAATAACAATATTCTTATCTGCAAAATTTGATAAAACTTTTTTTGCATTTGATGTTTTTAATGAATTAAATTTTGCTTCTTGTATTACAAATAATTTATTTTCACTAACTGCTTTTGACAAGAGCATTGATTTTGCCAATATTGCCTCACCTTTTGGAATTTTTATATTCGCTTTAACTCCTCTTGGTCCAAAAGCAATACCACCGCCTCTCATTTGTGCTGATCTTGTAGAACCTTGTCTTGCATTCCCTGTGTGCTTTTGCTTAAATGGCTTTTTTGTGCTACCTGATACTTCGGACACATTCTTTGTTTTATTTGTTGGAATAAAACCAGCAGATTTCATACGAGTAAAATACATACTCATAAAACCATTATCATATTGAATGGCAAAAACTTCATCTTGCAATTCTATTTCTTTATCCAATGATTTCCCGTTTTCTAACGAATATACTTTAACCTTCACAAACTAAACCATTAACAACTTTATTATCTTCTGTATATTTTTTAACAGCATTTGTTATATAAACAACAGAATTTTTCTTACCAGGTATAGAACCTTTTATTGCAATAATATTATCTTCTTTATCAACTTTAAAAACTTCCATATTTTGGATACAAATATTTTTGTCTCCCATATGACCAGCCATTTTTTTTCCTTTAAAAACACGACCTGGTAAAGTTCTATTTCCTGTTGAACCTAAAGATCTATGTGTAACTGAAACACCATGTGATGCTGGCAAACCGCCAAAACCCCATCTTTTCATTGCACCTTGAAAACCTTTACCGATTGTATGTCCTCTAATATCAATAATTGCACCTTCAAGATAATCACCTATTGCCATCTCTGTATTTGGAGCAAAATTTATATTTTCATCAATTACAAATTCTTTAATTTCTTCTCTTGGTTTAATGCCATTCTTTTTTAATTGTTCTCTTTGTGGTTTGTTTAGTTTTGATTCTTTAATTTCTTCATTACCTGCTAAAACTAAACTACATTTATTTTCATATTTTTTTGTTTCAACAACTACATTAGGCAATACTTTTATTAAAGTTACTGGGACTACTGCATCCTCTGTAAACATTGTTGTCATACCCAATTTTTTTCCAATCAAAGCTATTCTTGACATCAAATTCTTTTATTATCTGTTTTTTTTATTTGCAAGTTTTTTTTTTATTTTCTTAAAATATTTAAAAATATCAATTATTTAAGGACTTTTCTCTATATTTTATTTTTTTCTTTTCCGCATAATCACCATTCCAACCAAGATATTTATCAATATAATCGTCCCTTGTTGTCGTGTCAAATGCTATTGTAATAGAATTATTATAACTATTCATTTTTTTATTTTTTTCTTTGTCTGTATTATCTATGTAAACATCTAAATATTCATCCATATAATCAGGAAAAGCAATTTTGTTTTCTTGATCTTTTAATTTTTGTATTTCATCAACATTTTTTTGAACAGGATATAAAGTCAATGAGCCTGTTTCCATTTTTTTTAACAAATCTTTACCTTTAACTCCGTATTGATTATTTTTTAATCCATTTTCCAATTCTTTTGAATCAACTTTTAAATATTTTTTATAATTAGTTATATAATCATTTGCAATGTCATAGTTTAAACGATTATAATAATCTGCACTTGCATAATAAACATTATCATTTCTTTTTTTTCTATCAGTTAGATAATTTAAATTTCCTTGAACATACTTAACATCATCTTTATTAAATCTTCTATTTCCAAATGTCCCGTCAATAGGATCGTCGGGTCTTGATGCGTAATGATTTAAAATTTGTCCATTACATCCTAATATTGTAAATGATAAAAGTATAAATGTAAAACATTTAATAAATATATTCATCAACAATATTTTATATTTTTTTAAATATAAATCAAAAACAATTACTAAACTTCAAAATATTTACTTGAAATTGTAAAAAATCTATCAAAAAATTTTCTTATTTTCTCATACATATCACTTTTTAATTTATATCTGTTTGAATTTGCAGAAAAACCAACTCTTGGCAAAATCTTATCAATTTCTGTTCCACTTTCTTTTAATTTTCCGTTTTCAAATACTTTTGATATATACTTATATGTTTCTTGTTTATTTAATTTATTATCTTCAATCAACTTATCTAACTCTTCAAGTTTTTTCGTGTTTATGAATTTTTGCCATTCATAGTGTATATTATCCTCATTGTTTTCTTTATCTTTGATATGTTTTATAAAATCATAAAATAAATCATCTTTATTTCTAAATTCAATACTTGAATGCAAAAGATTTTTAAGTTTTTTAATAATTTCTTCTGTATTATTTACTTTATTATATTTTCCAATCAAGTTCAAAATATAGTCTAAATCAATACCAAACTGCTTTAACAATTCAACCTCAAATGTAATATCGTGCAAATCTAAATATTCTTTGTGTTGTTGTTTTTCGTTGTTTTTTGCTATCGTTTTATATTTTTCCATCAAATCTACATATTTACTTTGTAAGTTTTGAATTTCTCGCTCGCTAATGCTTGGATTTTCTTTTTCCGTTTCTTCAAAATCCTCAAATTGTTGTAAAATATTTCTTGTTTTCAACATCTCACCAAAAGTTTTTATAAATTCCTTTTCTTGTTTAGATGTCCTAATCTCATCAGGATTTATACTTTTTAATTTCTCAACAATTTCAATATATGATTGTTTTTCATTACCATTATTATCTTGATAACCTTTATTATAATACTCCTCAAATGTGTGAATTAAGATTACATCACCGGCACCTTCTTTGTTTCCAAACATTGTTATCGATTCGTTGACTTGTGGCTCTATGTCTCTAAAACTTACAATATTCACATGATCCTTTACTGAGTTCAAAATTCTATTTGTTCTTGAAAATGCTTGCAATAATGAATGATGTTTTAAATCTTTATCAAGAAAAAGTGTATTTAAACAAGGTGCATCAAAACCTGTTAAAAACATATTCACAACAAGTAATAAATCAAGTTTTTTATCTTTTACATTTTTTGAAACATCCTTATAATAATCCTGAAAACTTGAACCTATGTTATAGTTTGTTTTATAAATATTGTTGTAATCTTTAATTGCATCTTCAAGAAAGTCTCGTTTTGTTTTATCCAGTTTGCTTGCATCTTCGTTATTTTCTTCCTCTGGTTCTGCTTCGTTTTGTGCATAACTAAAAATTGTCGCAAGTTTAAGTTTTTGACCTTCTGGCAATTCCTTCATTTGTTTTTGAAACTCTTTGTAATATAACATTGCATCATCAATGGTTGACACTGCAAACATTGCATTGAATTTTTTATCTTTTGTTTGTTGATTATAGGCTTTTTCAAGAATGTATTTCACAACTTCTTTAATTCTCTCATGAGATGAATAAAGCAATTTTTTGTTATAATCTTCAATATCTTTAATTGTTCTGCAATAATGATATCTAAATGGCAAAACATTTTCATCGGTTATTGCATCAACTATATTATAAGAATGTAATTGACTTCCAAAAACTTCTTGCGTTGTTGCCGTTTTTACGACCGCATTGTTGTTTTTCTTTTTTGCTTCAATAATTTGTGTGGCAGTTGGTTTTACTGGTGCATTATCTAAAAAAAATAGGTGTTCCGGTAAATCCAAATATATGATAATTTTTAAATGCTTTTGTAATTGCATAATGTGCATATCCAAAATGTCCACTATGGCATTCGTCAAAAATCAAAACAATATGTTTGTTATAAATTGGATGTTGTTTGTTTTTTTGTATAAAAATGCCAAGTTTTTGAATTGTTGTAATGATAATTTTTTTATAAATATCGGTTTCGTTTAATCTCCGTTCAAGTTCTCTTGTACTTCTTGTTCCGTTTGCACTATCTTTTTGAAAAGTGTTGTATTCTTTCATTGTTTGATAATCAAGGTCTTTTCTATCAACAACAAAAAGCACTTTATCAATATCAGCGAGGTTTGATGCTAAAATTTTTATATTCTTGTTTTAAAAATTTGGAAAATTATTATTATTAACTTTTTGATGTTGATTATGGATGTTATTATTGATGTTATGAGGAACATTGTTGAAAATATTTGGAAAATTATTATTATTATTAACTTTTTGATTTTGATTATTGATGTTATGATGAACATTGTTGAAAATATTTGGAAAATTATTATTATTAACTTTTTGATGTTGATTATGGATGTTATTATTGATGTTATGAGGAACATTGTTGAAAATATTTGGAAAATTATTATTATTAACTTTTTGATTTTGATTATTGATGTTATGAGGAACATTGTTGAAAAAATTGTTTTTAATAATCATATTGTTATTGATGCAGAATTGTCTAAACTCATCTGTGGTCATACGTCCAATTTTATCTTTGTAAATCATAATAAGCGAGTCATTTTTTAACACATTTTTTGAAACATTGCAAATTGCATTAATTTCATTTTCCGTGTAATTATCTTTATAACACAAAATTGACGAAACTTTTACACGGTTTTTATTTGGATCTTTTGTTGTTATAAGCAACTCATTATTTCCTATCCTTATTTTTTCATCTAAATATTTTTTAGTATTATCGCAATGATACCCCTGTTTGCAATAAAAAAATATTCCTCTCTGGTCTCTTCCTATCAAAAATTTTCTCTTTTCCATATCATGTGTTTTATATTGTAAATCATATGGGACCATGCTGTTATAAATAGAAAGACAATATTCAATATTTGCATTTGTAACATTAAATCCAGCTTTTACTAAACCAGAAAGAAAACTTGTCCATGCAATTGTTTTCTTATCAGAATTTATTTGATGTTTTGCGAACACTATCTGTGTCTCAATCGGATGACCTGGTAACTGATATGTTTTTCTACCGAATAACATATTTATGTTATCAAGCCTATTTTGATTTTTTCTTAATATAATTGTCGGTTGTTTTGCATGATTTGATGTTGCATTGACTTTTGATGTAGATAAAATTTCTATGTCATCTTCACCTGTTATAACAACTCCTATTCCTTTTCTATATGGAAATCTACATATTTCTTTTCCATAATCTTGACTTTTCATAAAATATAATAAACTGGTACAAAGTGTATTATTGTCTTTTGTAAAAATTGTTTTATCTTTATTAATTTTATATAAAGCTTTAAATACATCTGGATCAAGAATACTAATCAATACAAAACTCATACCATCATAAGTTTTTATTCCGCATTTGTCGATATTATAACAATTTTTGTTTATAATATTTATATCTATATTTTTTTTTTCTCCATCCATATCAATAACGGTGTCCCTATTTAACCTTCTTAATCCATTTATCATACATTTAACACAAAAAGTATATCATAAAAAAAATTTATTGCAAATTTCTGCAAATTGCTTACTTCCTTCCGTTCAATGTATGCCTTCAAAATTGCATCAATGTTCTCCTGTGAAAGTTTGTTTTTGTTGCCTTGATGAATAAACAACTCGCTTGCATCAATAAAAATCGTCTTGCCGGTACTTTCATTGTCTTTGTTTTTCCGCAGGACAATAATACAAGTTGCAATTGATACACCAAAAAAGAGATTTTGAGGCAGTTGAATAATACAATCAACAAAGTTATTTTCTACCAAATATTGACGAATTTGTTGCTCCGCACCACAACGATAAAGCACGCCTGGAAAATAAACAATAGCACAAGCACCATCGGTTGCCAAATGGTGAAGCATATGCATTGTAAAAGCAAGGTCTGCCTTACTTTCAGGAGCAAGCACACAGGCGTGGCTATATCTTACATCATTTATTAAAATCGGGTTGCTTTTCCCCGCCCATTTGATTGAATAAAGAGGGTTGAAACTATTGTTTCAAATGGCTGTTCGTCCATATGTTTAGGGTTTAACAATGTATCACCAAGTTGAATATCAAAGTTGTCATAGTTGATATTGTGTAAAAACATATTCATCCTTGCAAGATTGTAAGTTGTAATATTGATTTCTTACCCAAAAAAACCTTGTCTTACATTATCTTCACCTAATACTTTTGCAAATTTCAAAAGCAATGAACCAGAACCGCAAGCAGGATCATAAACTTTTCTTACTTTTTTCTTAAAATTATCAGGTTCATTTCTGTTAACAAGTGTCAGTTTTGCCAGCAATTCACTAACTTCATGCGGAGTAAAAAACTCACCTCCACTTTTTCCAGCATTACTTGCATACATTGTCATTAAAAACTCATATGCATCACCAAAAACATCAATTTGATGGTCGTTATAATCTCCATTTGTGCCAAAATCTAAATCACCAATAGCATTTAACATTTTTGCAAGTTTTTCATTTCTTTGCTTTGTTGATGTGCCAAGTTTGTTGCTGTTTAAGTCAATATCGTCAAACAAACCTTTAAAATCTGCCCCGCTTGGTGTTCCTTGGCTTGAACCTTCAATATTTTTCAATGCTGTTTCAAGTGTAATGTTTAAATTTTCGTCCGTTCTTGCAAGTTCTCTAACATTACAAAACAACTCACTTGGTTTTATAAAAAATCCTTTTGAGTTTATACATTCCTCCTTTATTCCTTCATATTTTTTAAGGTCTTCATCTGTTAAATCCTTATAATCATCAAAATTGTTATCAAAACTATTTATAAAACTTTGTATGTTCTCACTGATAAACCTATAAAACAACAAACCAAGAACATAGTTTTTAAAATCCCAGCCATCAACTGAACCTCTACAATCATTTGCAATTTGCCAAATTTTCCTGTGAAGTTCATCCCTTTGAGCGGTTGCTGTGATTACATTACTCTCTCTCGTGCGACTTCTAAATTTTTATCACTCATAACAATACAATTATTAAAAAAGAAAATATTTTTTTTCAATAAAAAAGTTATAATTAAAAAATATTACTTATATATTTATGCTAACTTTTAAAACTTGAAATTTAAATAAATATTTATAAAAATTCATCGTAGCCACAATAGCTCAGTTGGTAGAGCAACTGATTCGTAATCAGTAGGTCGCAAGTTCGATCCTTGTTTGTGGCACATGCAATTAAATATATTTTATTATATTTTCAATGGTCGTTGATGAAGATTATATAAATCGTAGAATTGATAAATATTTACGTGATTGTTTTGGATATCTACAAAGTAAAATATGTGTTTTATCAAAACAAAAAAAAATTTTAGTAAATAATCAATGTGTAAAATTTAATTATAAATTGCAAAAAGGAGATGATATAAATATTTTAGATACATACTTCCAAGAAAAAAAAAATAATAAAATAAATGATTGTTTAGAATATGATAGAGACGATAAAAAACATAACAAAAAAGATTATAAACAAAATGCCATCAATGGTGAAAAGTTTAATAATGATAACAATAAAAACAATAAGAAAGATTTACCAATAGAAATGATTTATAAACTAAAAAATGCTATTATTTTTGAAG
>Ga0247609_10003355_pt1 | contig 16281 bp, 22 predicted proteins | sample 172DNAGHGlowgp2_FD_193487 | JGI IMG/M metagenome (GOLD analysis project Ga0247609, IMG submission 193487) | Sheep rumen microbial communities from Palmerston North, Manawatu-Wanganui, New Zealand - 1728 DNA GHGlow gp2 | ecosystem: Host-associated > Mammals > Digestive system > Stomach > Rumen ...
TGTTTCTCTGTTCTTGACAGAAACGCTCTCTCAGGGATTCAGGCTGTATGCTGGGCGATGTACTCCCGGACGGATTGTGACGTCACAACCGGGTTCTGACTTGCCGCGCGGCAACTGACTTTTATGCAGTATGCACAAATATTATACATCCGGTCGGCGCGGATCGGCTCGACAGCAGACGGAAAGCATATACAGATTACACAAAAAAGGGATGCCACAGAACGCGACACCCTAAATCACAGTTCACATTTGTTCATTTAAAACCTTTGAGATGGCACCAAGAGAACATCCTAACCGGTCGCGGATCGCTCGGACGGTCAGTCCGTTTTCGTATAGTGACCGGATTTCTGCTTTCACAGCGTCTGTGAGTGCCGGTCGTCCTCGTCTGGTTTTGAATTGCGGCACTGGTTCCGGTTCAGGTTGTGGCTCGGGCTTCGTGTACCGGTTTTGTAGCTTCTCCATCTTTAAAGCCTGCTCCAGCTGCTCAATTTGCTGGGCTTGTAGTTTGACAGTCTCTCTAAGAGTGCCGGTTCTCGTGGGTTTATCGCTCAACAACTGCGTGTATGATGAGTTGAGCGCTCTAAGGTCTTTCACTTCTTGCGTGAGTGAATCGACCAACTTTCGCAGCTGGTGACGCTCTAACCTCAACCTATCTCGCTCGGCTTTTACAGCTTCCAGTTCATACAGCAAATCCTGAATATCTTTTTCGGTCATAGTTGCCCCCCTATCTGCGCGATAATAAATGAACATTTATGAACATATCATAGCATGATAGTCTGATTCCGTCAACATCACAAGCATAAAAAAGCGGCTCCGGATGGATGCCGCCTGTATAAAATCATTTCTGTTCTGCCTTTGCGATACGAAAACCACTTTCAACACCTATAGCGAAAACATGTGTTAGAAGACGGAACGCAACGTCTTTACTGCACGTAACTCCGCAGCTGTCCATAATAGCGGCGATTTCATTGACGTTCAAATCATACCTGCGGTGCCGTTCAAGGATCGCGTTTCCGTTCTCTGCAAAACCTTTTAAACTCCTTTTCATGCTATCGCCCCCTTAGTCCTTGGTTCAAGGTCAAAGTTGCTGTCGATGTCCTTCAATTCATCAATGACACGAAGCAGATAGCGCCGCAATCCGTCAATGGCAAGCGCTTGCATTTCGTTGGATGCTGTAAAGGCATCGGTTATATGCCCTTCATACAGCATAAGTAATTGTGCGCTAATTGCTTCTAGGTCAATAATTTGTTCAAAAAGATTCTTTTCCATCGCTGATACGCTCCTTTTATAATTTGAATGTAGTCAAATAGATTACATTGTAGTCATTTTAGCAAACGCATTGCATGTAGTCAATCGTAAGTGATATAATTCTAAAAAATATTTTTGTAGGTGAATGTATGGAAAGTAAAGAAAAGTTATACCCGACAAGTGTGCGCTTGCCTGAATCCGTGAAAGTTGAACTGGAAAAGATCGCAGACCGGGAAACACGGTCAATATCAAATACAATCCTAATTGCTGTGAAGGAATATATATCAAATCATCGTGAATAATTTGTACTAAATGTTTAATTTGTTGACAAAATATATACAATTTGGTATAATATAGTTGTACCGGGAAAGCCGAACACAGAGATTAGTAGGTCATCCCGTATAGATGCTTGTTTTCTATAATAAGTGTAAAATTCATAAGATAGCCTTTGTGTTTGGCTGCTCCGTGGTCGTGATCGTGGGGCAGCTATATAGTTGACAATTTTACCTCATTCAGTCGGAGTTAATAGCATAAATCCAAAAGGTGGAAAGCGCCCGTAATGGACGCTTTTTCATTTGCCTAAAGTCCTTGTGTATTGATTGCGCCAGCGGCTCAATTTCGGCGTTTTATGCTGCGGTGATAAATTGTACAGGGGATGGCGCTTTGAAGCGTACAGAATTTTTCATGCAATGTATAGCTGCATTCCGTGAGAAATGTGTTATACTTAATCCATGGACGATAAACTATTTAAAGTTGGCGAGATAAACAGCGTATATTCGGCTTATGTCGGTGCGGAACATTTGGGAAAGCCTATTATGCAATCCTCTGGACTGCAAACACATTTGCAGAAAAGACACCCGAACGATTTACAATACTTTTCGCAAGTCTCAGCAATATTATCATCACCTGACTATGTAGGAGTTAATCCGAATGAACCGGGAACAAGTTTTGAGGTTGTAAAAGTCCTTGCGGATAATGTCCGTGTAGGCGTTAAGATAGATGTTTCGAATGAATATTTCTATGTATCAACGTTGTTTTCGATCACAACCGGCAAATTGCAGCACAATATTGCTAATAACCGCCTAAATCCGGTTTGACAGGATGCGGTGAATACGATATACTATGCTTAGAACAGGTGAATTGCAAAGGTCGGAAAGGCACCCGACGCACACTGTATAGTGTACCTGAGATGCAGGATACGCCGCCCTGCTTGCAGTTCCTTGGTCGTGCAGGAGTCTAACGGGTAGCCGTTCGGCTCTTTTTTTATTCCGTGATATAAAGATTGTGACGTTTTCTTTCCAAAATATATCCGAAAAGTTGCTTTTTTCTTCCTTTTTTCTTTCCTTTTTGGCTCCACGGCTCCAGATCGGCGCTTGCATCTCTTTCCGTGACATAGAAAAACCGCCCCCAGACGATAAAAGGGCAGCTTTCTTTGTTAGGTTTCCGTTTTGCGGTTTGACGGATAGAAGATTTACAAACTCCGTCTATGACATTATATCATAAATCATGGTCTTTTTGTATTTTGAAATTTTTGCAAGCCTTGCCCCGTGTCCGTATCTATCAGAACCAATGTCTTACATCTGCGGCACTGGTAGTGAAAGCCGCTTATATATGCTCCGGGCGTGATCGGAAATAGACGCGTTTTGCATTCAGGACATACAGCCCAGGTATCTATTTTTATGTTCATGGACTAAAATTTACCTTTTCTTTTGCTACTCGCTTATCATTTGAACGTCATATACAGAGTTGTATTGTACAATCTCTTTACTGCCTAAATATGACATGATGCCTATAATATCTTTACAGCGGATTTTGGCTTGAAAGATGTGTCTTGACTTTCCATCTATGCTCGAAGATTTCCATTCTCGAAAGTGTTCTACAAATTCAAGAGATAGCGACCACGAAAAGTGGTATTTGGCTTCGTCAATCGGCTCCGGGCCTGCTCGATACACTATGATCTCTAACTCATTCCACTCAGGCGGCAGTTCTGGACTTCCCCACAACCTCGCATGTTTCACATTTTCAAAAAGTGACGGAGATGCGAAATTTCCAACGTGATATGCTGCAAGGGCAAGTTGATATTTATGCGTATCATCTAACAGCGGAAAATATTTTTCATACAGATACGCTTTTGTATCTGGGGTCTGTCTTGCTGCTAGGATGTACATGATTAGCATATCATAGTTTTGTATATCATATAAATTTTTACACACATAGTCTGCGCTTTTTGTACGTTCGGTAATTATCATAGTATTTTTTAAGATGTAGGATTTATAGAAACGGTTTTTTCTGGTTTCGATAAATTGAATGGTAGCACAAAAAAGTGAACGGGCGGTCACTTAGACCCCAGACACACCCGGCAGCGCACGGCGTTCAGGCTATCGGCTCCGTGAAAAATAATTTTGCCTGAAAAAATGTATTCAGTATATTTATAATGTGTCCGTGGGTTTTCTGCTCGGTGCTGTCTGTCTCCGAATGAAACGACTGGATGTATAATATATATATAGAATCGTCTATGTACTACAATATACCATTATCATATCACGCACATCTATACATCATATTATACAACATGTTATTATCTTTATAATACAAACACAATACAACAACACAACAATACAACAATTATATCATTATTCATCAACACAACGAACACAATATAATCATATCAGCATTGTTATTCATCAGCAAGCACACAGCAATTCATCACGGAAGATAGCAAGCACTATATATATCTGGTATCGCTCAGACGGAATACATAGAAACACAGCACTCACAGCATGTGCAACTGGTATATGCTATCAGGTTACGCAGTTGGCACAGGTGTTTATATTCGCTGGGTAAAATCTGGTACATCCATATTCTGTTCAGGTGTATAGGATCGCCGTAGAATACAGATTGTTCGGTGCAGTTGCTCAGGCTTTCAGCACAACATTAAAACTGCTATTTCGGCAGTTTTGCATAGCAGACGGAAGACAGAACACGACAGGTTCAGGATTCAGAAGACAAGCATCTACACTAATATCAATCGCATCCGTTTCGATATTCATTCGTTCATGCTTTCATCATCCGCAGCGAACACAACGCAATCATATTATAACAATCATTCTTTACTTATCATTTCGTTATTCATCAACATAGCAATTATCAATAGCAAACATGATGCAATGAATACAACGAATCACATCCGAAAACGTTTCTATCCGCAGAACACAGTAATCTCATCCGGAAGACAACCGCAGACAATCCGTAACTGCTTCAGGATTCACGGAAGACAGCAACCGCATCATCCGCAGCGAATACAGAACATTCGGAAGACAACTTATAACTGTTCCGGTCTTCAGGTTCTCATGATTCGTAGTTGGTTCAGGTTTGCACCAAATCGACAACGTTGTCTATTTGTTTTCGGGCGTTATCTTTGGTTGCTTTCGGTATCGCCGCTGTCAGTCTGGAAGACAGGAGACAAGCCACAACATATCCGGAATATAGAAGACGGAAGACACCAACCGCAACCGTTTCGGCTCTTAGGATTCATATAAGACAACCGCACATCCGCAGACAACCGGCAAAAAGGGAATTTTTTGGTATATCGCCGTTATGATCTCGCCCAGGCTAAACCTTATCCGTCAGTGATCCGCAGCACATGACAGCATCATGCTGTGATGGATCGGAAGATAAAGCCGCAGAATATACGCTCAGGCGATAATCTCGACTTGCTAACCGTACTTTTCTACTCTGACGGTTCATGATTTCGCTTGTAGGACATTTATAATAAGAAGAAACCGCCATATCAACCGCGCTGATCGGCTCCGTATCGGCTCAGGACTGGAAGGACAGAACCGGCTATACCATGCTAGTATCAGCACATGACACCTGCATCAATGAATTTGTGAACGATTATGAACACAGTGCATTGCACCTGCTCAGGCTCTCAGGCTCAGCGGCTCCGGAAGACTGGAAGACAAGCCGCCCGGTGTGATCCGCGTATGTTCCACTGTCTATGACGGCTGCACCTCGGATTCAGCTTTTAACTGCTCTGCTCGCCGTCTGCGTGCCTCTCGACTAATGGTACTAACAGAAATCCCGGTTTCCTCAGATACCTGCTTATAACTGCGTTCTGATAACAGTTCTATAGCATGGTCAAGGCGTTTCCGTCCATATTTTTGCGGTCTTCCTTCATGGTATCCGGGCTTCTGCTTTGCAATGGCTTTTCCCTCTTGCATCCGTGTCGTGATGCAATCACGCTCATACTGTGCGAATGCTAAAAATATTTGCAAAATCAATTTGCCTGTAGGCGTTGAATCCATCCGACCGATATTCAAAACATCTACAATAACACCTCGTTCTAGTAAACCTTGCACAAGTTCATAACCTGCCGATGATGCGCGGCTCAGTCTGTCCAGTTTGCAGCACATTACAACATCCCCCGGTTGTACTTCTGACAATAGCCGGTCAAGTTCTGGTCTGTGTTCCTTTGCTCCGCTCATGACATCAGTGTATATAACTTCTGCACCTTTTGCCTTTAGCTGCTCGGTCTGTGCTTCGATGCTGTTCCCGTCTGCCTGTCCTGCCGTTGATATTCGCACATATCCGCGAATCATAGTATATGCTCCCTTCTAATTATGACCATGAGTTATGACAATGTTTCTAGCCTTATTTTATCAGCATTGTGTTTTATTGTCAAATCTTTAAAGTTATGACCATATAGAAGGTAATGAAAATTCGAGCTGTTGTCAGATAATTTTATAGGGGCACCCGTCAAGAGCGCCCCGACTTCAAATTTAGGAGTTTATATATATTGAAACTGCCGCGTTGCCAATGGCTAGAGTTTTCCGGAATTCAACGCGAACAGTAACAACCGTTATAGTGAATAGTCACCTGCGGCCTGTCGTGCTGCCATATCCGCAGACGTTGCCGCCTGTGTCGCCTTTGCCGCTTCTTCTTTGGCTGCTTCAAACTTCTGCATTGACTTTGTAGCAGATCGGCGCTTGTCTTCCGCAGTCTTTTTAAGTGCCTGTTTCGTCAGTTCACCGTCATACATCGGCATCAGGTCAGCGACTAAGCCGCCAGTCTGCATGATAGTTGCAGCTACTTCTAATCTGTCAGCATCGTTTTGACAAGAACTGAAAAGCTTATCAAACTCATTTCGTTTGCTATCCGTCAGCTTCAAGTCAGGCGTTCTCATTGCTTCTGTAAACAGGCTTTCGGCTCTTGCCAATGAATCGTTTATATCAATCTGCCCATCTTCGACCGTGACCGGCTCCCGTCCGTAGTTTTCAGCAAAGGGCCTGAATGTCTTCAACTCATCAGGTGAGATCGACAAGCCCATATCGTCAGCAAGATATTTATAATTTGCACCCAGCGTACCGGCGTATGCAGCAGTCGCAATTTCAGCGTCAGCCGCCATTTCGCGTACAGCTTTTGTCATGGCTTCGACCGATACGCAAGGAATGTGAATGCCGAATTGATCGGAAAATCCGTTAATGAGTTTTTGACCGATATAACTCCCCTCGGCTGCTTCTCTCATCAACTGCACCTCTGCCCGTGACGGTTCAAGGTGAAAATCCTGATAAAGATGTAGCAATGTTGTAAGTCGCTCAGGTGCCGGTTCAGAAATCCATTCCGTCAGCAACATATTGATTGCAGCAACTTCGACATTGACCGCCTGTTTTGCCTGATTTTTGATTTTTTCTATGCGCTCATTGTAAACATTTCGCATATCAAGGCGTTTTTCCATCAAGTAATCCGCGTTATATTTTTTAGCGTTCTGTGCATCTGCCTGTGCTGCTGATGCAATTTGTTTTAAAATTTCAACTCGCATATCAGCCAATGAACCACGTATCCGCTGAAAATGCTGTTTCATTGCTTCGTCAAGTCGTTCCTTTTTCACTGTCTTCACCTCTCAAAAATATTTCTATCCGCTGGACTATATTCCTGTAAAATCTGTTCTCGCCGTGCTTCTTCACAGTCTTTGTAACGCTCAGGAATTGCGTGTCCGTTAGTGCTGTAAAAATCTACAATTTCGTTATGTGTCATTGGTGCAGTTTTCCGCAGTCTTAAACTTTCCTGATATGACATCCCCATAAAAAATCACCCTCTTTCGTATATTTGTTCCATTGTTTCCCGTGACGGATTCATGCCCATTCGATAAAGTCGCGCCATATCTGTATAGAAATGTGCTGCTTCTTCAGCTTGGTACTCATGCTCCGCAATCCTCTTTGCTGTGTCTTTGTCCAAAGGTTTCTCCGCTCCGTCAATATTTTGGTTATGTCGTTTCCGAGCTTGCTGCTGCCTGAACAAATCCAGCGCATATGAATTTGAAAAACCCATCTTCTATTCCTTCTATCATTTATCGTTCATCCTACGGATAACGGCTTTTTCTGGCTGACTTGCCCATGTACGGGAAAAGTTAGAAAAGCCGGTTCCGGCAAATAAGTTATCATTTGCAAATGCCCTAAGCTGTGAGGACTTCCCCAAAATCGCAATCCCTCGCCTGACTGCCTTTTCATCCGTTGAAATTTTGTGCAGATATTTGCCCTCAACTGCTTTTCGCTCTTCGTCTGGTAAAGCGCTAATCTCTTCAAGTAGCGTTTTCCGTAACAGTCCGTCAATAACAGTTTGTTCGGTGCTTGGCGTCTTCGTATCTGGCAACGCATCAATCAGCAGTAAATCATCACCCTCAGTATCTACCCCGGTACCATGCATAGGTTCATCCAACGAAATCGGCGCTTGCTGTGAACGTTCGGCTATCTTCAGCAATGATAATGTGTTCTGTGAAATCCGCAGTTCCTTCAGGATCGCGGCATCTGGTGGCGGTTCTCCGTGATGCGTGACATACTCACTGCAAAAATGCTTGTATCGGTTCAGTGTTGACCGCAAGTTACTCGGCAGCGAAAACATTGCATAACCGTCTATGGTTTCGATGATCTCACGCAGTAATGTATATTTCAGCAATGTTAGAAAAGAAATATTCTCATCAGGTTTATGCCTATTTACTACATCACTCAAAGCCAAAAAGGATATACTTTTCACCTCTTCAGGCTCGATCTGCCCGGAATTGATAAACGGCAAGCATACCTTAAAACAAAAACCTTTGTTTCGTTTCATCAGATAAAGCATTTTCTCCCCGTGCGGATCGCCGTTTACCTGAATATCAATAACTATCTGCTCGTTGGTCTTTGGCTCTTCCGCAGTCTCCGGAAGGATCGCCGCCGGTTGTCTTCTCTTCTTTCGGCTCATTCATCGTCACACCTCGCAAGCCTTTAGCGCTTCAGTTATTGCCTTTTCAATTTTCCTGAATCCGTCCGTGAAATATCCATACTGCCGCATACTGTCGCGCCGAATATTGTTTAGTGCATGTATGCGCTGATCCCCTGAAAGTGCATCATCTTCCATGACAGCATCCACCTGCTGTAAAAATCTGATAGGTGACTGACTGATAAACTTTGGTTTCTTCCTTCGGTTCTTGTTTGTATTTCTTCTGTCTATTCCCATTTGCCCCTGTTCCCTTTACATCAAAACATCACTAAAATTCAAAATCATTCACCTCGTCAATCCATATCGTCAAAGTCGGGCTTTTCCGGTAAAGTCGCGCTTGCATACCTGGCTGAAATTTCGGCTGCGGTTTCGTGAACTGGTAACATATCGCTCTCGGTCGGTGTAATCGGTGAAGTCTCGCGCCAACCGTGCCCAGCTTTTAGCGCAAATATTGAACCGATTGAGTTACTAATCACGGCTCTTTTCTCTAACGCCATTTCACAGACGGATTTCCAGCGTTTTGCCGTTCGTCTATGCAAATCATCTTTGCCATTTCGCGTATTTCCTGCAATCCAATCATGAATCGTTTCCTTTGATAACCCTGTCATATAACCAAATTCTAACAAGGTCGGCACCTGTCTACCCCTAAAGCAGATAGCACAGTATACGTCAAATAGTGCGTCTAATGTTTGTATATCGCTATATGGTAAAATGCTGTTCTGTCGAACATTCTGATATGTCGCTTTGTTATATTCTTCTGTGTTTTTTTTCGTTGGCTTGAAAATCTGCAAATATATTTCCTGTATCAGTCCAGAAAATACGGTGCTTTCACGAATTGATTCAGGTTCATCCAGATTTGCAACATATGAATCAAAAATTTCATAAATCCGGTTTGTGTATATTTCAGCAATGCCGCGTTCCGTTTCTACCTTCAATGTAGAATCCATCTTTTTATCACCTCTTTTCTATCGTGTATTTATGTATTTTTATCAGCAAAATTGCTGTTTTTTCTATTTGTGAAAATTCTGTGAACGATTTTGCTTTTTTACTACTTTTTATGCCCTCTCATCAATGCGTGAGTGCTTAAAAACCCTTTATTTTCAAGGTTTTCTGGAAATAGTGACGGAGGGTGACGGACGTTTCACAAAATCCCTCATGAGAAATGCGTTTTTTGATTTCAAAAAGTTTGACATTTGCCGTCATCGTCCGTCACTCTTAGGATTTAAGCCTGTTTTAGAGCCTGTCGTTCTTCTCGCTGGCGCTCTTCGTAGGACTTCAGCGAAAGCCCTTTGTATATTCGCCCGTGGCTTGTCTTTTTAGCTTCGTACCCGGCACTGATAACAGCCTGTGAAAACTCGGCGGCACTTCTGGTAAAATCATTTACAGTGCTGCAAAATTCCCTATATGCTGCATACAGGTCACCGCCGCCCACCTGATAAAGAGGATTGATTTTGCATCTGTCCTGTAAAAAGTTCTGCAACCAGTCGTTATTCATTCGGTACTCTTGCGTCATAGCAACTACACATTCAGGCTGCTTGACATGAAAACCATTTTCAATAATGCGCTTCGCTCCCTCAATCACCCATGCAAGGATAGCGCCGCCGCAAGTCTCAAACAAAATTGATGAATAGTCTTTTATTTCTGTGCTTGATCCTCTGATTCTGGCGTTAAATGGTAAGACTGCCAACCTATCCCATGTACCGCTATCATTTGAACCTACTTTCGGCAAATGGTTTGTATACATAATCAAATGATGTGAGGGAACAAAATCGTAAGGCTGTTTGTATTTCGGCTCACAATGAATTTTGTCTATAGAACACAACTTTTTCATGGCGCCGGTGTCAAGTCTACAACCTTCTTCCAGTTCCGCAGCAATTACAAAGCGCTTACCCCTGAGTTCTGCAAATTCCGGTGATTTGTTTTTCCGGTTGTCTGCCGTCAATGTTTCTGGTGCCAGTGTACTGGCATAACTTCCCAAACATTTAGCAATCGTGTTGAAAAGTGTTGATTTTCCATTTCCACCTTCACCTGTAGCAATGATAAGTTCCTCTCGCTTAACTGCCCCTACAGCACAACCGCCAATAACCTCTTGTAGATACCGTTGTAAATCTTTATCTCCGCAAGTCATCCGCTCTAAAAATTCCTTGAATACTTCCGAATTCTCATTATCCGGTGAAACTGCCGTTATTTTCGTGCAATAGTCTTTCGGATTATGTGGAGAACATTCCCCTGTTTTGAGGTTCACTGTTCCAGTCGGTGTATTGAGTAAAAAAGGGTTTTTGTCCAGTGCTTCGATGTTTATTTGTACTTTCGGACCTACTTCTGTTAATGTGGCTGCTATCCTGTTTGAGGATCTCCGGGAAATTATATATTTATAATAAAGAAGGGCTTTTCTTGTTTCTGTTTTCACCTCATCCGGGTTCTCATTACTTCTACCCTCAAGGATCGCTTCAGCCCTCAGACGACAATTATTCAACCACTTTTTCGCGTCCTTTAGCTGCCTGTCGGTGAGCTGCTGGCTTAATCCTTGTGCTTTTAAGCTGTCCTCTTGCCACACAGTACCATCATATACAAGGAATCCTGTTTCTTTCGAATATCTAACCTTTGCTCCAAACTCTCTGTTGAATACTTCCGCTTGTCCTAAATCGCTTTCGTCATCTGGCTGTAATGCTGTATATTTCTGTTTAGACTTTGGTTTCCATCCGTTATCCTTAGCGAATCTGAATATCGTACCTCGATTGTATTTACTTGGTGTACGATTGAATGAATCCCACTTTTTCTGGGTCTTTTCTACTCCGTCATATTTATCAGACGGAATACCTGTTCTTTGATCGCTCCACTTGCTCCACTCGTCAAAAACATCAAATGAAAATCCGCAATTCTGTAAAGCCTGGCCTACTGTTCGCCATGTTTCGTAGTTGTCAGAACTTATATACTGCAACGCATCTAATACATCGGCTCGCTCTTTATCCGTTAACACAAATTTTGCTGTTCCGTCACTCTGGGGCATAGGTACTGAATTGTACTGTTTCTGACATTCATCTTTTAACGCCAATGCTTCACGCCATATCGCCGCCGCCTGTTCATCGTGTGCAATACGGTGCTGCTTTTTGTACTTAGCGCCTGTCAAAATGAAGTATTTACCGCCTGTGTTAAAATAGAGTTCGATTTTCGGTATTTTGTCCTGTTCTTCCTTTGAAAGATTTTTATATTCTTCAACATTTTTCCAGATTATAATGCTCTTTGTATCGTTAGATATTGGCGCGAAACTTCCAGCCAAATCCCCTAAGTCGATAATCTGATGTAATCCGTGACCGCTTAAAGATATTTCGGTGTACGTGCCGCCCAACTCTTCAATTTTTCTATAGAGACTATATGCCGGTTTGTACATCATCCCGGAATCGTCTATACAGTGATCGTAGTCAATGACAGCTATAGTGCTGCCACTTCCACATGCGACATATCCAAATGGTTTCCCGTCTGGTATATCATCCATAAAAACCCAGTTTTCCGGTGTATTCCATCCGGTCGGACATTCTGTCTTTCCAAATCCTGTCTTTTGAAAGAATCTTTTGCTTTCTGTGATTTCCGGGTCAATCCCGTTCCTGTCCTGATAATATTTCATTTCGCCGCCCTTCTGCCGTCTTCAGCTTCAGCGGCCTTTTCTGCTTTCAATCGTGAAATTGTTTCGTCTCTCCACTTTGTCCAACTTGGCATAAACTCCCGGCTCTTTGGTCGCGGATCGCGACCTTTCACCTGCTTCACAGGTATTTTGTTTGGAATATTTTTCACAATCAATGCCATTTTTTTAAAATCCTTTCATATTTATATAAGTCTCCCGGAATGCTTTTTCCCGGTAAGCATCACAGGCTGCATGTGCCCCCGTGACGGTGTTAATTTGTGTCATCCTTGACATGCTGAAAATTCTCCTAAAAACTTTTTCTGAACAGGGTTTTTTGTTACTAATAATCCATGTGGTCAGATCGCTTCGCCGTAAATCTCTTTTGATTTTTCAATAATCAACTTTTTAATCTTTTCCTTTTCACACTCTGCGAGTTCATACCTTAAAATCACGGATAGTGCGCTCGAATACTCTCCGAGTGCATCCGCTAAGTCAGTATGCCTAACTCCCATACGTTTCATTAAACTCCGGATGTCTTCATTAGCGCCACTTTTTACTTTAACCATAATATTTTCTCCCTTTTTAAATTTTCAAAGTGCTAGTGTTATACGCTGCAAAAAGTCTGGGTATTTCGGCATAGATGCGAGTGCAAGAGAATCCTTGCCTATGCCTGCGCTGTGGTCAGAAATGTAAAGGTCTACAGTTAGAACACTGTCGGAAATGTGAAAGACTACCACAACGCGAAAAGAAATATACTTAACTTTTATATAATAGATTATACCATAAAAAATAACATACTTCAACGTGATGAATTTACTGTAGACTACGCCAAAATGTATACATCATAATTCTAAACAACCCCTTTATTTATAAGGCTTTTTCGTGCTTCTGGTTTGGTATTTGTGAATTATTTTTGCATCATGCTTGACGGTGAAATATACATTTCCTGCGTGAAAAATAGAAAAAACGGCTCCCCCAGGCACCCAACGCCCCCAGCCGCCCCGACCCCCTGAAGGCACAAAGATAGCCGCCCACGGATGGACGGCAATGTAATGGTATATATATTATACATGATGTGAATATCTTTCCAGAATGGAAACACCTGTTCTTTAATCAACGAATAAAAACCTGACTATCAATAATTCATTTCGACATGGAATATAAAACCAATGACTTTTTTTCCGCTTTTCACTTCTTCATGTGTGATTTTGTATGTTGTAGTTCTTAATATTTCTGCTTCGGCTTTTTCAATAACTTTTGCTTTGAAGCTGGAATATCTTTCAAACTTATCAAGCGTATCTGTTGCCGTTCTAATATCGTTTACACTAATTTCAACATTTACACCTTCTCTTGGTATCGTTTTGTAAACTATCCGTGACATTATCATCTCATACAAACGAACTGCGTATACGCTTTTCATTTGCAAAATATCTTGAAGCAGGTATTGCGTGTATTTTTGAGATTCTAACAGTTGCAATAACAAAGGCGCTAACTTGTTGTTTAATTCAATAGCTAAACCGCCTTTACTGGAATAAGCACACAGACTTACCCACGGAATTTTTAAGAATTTATACTCTTTATTATCAAGACTATATTCCTTTATTTCCACCCTACTATCAAGCAGTTCATCCGTGATCTTATCTATATCGCGCGATAGTGTTGTTCTACTGGCTCCAAGCAATGATGCAAGTTGCCCTATTGGTAATAAATATGTATGAAATTCCATATCATTTGGCTTTATTTGCATTATTACAGCCCTAACAATCTTAGCTGCTGACAGGCTCAGTGATTGCCTACCATCTATCAAATTGTTACGCTGTACGACATACATCTCATCATTGAAGCAAAAACTAATTTGTCCGGGTATCTGTTCGTTTTTCTTCACGGCAACATTCCTCCTTCAGAATACTATAACATATTGACTACCAAAATATCAATAGGTAGTCGATAATGTATCCAAAGGTAGTCATGCGAGCATATCAAAAATGTATCCAAAGGTAGTCGATACTGTATCCAAAAGTAGTCGATAATGTATCCAAAGGTAGTTTTACAGCCTAAAAATAAAACACTAACGGAACCTTTATTTACAAGGGTTTGTTCGGATTCTGTGAATTTTTCCCTTCTATGAAGTATTAAAGTATTCAAAGTATTTCAACTCATTACTAATTGCCCTCGCCTATGCATGTATCTAAAGGTAGTCGAATAAAGCCATTCAAAACACTTTCAAAAATCTATGTTATCCCCTCAAAATCGCCCTTGTACGACTCTATTCCACGCCACCTGACCGAATCCTCGACTGCATCCAGAAAAACGATTACAGGGGCTTTGACGCGCTCAGACGGTGCAAACTGTCCTCTTCCGTTGCTAATGCCCATTTTTTTAGCCATAATCTCGGTTGTGCGGCCTGTTTCATCGTCTTTCCGTTGGGTCAAATTTGACCCGACGGTGTTTTGTTTCAACATTGCCGATTGTCTTTCCTTCGCTTCTTTCGCCACCTGCTCGCCGTGCTGCGCGATGCCTGGGCTTATCTCGACATGCTGTATATAGCGCTCAGAATGCCCCAGAATGGCGCTTTTCGGTGCCGGTCGATATTCTTTCCGCCTAGGTCGGTAAAATGCCCATGTAGGGCTTGTGAGTGCGTCATATAGCATCCTGTGTCCGTCTTCCTGACCGGCGGCGCTGCTGTCTCTTCCGTGCTTGCTGTGACGTGCTTTGAGGTCGCCGTCAAATTTGACGTAGAGCTAAGTTCATTCGCGCTTGCTGTAGTGCGTCAGAATGCCCCAGAATCGCGTTTTCCGCATCGGTCGGGTATTTCTCCGTCTTTCATCTAAAACGGCTGTACAGGGCTTGTGAGTGCGTCATAGACAGGCATAAAAAAGATGCACTCCCGGAAGGAATGCACCTGTTCAATCATCCATCAATCACAATTTTGCCTGATCCACAATGAGATAATCCCGGAGACGGTCGCGCCGCGCTCTTTGGCGTATGTCTTCAGTTTTTCATGCTCTTCGGGCGATAGTGTCAAGGATACAATGCCGCGTGTTCGGTTCTGCTTCTTTTTCTTCGGCTCTGGTAGTTGTTCCTGCTCACTTTCGGCATTTATCGCACTGTCCAACCGTGCCGCCTGTGTCTTGGCGCTTCTATCTGCATTTGCCTTGAAAAAACCTGTATCTCCCATGTAAACCCCTTTCTTATAGATGTATATGCTAGTATTGACTTATATATACATGTATATGCATGTAATGGCACGTATGTGTATGTGCTAGTAAATACTAATACATACTAGTCAATGCTTTCTTCCGGAAGTCCACACGCTAATCTGATAGCGTTAACCATTTCCTGTGCGGATTCTGCCGCAGGTGTGCGCTTTGCGTATTCCGTCGCACTGATATGCCGTCCGACTGCTGCGGCGATTTTGTCCGATTGCCGTAGTGTTGTTATAACTGCATCGTCCTGTGAAGTATACTCTTTCAGCCACGCTAAAAACTCCCGTGAGGAATTGTTACGCGGAACAAATCGGTTCACGATGATAACTAGCCGTGTATCTGCTTGTCGATTCTGCCGGTAGATGTTTAGCATATCGACAAGGACGGCTTGATCTATGCCTGACGGTATTACAGGGATGCAAACAACATCCGCATTTTTTACAAAATCCCCCGGATTATCGGAAAGCGCCCCCGGACAATCTGCAACGGCGATTTGAGCGGCTTGTACTTCCTCGGTCTGTAGAGGTGTTCCGCTTTGCCCGTCTAAGTTGTAAAAAGTGGTTGGAACGCCTGACCGTCTAAGGGATGAGACAAACTCAAATGAGCATGTAGTTTTGCCGCCGCCGCCTTTTTGCCCCCAGAAAATCACTGTCTTCATAAGATACCCCCCTATACTTGTATGTGCTAGAATATACTAGTTATTACAAGTATATACACGTATATGCTAGTATGTCAATGATGCATCCGTAAATCATGCTTGTTTTAACGCTCCTGACTGCCCTGTACAGGCTTTCCCCGGCTGCGTGAGGGTTTCTCTGACCGTGACAGAAACGCTCTCTCAGGGATTCAGGCTGTATGCTGGGCGATGTACTCCCGGACGGATTGTGACGTCACAACCGGGTTCTGACTTGCCGCGCGGCAACTGACTTTTATGCAGTATGCACAAAT
>Ga0247609_10003356_pt1 | contig 16280 bp, 13 predicted proteins | sample 172DNAGHGlowgp2_FD_193487 | JGI IMG/M metagenome (GOLD analysis project Ga0247609, IMG submission 193487) | Sheep rumen microbial communities from Palmerston North, Manawatu-Wanganui, New Zealand - 1728 DNA GHGlow gp2 | ecosystem: Host-associated > Mammals > Digestive system > Stomach > Rumen ...
GGGGAAGAGGTCGATGCCGATGGTGGCTTCCAGCTCGTCCACCGACATGGAACATTCTTTAATATCCTGTTGTCCGGAGATGTTGTACATAATCAGTCCCATTGCACCGTAGCTGCCGTCCTTCTCCACAAGAAAAGCCTTGAAAAAAGCGTCGGGTACGGCCACGTTGTTGCGTCCTATGGTGCCGAATTGGTTGTCGTAGAACACCGGTCCGCACACAATCCACACTCTGCCGTATTGTCGTGCCAGGCGGCGTCCCATCCTCTCGGTGCTCTCCCACGAGTTGGCGTTGAACTGGCGGTTCTGCGGACAGCAGTTGGTAAGCAGGAAACTCTGCCGCATGGCATCCACGCTCCATTTCATATCTGCGGCAGGTGCCAGATGTCCGCGGTCCCATTCCGTTCCACTGTAGTCCTTGAAATGAGCCTGACGGCACTTCAGGTCGGGGTCCCTGTCCCAGAAATCGTTGCCTTGGCGCGGCACTTTGCCGTAGGTCTCGTTTTTAGTCAATTCGTAGGCCACCCACTTGGCAACGAGGCGGTTGCAGTCGTACGAGGCGGCGTAGCCCACGTGTGTTACCACGATGTCGCTCTCGGTGATGGCGGGGAGTTCGTAGCCAGTGCTCTGTTCCTGCTGACTCGACGCCGAGCGGCACGAGCACATCACTATCAACGTTGCCGACAGTATTTTAATTATAGATATTTTCATTTCTAATACTTGATAATCAGTTGATAAAACCTATGGTCTGACGTACTTCGTGCAGGGTTTTGGATGCGCTCTCGCGGGCTTTTTCGGCACCCTCTCTCATCACTTTGTTCAGATAGTCGGTGTCGGCGCTAATTTCGGCTATGCGTTGGCGGAACGGCTCCGTGAAGTTCACCATGTCTTCGGCCAGTTGTTTTTTCATGTCGCCGTAGCGTATCTGGCAACGGTTGTAGAGGTCGTCGAAATACTCCACGGTGTCGGGGGTGGACACCACTTTCATCAGCGTGAAGAGGTTCTCTATCTCGGCGGGTTTTGTCTGGTTCATCTCCTGCGGACCCATGTCGGTCTTGGCGCGCATTATCTTTTTGCGGATGGAGGCGGGGTCTTCGCCAAGGAATATGGCGTTGCCTTCGCCCTCCGACTTGCCCATTTTGCCGCTGCCGTCGAGGCCGGGGATTTTCACCAGCTCGTTGCCGAAATTATAGGCTTGGGGCAGGGGGAACACCTCGCGGCCGTACATTTTGTTGAAACGGTTGGCGAAAGTGCGTGTCATCTCCAGATGTTGCTCCTGGTCTTTGCCCACGGGTACTTTGGTGGCTTTGTGGATAAGTATGTCAGCGGCCATCAGGGTGGGGTAGGTGAGCAGTCCGGCGTTTACGTTGTTCGGCTGCTGGCGCACCTTGTCTTTGAACGAGGTAACACGCTCTAGCTCACCGAGATAGGCATTCATGTTGAGGAAAAGGTACAGTTCCACCACTTCGGGGAGGTCGCTCTGCACGTAGATGGTGGCTTTGTCGGGGTTGAGGCCGGCGGCGAGGTATTCCACCAGAATCTGCCGCACGTTGCCCGCAAGGTCCTGCGGGGTGGGGTGGGTGGTAAGCGAGTGGTAGTCGGCTATAAAGAAAAAGCAGTTGCATTCGTCCTGCAGACGTATGAAGTTGCGCAGGGCGCCGAAATAGTTGCCCAGATGCAGATTTCCGGTGGGACGTATGCCGCTTAATACAGTGTCTTTGCTCATAATCAGTGTGTTATATCAAAATGTTCGAAAAATGCGTTTTTGCAAAGATACGAAAAAACTGCGACTTTTTTTTATTGACTTTTTGTGTAAAACTTGACTGAGGTAATGAAATTTGTGCGAAGCTACAGCATGTTATCGCACCAAAATTGCGGTATCGGACGATTTTTTTCGTGGCAAAAACTGCCAATACAATTTTTTTTCGTATTTTTGCACTGGATTTTCACAAAAATACCTGATGGAAAATTTATACACTTATTATTATAGTAACGGTGTTGACAGATTTGGGCCGTACACCTTGGAGAATATCCGCTCCATGAACCTGATGCCCAATACTTTAGTCTGGCACGACGGTCTGGAAAACTGGGTTACGGCCGCCTCGTTGCCCGAGTTAAGAGGCTTTATCCACACCGTGTCGACACCGCCTCCTGTTCCGCCGCAGGCCCCTTACCGTCAAACCGCCCCCAACATGCCAAATACTCCAGGCTACAACCCGCAGCGCATAACGCCTGTACGCAATTTCCGCACCCATAGGGGACTTTTCAAGTACATCATTTTTTCGATACTTACATTAGGCATACACCAGATAGTGGTGTTTTCGCACATCTCATCCGAAATAAACACCGTCGCCGGCAGGCACGACCACCGGCATACCATGCACTTCTGTCTGGTTTTCTTCATCTTTTCGTGGCTAACACTGGGAATCTACCCCCTCGTCTGGTGGAGCAGCATCTGTTCGCGCATGGGCGACGAACTTAACTATCGTAGAATACCATACTCCTTCGGAGCGGGATATTTCTGGGGTTGGGGATTTTTCGGTTCGCTGATACTTGTGGGACCGTTTATCTTCTACCACAAGTTTTTCAAAGCCATGAACAAGCTCAACCAAGACTATAATGTAAACGGATAAATATTTTTCGGGGCATGTGTGCAATGATGCCGAAAGGTTGTTGAACATTTGCCATAATACAATTTTTATATGGAATATTCATATTATTACACCAATGGTACCGACAGATTCGGACCTTATTCGTTAGAAAAGATGCGCACGCTAAACTTGCGGCCCGACGTTTTGGTTTGGCGCGACGGTTTGGAAACATGGGTGGCTGCAAGCACTTTGCCCGAGTTGAACGGCTTTATCGCTCCGCCCGCTGCTCCAGTCCCACCGCTGCCTCCGCAACAGAATTTCGCCCAAACACAGCCGCAGCCCCAATACCAATACCAGCCGAGACCGCAGCCCCAACCGCAACCTTTGGCAAACAACGTGGCGGTGGCTAAAAAAAACGGTAAGGCCACGGCAGGACTTGTGTTGTCGATAATAGCCTTGGTTTTGTGCTGGGTACCGGTTCTTAACATCGTATTGTGGCTGCTGGGAACTATATTCTCCTTTATAGGAGTTTTCAGAAGTCCCAGAGGAAAAGCTATTGCAGGACTTATCATTAGTTTCGTTGCAATGGTAGGGATGGCATTCTTTTATGGCTTTTATTCAACATATTATAATTATTAAAAAGACTTCTATTTAGGCGTTTTTCTGCCATATCTATAATCTATTCACAAAAGTAGAATGTGTGATAGGTGGCACGTCTTTTTGTGCAGGAGAGATTTTTCTCGCAAACAGATAGTGCGTGGCGATGGTGCCTATAACGCTGTCGCTGATGTTTCGATTTGCCAATCAGCGCATTGAAAAAATATTTGTTGTTTTGGATAAAAAATGCTAATTTTGTACTCTGATTCAGAAAATAAAAACATTCTATAAATAATTAAAACTCACAATATTATGAGTATCGATTTAAGCAAATACGGCATCAACAATGTCAGCGAGGTTCTGTACAACCCCTCGTACGAGACGCTTTTTGCCGAAGAGACAAAACCCGGCCTTACAGGCTATGACAAGGGTTGTCTTACCGAACTGGACGCCATCAACGTGATGACGGGCATATACACAGGCCGTTCGCCAAAAGACAAATTCTTTGTGATGGACGAAGTGAGCAAGGACACCGTGTGGTGGACCACCGACGAATACAAAAACGACAACAAACCGCTCTCCGAAAAATCGTGGGCAGAGCTCAAGAAACTGGCTGTGAACCAGCTCTCCGGCAAACGTCTGTTTGTGGTCGACACTTTCTGCGGCGCCAACCCCAACACCCGACTCAAGGTGCGTTTCATTATGGAAGTGGCTTGGCAGGCACATTTCGTAAAAAATATGTTCATCCGTCCCACCGAAGAGGAACTTGCCAACTACGGCGAACCCGACTTTGTGTCGTTCGTGGCATCGAAAGCCAAAGTTACCAACTACAAAGAGCTGGGACTCAACTCCGAAACAGCCACTGTGTTCAACCTCAAGAGCAAAGAGCAGGTGATTCTCAACACATGGTACGGCGGCGAGATGAAAAAAGGTCTGTTCTCCATAATGAACTACCTGCTGCCGCTTAAAGGCATAGCAGCCATGCACTGCTCCGCCAACACCGACATGGAAGGCAAGAACACCGCCATTTTCTTCGGCCTTTCGGGCACCGGCAAGACCACCCTCAGCACCGACCCCAAACGTCTGCTCATCGGCGATGACGAACACGGCTGGGACGACGAGGGCGTGTTCAATTTCGAAGGTGGCTGCTACGCCAAGGTCATCAACCTGAGCAAGGAAGCCGAACCCGACATTTACAACGCCATTCGCCGCGACGCACTGCTGGAGAACGTTACCGTGGACGCCAACGGCAAAATCGACTTCGCCGACAAGAGCGTTACCGAAAACACCCGCGTGTCGTACCCCATCTACCATATCAAAAACATTGTGAAACCCGTGAGCAAGGCTCCCGCCGCCGAAAAGGTGATATTCCTCTCCGCCGACGCTTTCGGAGTGCTGCCCCCCGTTTCCATACTCACCCCCGACCAGACCAAATACTACTTCCTTTCCGGTTTCACCGCCAAACTGGCCGGCACAGAGCGCGGCATCACCGAGCCAACACCTACTTTCTCGGCCTGTTTCGGAGCTGCTTTCCTGAGCCTGCACCCCACCAAATACGCCGAAGAGCTGGTGAAACGCATGGAACAGAACGGCGCCAAGGCCTATCTGGTGAACACCGGCTGGAACGGCACCGGAAAACGCATCTCCATCAAGGACACACGCGGAATTATCGACGCCATACTCAACGGCAGCATCGACAAGGTTCCCACCAAAACCATACCCTATTTTGGTTTGGAAGTGCCCACACTGCTCGAAGGCGTGGATACCGGCATCCTCGACCCCCGCGACACCTACGCCGACCCCGCACAGTGGGAGGAAAAGGCCAAGGACCTCGCCGCACGTTTCATCAAAAACTTCGAAAAATTCACCTTCAACGCCGCAGGCAAAGCCCTTGTGCCCGCCGGCCCCAAGCTGTAATTTTTCTACACACCATATATATAAAGACTCCCGCCCCGAAAAAGGACGGGAGTTATTTTTGCCAACTGCCACATCAAAAATCGGCCAAGTGCCACATTAAAAACCAGCCAACTGCCACAATGAAAAACGGCCAACTGCCACAATGAAAAACGGCCAACTGCCACAATGAAAAACGGCCAACTGCCACAATAAAAGAAAATAATATGCGTTATTGAAGCGATAAAATTGAAAAAAATAATGCATTACAGAAACAGAATCGCTGACAATTTATTAAAGGAAAGTCTTGAAGCATCGGGAGTTGTGTTGATACAAGGCCCAAAATGGTGTGGAAAAACAACAACTGCTGAGCAGATAGCAAATAGCAGGATTTACATGAACGACCCTGAAGATATGGAAGAAAATTTGATATTGGCTTCTACTGCGGCACGAAGGCTTCTTTCAGGGGCAACTCCCCGATTGATAGACGAGTGGCAGTTGGCGCCACAGCTGTGGGATGCTATAAGATTCGAGGTCGACCATAGGGAGCAGCATACAGGGCAGTTTGTTCTAACAGGTTCTGCGGTGCCTCCCAATCCCGAAAAGATAAAGCATAGCGGCACGGGTCGTTTCTCGTGGCTTACAATGCGAACAATGTCATTGTGGGAATCTGGCGATTCGTCGGGAGAAGTGTCGTTGCGTTCTTTGTTTGCTGGAGAAGAACCTATAGGTGGCGAGAAAAAAATGGATATAGAGAGGTTGGCATATTTGATTTGTCGTGGAGGCTGGCCTGGTTCTTTGGAGATGAGCGAAAAAGCAGCATTACGACAATCTTTCAATTATGTTGACGCTGTTGCAAAGAGCGATATGTCACGAGTTGACGGAGTTTCAAGAGACCCCCTTTCAGTGATGAGATTGCTAAAAAGTTGTGCCCGAAATCAAGGCGGGCAAGTTTCGGCAAGTATATTACTGGCTGATATGAAGGCTAATGACGGAAAAATGAGTGAGGGTACAATACTTGCATATCTAAAGGCGTTGAATATGATATTCGTTACTGAAGACATGCCCGCTTGGAATCCAAATTTGCGAAGCAAGACAGCAATACGCACATCCAACACACGCTATTTCACCGACTCTTCTATAGCTACCGCAGCCTTGGGACTTGGCCCTAACGACTTGCTGAACGACCTTAAAACTATGGGACTGTTTTTTGAGACCATGGCTGTACGTGATTTGCGTGTCTTTGCCGATGCACTCGACGGAAATGTGTATCATTACAGAGACAAAAACGGTCTTGAATGCGATGCCGTAATGCACCTGCGCAATGGAAAATACGGATTAATTGAGATAAAACTCGGAGGGGAGAAACTTATTAGCGAAGGTGCTAGCAATTTATGCACTCTCGAGAATAAGATTGACACAGAACGTATGAATGCCCCGGCATTTAAGATGGTACTCGTTGGCGTAGGGAAATATGCTTATCGCCGTGATGACGGAGTACTGGTAGTGCCAATAGGCTGTTTGAAAGACTGAAACGCCGCAGGCAAAGCCCTCGTGCCCGCCGGACCCAAGCTGTAAGTTTTTTTACACATTATTATATAAAGACTCCCGCCAATACCGACGGGAGTTTTTTTTTGTTTGCACGCCTAGTGAGTTTCGGTGAATCTTTGTTTTTCTCCTGCTCGCTGACGCTCACTGACTACTATCCACTAAAAATAAATTTGTCTGTTTCAAAAATTATTCGTAACTTTGCAAATGCAAACAGCCTTCCAAGAGTTGGTTGGCAGTGATTATTATTAACAGCATTAGCTATTATTCGCGTTCAAGAAAAAGGTCAGGAAAACTAATTTCTTGCAGAATTAGATATAGCAAATGTTCACGGAAGATTAGGACACTTCCCATAATCATCACATAGCACTGATGAAATATCAGTGAGTGTATCTATGATGATTAGCGGGTTTCTATTCCTGACCTCCCGTGAACGCGAGTGGATATGCTCACTTTCTTTTTCTGCCTTTTTGCCGAAGTGGATTGATAGCTATGTGTGAAACACTATCAATTTATGGTAAAACACTCACAAACAACACGTTGTCTGCCGTGGTTACTGTCCTGCATAGTCTTTGCGGCAGTGCTTATGGCCGGATGCATGAAAGAGGGCGAGGATATAATCCTGCTGCCCGTGCAGAACGACCGTATCCCGACCAGTGTTCTCTCCCCTGCCGAACAGGACAGCCTGTCACAGTATTTGGAGATTAACGAGGGCTGCACCCCGCCGAACATCGTAGGCATTTACGAAGTGTCGCCTGTGGAGCTAATACACTCATCCGAAGGTGATTACGGCAATTTCTACGATTTCCGTCTGCACGTGGAGTCGCAAAACGGCCGTAACCTCTCCGTTTACAGCGAGACGCAAAACACCGTTACCTCGGAGAGCGGCGAAGCTTACGTGATCGGCTCCGACGACCGTTTTACACTGTACACCATCGAAAAATCGGTGAACACCACCGAAGGATGGAGCTGGGAAACGACAACCATCGTTTCGGGACGTAAAACGGCTGAGGGCATTGCAGAACTCCGCTACGCCATAATGATGCGCAACAAGCAGGACGACGACGGCCATCTGGTGGCTCCCGACAGTTTCAGAGTATTCACCGACGGAGACGGCATTGCCTCCGTCACAACAGAGATGAGCCGATGAAAAAAAGAGTTTTGACACTGCTTGCCGCCGCACTTCTCGGCTCAACGGCACTGCACGCACAGGTGCAGCAACCCGCCAACGACACCATCACCCCAACCGACACCTTGCAGACAGCCCAAACCGACAGTCTGCACGCAGCTATCGACGACACTGTTTACCGTTTGAAGGACTACAAATTCGCCGCCGGACTGAAATTCGGCTTCAACGGTGGTTTGGTACGTCTTACCGACGAAAGTTACGAGATGTACAAGCGCGGCCTCGCACCGGGTGCCATAATCCGCGGATATTTCCAATGGCGAACCTCTTTCGGACTGTCGCTTGTGCCCGAAGTGGGGTACGTAGGACGCGGTGGTCTCCTCACTTGGGAGGACGTAAGCTACAAGCAGTTAGTGCATTGCCTCGACGTGCGTCTGGCGGTGCGTTACAATTTCGACATTAAGGACAAAGGCCTCTCGCCCTATGTGGTTGTGGCTCCCGTGTGGAACATCGCCCTTGGCGGTAAGGTGGATTACAGCGACGACTTATCGGGCGACATCAATTTCAAGATGACCGACAAGAATATCCGCACCCACGATTTTGGTCTCTTTGCTGGAGCGGGCATCGAATTTCCCGTTACCATAAAGGAAACCAAGCTGAACATCTCCGCCGAAGCGGGCTATTGCTGGGGATTTATGAACAGCTTCACCGACACCGAGCAAAACGCCATGGGCAATGTGCTTAACCGATACTACGACAGCCATCCCGCCGCAGGGAAACGCCTTGCACGGGGAATGGAAATATCCATTAGCATCGGAGTGCCATTTGGAGAAAGATAAAAACAAAACACAATAAAAGAAGAAACAAAATGCGAGGAAGTACAAAAATAGTCCCGAAGGAACTGCAGAAAGGAAGTTTCGGAGACAATTCCATGCGAATTGCGATGGCAATGTGTCTTTTGTTCCTGTTTACAGTAACCACAACCCAAGCCCAGACAGCTTTTCCAGCCTTGGGCGGAGAAGCCGACGGCACCAACGGCAGCCTGAGCTACACCATGGGACAGGTGGAGACACAGGACATCTACGCCCCCATAACCAACGCCGAGATAACCGGCGCAATACTATGCGAAGGCGTGCAGCAGACCTACAAAAACAGCGAGCTGGGCATAGAGGAGATTACCCCTGTCGATTTTTCGATAGCAGTGTACCCCAACCCCACCGCCGCAGGCTATGTAACTGTGGAGCTTAAGCAAAGCGGTGACGACACCCGCTACGAATTGTATGCCGCCAACGGAAGGCTTACACAAAGTGGCACACTGCCCGCCACCAAACAGAAAATAGACCTCACCCGCTGTAACGCAGGCACTTACGTGCTAAAAATCTACGACAGCGAGAGCGGACGGACAAATAGTTTCAGAATTATAAAACTTAGATAATTAAAAATTAAAAGTTAATAATTCAACAAAATGTGTCGGAGACACATCACCTCAATAACCCCTGACAAGAAAATTTCCGATTTTCGCAGTCTGGGGAATGTAAGAAAAAACAAATAATACAATAAAGCCCTGAAAGGGCGAAAGAATACAAGCGGTGGTGAAAACCACCGTAACAAAGAATACAAAAAAATCAAAAATATAACATGATGAAAATTAGACATTTACTTTTGGTTGTAATTATGGCACTGACTACCGTGGCTACCGCTGTAGCTCAGGCACCTTTGAGTTTCACCTATCAGGCTGTGGTGCGCAACAGCAGCGGCCGCCTTGTAAGCAACGCCAACGTGGGCGTGAAAATCTCCATTGTGCGCGACTCCGCCACAGGACAGGTGGTTTACAGCGGTGTTCAGACACCTCGCACCAACGCCAACGGCCTCTTCACCCTTGTTATCGGCGACAGCCAAAACGGCATAGATACCATAACTTGGCGGAACGGACCTTATTTCCTTAAAAGCGAGGTGGACCCCAACGGCGGCTCCAACTACACCCTCACTTCCGTGCAACAGATGCTTAGCGTGCCTTACGCACTCCACGCACATACTGTGGACAATGTTATTGGCGGCGTTAATTTTATTGAAAGACAGGTGCTTTCGATGAACGGCGACACCGTTTTCCTTACTGGAGGCAGCTATGTGGTTTTGCCACCAAGCTTTAGCGGTGACTACAACGACTTGACTAACAAACCAACCATACCCACCAACGTAAGTGCTTTTTACAACGACGCAGGCTATCTTACATCCGCCACTCTTACCGAGACACAGGTTCTGAGTATACGCCACGACACGGTTTTCCTTACCGGCGGCAGTTTTGTAAAACTCCCCGCTGGCTTTAGCGGCAACTATAACGACCTTACAAATAAACCGACCATACCCACAGTGCCAACCAACGTAAGTGCCTTTACAAATGATGCAGGCTATCTTACCAACGCAACTCTTACCGAGACACAAGTTTTGAGCATAAGCCACGACACGGTATTCCTTACCGGCGGCAGCTTTGTAAAACTCCCAGCTGGCTTCAGCGGTAACTATAATGACCTGACCAACAAGCCGACCATACCCACCGTGCCTACAAATGTAAGTGCCTTTACCAATGACGCAGGCTATCTTACCAACGCCACTCTTGCCGAAACACAAGTTTTAACCATACGCCACGACACTATTTTCCTTACTGGTGGCAGTTTTGTTGCATTGCCCTCTGAAACGCAAAACCTCTCCGATGTGGCAACCAACAACGACTCCGTTAACTCGCAAATAAAGAACCTCTATGACCCCACCGACAGCATGGATGCCGTAAACCTCCGCACTTTGAACACTGTTATAAGCAGACTTGATTCTATAATAACCTACCAAAACAGAGTTATTGATACTTTACGGCAAGGTACAACAAACACAACTGTTACACTCCCTATTGTTACCACTACTGCAACAAGCAATTTTAGAGACTCGTTCGCTTCAAGTGGTGGAAATGTTCTAAGTGACGGCGGTGCAACAGTTTCTGCTCGTGGTGTTTGTTGGAGTACCTCGCATAACCCTACAATAAGTGACAACCATACCACTAACGGTATTAGTACGGGTAGCTTTACAAGTTCTATAACAGGGCTTTTGGCAAGCACAACCTACTATGTACGTGCCTATGCGACCAACTCCGTTGGCACTGCCTACGGTAATGAGGATACAATTACGACTATCCCTACTGGATCTTTACCGGGAGTATTTTCAGTTGCCGCTAACAAACAAGTCCGTTTCTCTCGGGGAAATTTGCAATGGAGTGCAAAGGGCGGCGGCAGCACTGCTACAACCCACAATGTGGCTGGAGGTGGAACCGCAGCAGGAACATGGCGTTTCGCTGAGCACCAATACGATAGAATTTGGAATAATAACACCAATATATCCTCATCTTACTCTGGTTGGATAGATCTTTTCGGTTGGGCTACAAGTGGCTACAACAACAAATATCCTTATATGACAAGTACCACAAACACTGATTATGGGAACAGTACCCAAAACATAGCTGGCACTAACTATGATTGGGGCGTTTATAACGCCATAAGCAACGGTGGCAACCAACCTAATTTATGGCGAACCCTTACAAAAACAGAATGGGCTTATCTATTAAATAGTCGTGCCACAAACTCCGGCATACGCTATGCAAAAGCAAAGGTAAATGGTGTGCCCGGATTGATAATTGTACCTGACAACTGGAGCGCATATAACAAATACGTATTTTTTAACTTTAACACTTCTGGTTCAAACTTTGATGCCATTGTCTTAACCGCTGCCCAGTGGGCTACATTTGAGAGCACCGGTTGTGTCTTCCTGCCAGCTGCAGGATATCGTTCCGGTACCGGGCTGACCAAGGAAAACAGTTCCGGTAGTCCTTTAGGTTACTACTGGTCATCCACGTCTTCCAACAACAATACCGGTGCGTACGCATTTAATTACGGCAATAGTTTTCTATACACTGACAACGACTCATGGTGCGTAAGAGGACGCGCTGAAGGTTTTTCTGTTCGACTTGTCATGGATGTCATACAACAATAACTGACACAAATAATTTAATACACAAAAATAAACCCTAAATTCAACAAATAAATGCAACACTTTTTGTAGAAAAAGGAGTGCGTAAGCCACTAAAACTTCAAAGGAGAAAAAGCAAAAAATGCGATTTCTCCCTTGTTTGCGAAAAAATGCTTATCTTTGCGCTCCTTCCAAAAAACAAAAAGATGGAGCATTTAACGCGGATACAAAGGTACGAAATTTATTCGAAACTGAAAGCAGGTTTTTTCAAAGATCAGATTGCCAAGGATTTGTGTGTGGACAGAAGCACCATATACAGAGAGCTCAGGCGCAACAGCAACCAGAAAACGGGGGTGTATGATCCGGAACTGGCAGACAAAAAATACAGGAGAAGGATGAGCGAGAAACCCAAGCGAAAGACTTTCACAGAGGAGATGCGCAGCTTGGCGGCAGAACTTCTTACGAAGCAGCTCTCGCCGGAGCAGATAAAAGGGCGTTGCGACTTGCTTGGAGTCCCCATGGTGTCGCACGAGCGGCTGTACCAGTTCGTGTGGGAGGACAAGAAAAAAGGCGGCGAGCTGCACAAACATCTCCGCAGGCATGGACGAAAATACCGCAGGCGAGGGGCGGCCAAAGACAGCCGTGGAATAATCAAAGAACGAGTAGGCATCGAACAGCGTCCTGCTGTGGTGGACGAGAAAAAGCGTTTCGGCGACTTCGAGATAGACCTCGTGCTGGGGCGCAACCATAAAGGAGCCCTGCTCACAGCCAACGACAGAGCCACAAGATTGTCGCTGCTTGCACCGCTGAAAGGCAAGTCCGCAGAAGAAGTGAAAGCTGCCGCAATAAAGCTGCTAGCACCTTTCAGAGGCCTGCTGAAGACAATCACATCCGACAACGGGAAAGAGTTTGCCTTGCACAAAGAAATTGCCGAGGCTTTGAGCGTGGATTACTATTTTGCGCATCCCTACCATTCGTGGGAACGTGGTGCAAATGAAAACATGAACGGACTAATCAGGCAATATCTGCCCAAAGGGACATCTTTCGAAACCTTGGAAGACAATTACACCGAGCTGATTCAGAAAAAATTAAACAACAGGCCGAGAAAAATTTTGGGCTTTTTGACCCCAATTGAATATTTTTTTCGTAACTTTGCAAAATCGAATTTTGAAAATAATCATAGTGTTGCATTTATAACTTGAATGTGGCAACAATTAAAACAATGGAAAAACAAAATTTATCTGGCATTGTGGTGTACACAATACACGGAGGTGAAGAACAAAAGCAATTAAGAGATTCCCTTCGCAATAAAATCACATCCGTGTTTGATGCTATTCAAATAGACGAATCCACGTATGGGATTAATATCAATGCAGAAAATCGCGATGCTGTTGTAAAAAAGCTGGAGAAAATATGTAAAGAAGCTCAAGAAGAATCTGGTCTTTCTTTCTCTAATAATGATTTCGTCAAATTTTATTATCCAACTCGCAAGGAGGAATCCCGTGATAACAGATGGATTAGGCACAAAGTAATCGAATTATTTGACAAAAAATGACCATATTTGAGAAAAAAATAGTATATCTGTAACGAAAATAATAAACACAATGGAACCAAAGAACATATTTCTTCAGAAAATTAGTGAGCAATTGCATCAACTGAACAAAAATGAACACATTCTAATTATTCCAGTTGAAGATACAGCATTTTACGTATTTGATATAGACAAACATCGATTACTTTCGTTTGTTATTAATAAAGAACAAATAAGTGACAACTCGGAAAATGTGGAATTGTGGATATATGATAAGCTTACTTTTGAATATGCTATTTTTCAAATAAGTTTAAAACAATATTCACAAACTGCATCAGAAAATCAACGGTTAGTTTTCGCAGAACAATACATAAAAGAATTCGATAAGAAAAAAGAAAAAGAAACCTTGATAAAACTATTACAAAAAAATGATTTCTCTATCAATAATGAACAATGAGTATTCTGCATAATTAAATTAAAAAGTTAAAACATATGACACCCTTCAACAAAGACAATCATATAATTGCTATTCAGAAACTTATGGAACGTGAGCAACGAGGAGAAAGCATAAATGCATTGAGAAACCATTATATAGATGCGAACACAATCAATCTTGATTTGGATGCACCTCTTTACAGAATAATGCAATTTGAACGTTTGTGTGATGTGTTATCAAAAAGAGAGCTAAGTATGGTACACCCACAAAGATGGGATGATCCATATGAAGTATTTCTAATGCGAAGTTACGGAACGACCTCGGAAGGGGAAAAGGTGGGATTTGAGCCAATCAAAGATTCTTTATATGGTCTTTGTTTTTCATTAAACCCCGAATGTGATGGACTTTGGAGGAGTTTTTCTAATCAATCATGCACGAATTGTACTCAGGAGAAATGGTCTATTAGACACGGAAAACAGCCAATTACTGTAAAAATCAAAACAACTGGAAGAAAACTGATGGATGCATTTTACGACATAAGTGTTCGATTTCATTCTCTTAGTTTTTGGATTGGGATGGTAGATTATTGTAATGCTGAACAAATTTCCAATGTTATAAATGACGGCATAAATCACATCACAGATAACACAGGGGTGGATCTTATTAAAACTCTGCTAATAAAAAGGATGCCTTTTAAATATGAGCAGGAAGTAAGATTACTATACCACAAGTGTGACGATTCGACAACTTATAAAGTCCCTTCCGATTTTTTCTATTTCAATGTGGATCCTAATAAATTGATAGATGAAATAGAGTTTTCACCCTGGGTTTGTAAAGATGAAGTGGAGCGTCTCACACCGGAAATCAGAAAATATTATGATGGAAGCGTAACACGTTCAAAACTATATGACGAACCTGGTATACATATAAAATTGTAAGTATGTAGCCTTTGCAGGCTTGAAACCCTTCCGTCTTCCAATAAGTTTAAAAAAGTGTAATGGAATTCCACCTTCAATTAGGCTTACAAGTTTAGGCTATTGTGCAGTAATCATATCGCTTGTTGATTTGCAGAGACACAAAAAGAAAGCCTTTAGAAAAGTAAATTTCAACAAAAAAGCTCGTCAGAAGCGTAATAAGTGCTTTTGGCGGGCTGTTTTTGTGCCAACTGCCACATCAAAATTGGGTAACCATTTGGCGCAGAACGAGGTGGTGGTACGATAAAATTAGTGATTACAAAATCACTCTGCCCAAAATTATAATCCGCCCTTTTCGATAAAAATCATCAAAATGGGCGGATTATAACTTAATATTTTGCCTATTTCAAGAAAAATCGTATCTTTGTGGCGGATTATAAAAACAACAATATGGCGGAAATAATTGGAAGACAGAAGGAAATAGATATCCTTAATAGGTTGTACAATAGCAACAATGCCCAATTTGTAGCTGTATATGGACGGCGGCGTGTGGGCAAAACATATTTGGTCAATAAGGTGTTCAAGGACAAGATGACATTCCACCATACTGGATTGTCGCCATTCGACAACGGCAACAAGATGACTATGGCAGCACAGTTGCAAGCGTTCCACTATTCCTTACTCCACAGCGGTATGGAAGAAACAGAGCCTTGTCCAAAGTCGTGGCTCGAGGCGTTTTATATGCTCGAAAAATTGTTGTTAAAACTCGACAATGGCGAACGTCAAGTAGTATTTATCGACGAACTGTCGTGGATGGACACACCCCGAAGCGGCTTTCTTACAGCATTTGAGAGTTTTTGGAACGGCTGGGCATCGGCTCGCGACAATATGTTTCTTATAGTCTGCGGCTCGTCCACAACGTGGATGTTGGGAAAATTGGTTAACAATTACGGAGGATTGTATGGCCGTCTCACCTGCGAAATAAAACTATCGCCATTCACCCTGGGAGAATGCGACGACTACCTTCGATCGAACAAGATTGTTTTGAGCCAATATGATGTCGTGCAGGCTTATATGGCCTTGGGCGGCATACCTTATTATCTTGGGTATTTTGTTCAAGGACTGAGTCTTGCGCAAAATATCGATATGCTGTTTTTCGAAAAGAATGCTGTTCTTCGAAAAGAGTATGACCGCCTGTTCCAGTCACTTTTTTTGCATTGGGATGAGCATCAGAAGATTGTCAGTCTGTTGGCCACAAGACATTATGGTTTCACTCGTGACGAGATTTCCGCAAAGTGCGGTATTTCAAAAGGCGGCGGATTGTCCTCAATGCTTAAAGCCTTGATTGATAGTGATTTTATTGCTAAATATGTTCCTGTCGTCAACAAACGGAAAGAGGATTATTATCGTCTTAGCGACCCTTTTTGTGCATTTTATTTGAAATTTTTAGAGGGCAACCGAAACACCGATCCTCAATTTTGGCAGAACAGCCAGAACTTGGCACCAATTGTTACGTGGCGCGGTTATGCTTTTGAGCAAGTTTGTTTCAATCACATTGCCCAGATTAAGGCCGCCTTGGGAGTTTCGGGGGTCGTGTCTAAAGAATCGGCATTGTTGGTTCGTGGCGACAAAGACA
>Ga0247609_10003358_pt1 | contig 16274 bp, 7 predicted proteins | sample 172DNAGHGlowgp2_FD_193487 | JGI IMG/M metagenome (GOLD analysis project Ga0247609, IMG submission 193487) | Sheep rumen microbial communities from Palmerston North, Manawatu-Wanganui, New Zealand - 1728 DNA GHGlow gp2 | ecosystem: Host-associated > Mammals > Digestive system > Stomach > Rumen ...
GCCCGAGACGGCAACGGAAGACGTGAACAGCTATGAGATCTTCGTCTCCGACGTGACGCGGCGGCTCATCTCCTCCGCCGGCATCGACGAGACTGAGCGCTACCCCTCCAGCATGATCGAAGTGGTGGTCAACGCCCGCCGCGACGGGCATGAGATCGAGCTCTACCGCAATTTCAAGAGCGGCACCTGCGACGCCGCCGCGCTCAAGCGCGATCTGCAGAAGGCCATGGGCTACGGCCGCGACCGTCTGGCCGCCGTGCCGACGCCGGTCAACGGCAAGGTCAACGTGCTCTTCTCCGGCGCGGACGCCTGCGAGATCTACAGCTACTTCGTGGCCCGCATGAACGCCCAGATGGTCTACCGCAAGATGAGCGACTGGGAGATCGGCAAGCCCGTCTGCGAAAACGCCACCGGCGATAAGGTCACGGTCACGGCCCTGCGGGAGCTGGAAAACTCCTCTGCCAACCACGGCTTTGACGCCAGCGGCTCCCGCATCCGGGACGTGGTCATGATCGAGGAAGGCGTGGCCCGCAATTACCTGGGCGACCGCATGTTCTCCAGCTACCTGGGCCTGGAGGACGCCTTCATGCCCACGAACATCGCCGTCTCCGGCGGCACGCACAGCGAGGAAGAGCTGCGCGCCGGGCAGTACCTGGAGGCTGTGGAGTTCTCCGACTTCCAGGTGGACACCATGACCGGCGACATCTTCGGGGAAATCCGTCTGGCCTACTGGCACGACGGCGAGAAGTGCATCCCGGTCTCCGGCGGCTCCATCTCCGGCAGCATGGACGACTTCGTCGGTTCCCTGCGCATGAGCCGGGAGAGCGCCCAGTACGACAACGTGCGCATCCCCGCGCTGACGCTGCTGCAGGGCGTCACCGTCACCGGCGCCGAGAAGTAAAAGAACACAAAACACGGGGCGAAAGCCCCGCGTTTTTGCAAAGGGAGAGGGTAAAACATGATCCAAATCCGCGTCATCGACGAGGAGAGAAAACAGGACGTCAATCTGCCGAACGAGCCCTTTCGCCTCTTCGGGCGGATGATCCCGTCCTACATGAACGAACAGTGGAGCTATACGACAGAACGCTTTCCGCCGGAGGAAGTGACGGAGATGTGCTTCCCGGACTGCCCCTATGACTTCGACGCGGAGCGGGAGCACACGGTCTTCCTCGGCGCTTATGACGCAGAGCGCTGCATCGGCCTTGCTGTGCTGCGTGACGACATGTTCAGGTACCTCTATCTGGATGATCTGAAAGTGAACGCGGCCTATCGCGGGCAGGGCGTGGGCCGGCTGCTGCTGGACGGGGCAAAACAGGCCGCCCAGGAGCGCGGCTGTCGCGGTGTGTACACCATCGGGCAGGACAACAACCTGGCCGCCTGCCTGTTTTACCTGAGATACGGCTTCAAAATCGGCGGCTTTGACAACCGCATCTATCGCGGCACATCGCAGGAGAATAAGGCAAACATCCTGTTTTATATCGATTGCTGAGCAGACAGCCAAAGCTCCCGCAGACCCGGTCGGTCTGCGGGAGCTTTTCCATTTTGGAAAAAACAGGCGGAAAACAGGGCCTGCGAGGCAATTTTACGGCATAAAAACATGAATACAGGGCCTTTGCTGCGCCGGGGGACCGGAACCGGAAACGCGCTTTCCTGGCGCAAAAACGGCGGATATTTTGTCCCTTGAGCCGGAAAGAATGCTTGATTCTTTGCTGTATTTGTTTTACAATAAAATAGCTGTATTTTTTGCTTTTTTTATCAATTTTAGAGGAAAGCACCCGGATGAGGCAAAACGAAATTGCCTTCCACATCGGCTGAGATACGGCACAGAGGACTTGCAAGCTTCAGGAGGAAAGAGCGAAATGGGGAAGAGAGTATGCAGACTATGCCTGTGCGTGCTGTTGTCGGTTTGCCTTATGATAAGCGCACTGCCGAGCGCCTGGGCGGCGGCCGGCGATGAGATCCGCGCTGCGAAAAAGATCATCTCTGTGGTATATGACGACTCCGGCAGCATGCAGTCTTATGAGCGCTATGTCTATGCCAACTACGCCACACAGGCGCTGGCGGCCCTGCTCAATGAACAGGATGAACTGTATATTACCTACATGAGCGCGCCAACCAATGCTGTGGAGATGAACCTTCGCAAGATCAGCGATACGGTCGCCTCGGTCCGGCGGGTGTCTTACGGCGGCGGAACGCCTGAGGCGGCGATCGACACAGCCTATGAGAAGCTGACGGCGAACGGGGAAACAGAGCGCACAACACAGTTCTGGCTGGTCATTATGACGGACGGAGAAGTGGAGAAAACCGGCGGCGGAGGCGTGACTCTGCTGGAGAATGAGCTGCGAAGCAAGCTGAGCGCCCTGGCCGGAAGCTCCATGAGCAACGGCACTGCGCTGAACCTGGTGTATTTCAGCATGGGTTCGGGCGTCGTCCTCGCCCCGGATACCGCGAAAGGCTTTTATACCTATTCGGCGTCGGACGGGAGGGAAATCAGCGCAGAGATTCAAAAACTGGCGGCGCTGATCTCCGGCAGATTCAGCGTTGACAGCTTTGAGATGCCGGATGAGAGCACGATCCGCTTCGACTCTTCACTGCCGCTCTACAGCATCTCGATCCTGTCTCAGAATTCCACGGCAGAGGTCACTTCGGCGGAGGCCGGCAGCGCAAAGCTCAAATACCGGAATGTCGCGCTGGAAAAAAGAGGGGGGCTGATTCTGAACGGCAACGCCGCCGTGCTCTTTCGTCAGGATGCCGCGGGGAAATCCCAGGTGATCCCAGATGGAAGCTATACCGTTCATCTCAGCGGCCCTGTGGCGAAGGATCAGATCATCATTCAATTTGAACCGGCGATCGGAATGAAGGCCAGGTTCAGCAGCGGCGGGCAGGAGATTGACGATTACGACGATCTTCTGCAGGGGGACAGAGTGAGCGTGTCCCTGGTCCCCGTCGTGCCGGGAACGGATCAGGAGATCCCCCTCAGCGATCTGCCCGCGGGAATTCAGTGGAGCGTAGAGTGCGAGGCCAAGGGCAAGCCGATCGCCTCGGCTTCCGACCGTTCCCTGTCTGACGTTGAACTTCAGCTGGGCGAAATGCTGTTTCGAGGGTCCATGCAGATCCCGGGCTTTGCCCCGCTTATCTTTGAGCAGAAACTGGACATCCAGGAATCCTTCCGCAACCTGGGGATCGAGGTGGAGCAGCCGGCGGAGCTGACCTATAAACGTACGGACATCGCCGGCTTCACCACGCAGGAGCATGTGAAATACTACATCACCTCCGACGGGGAGCGGCTGACGCCCGATCAGCTCAAGCGCAGCGGCCTGAGCATGCAGATCGCCGACTTCAGGTTCAACGATGATAAGAAACCGGATCCGAAACCGGTCAGATGCTCGCTCAAGCAGGAGGCCGACGGCGGCTATATCCTGCAGCCCCGGGCCTATGTCCCCTTCGGCGCCGGCTTTATCCGCGCGGGCGAGTATACCGCCGAGGTCAGCATTGTTCAGAACGATGACATCAAGGCCGAGGGCAGCTTCACCGCTGTGAAAACACCCGGCGACTGGCCGCAGATGATCTGGCTGCTTGTCATCCTGTATCTGCTGTTCCTGCTGATCTGGAACCTTTTTGTCAAGTGCAAGTTCCGGCGTCAGACGATCGCAAGCGATCAGTATCAGATCCTGTCCAGCGGCGGCGGAAAACATCTTTCCGGCCCGACCACGCGAACCCTGGGCTGGCTGACCGGCAACTTCCTGCTCCTGCCGCTGCGGGCCAGCAAGATCCGCTTCCAGGGGCTGGAGATCATCGCCGGCGAGGATGGGAGCATTATCATCAGCGGCCGGTCCATCGCCTCCCGCTGCGCGGCATACGGGCCGAGCACCAGCGATCCGATCCGGCATGCCCGCAGCATCGCGCGCGGTCTCGTATCCACCAGAACGCCGAAGGGGGACAAGAAGGCCGTCTCGGACCGCAGCCTGTCTGACACGCCGACCTATTTCCAGGACAATACGGCGACGCCGCAGATCTGGAACATCTATCGTCAAAAGTAAAACCGCATGAGCTTGTCTGAACGATCAAACATATCTGAAAAGGAGAATGAAGCATGGCTATGAACAAGATCCCGACCCTTATCCTGGGCATCGGGGGAATCGGCTGCAAGATCGCGGCCGGTGTGAGCGACCTGCTGAGTGAAGAAGACAGAAAATACGTCGGTATCGTCGGCCTGGATACGAATGTAAACGACCTGGCGGCTTTACAGAAGAAGCGGATCAAAACCATTCAAACCAGCGACAACCGGCTGGTCCGCGATTTCCTGGTCGAGCACCCTGAGTATAAATCCTGGTTCCCGGTCAGCCGTTTTATCGTCGACAAGGGCATGCTGGACGGCGCCGGCCAGATCCGTTCCATCTCCCGCCTCGCGGCCATCGCCGCGGAGCAGAGCGGCGCCTTTATTCCCATTGAGGAAGAAATCAAGCGGATCCGCGCCAATGACGGCGATGGTAGCCGCAATACCCTGACGGTCATGGTCGTCGGCAGTATTACCGGCGGCACGGGCGCCGGCCTGTTCCTCCAGCTTCCCTTCTACATTCGCAAGCATCTGAAGCATACGGACGGGATCGATTCCATCATCATCCGCGGCATGTTTGTCAGTTCGGACATCACGGCCCCGGTGCAGCCTTCCGTGATCAACAAGAAGGCCGTGCGTGTGAATGCCTACGCCTGCCTGAAAGAACTCAACGCCTTCTTCATGACGCAGCAGGACAGCGATCTGGAGGATCGGCTCAACATCGAATGGTATGAAAAGCGCAGCGCCTCCGAGCAGGAGCTGGTGATTCGCCAGATCACCCATAACGAGAAGAGGATGGCCTTTGATCCGGAGCTGGATGAGGATGAGCTCGAGATGAATGCGGGCTTCGATGCCGGCAGCATGACCGACAGCCAGATCCTTGCCGAAGGCAATGCGAACATCCCTTACAACTACCTGTATCTGATCGAGGCCAGCAATGCCAACGGCAGCATCGGCGAGGCCTCCATCGGCAGCGTCATCAATCAGATCTCCCGCATCGTTTTTACCTATATGTTTACCCCGGTCAAGGACAACGCGCTGTCTGTGGAAGATAATTTTGTCCTGCAGGACATGTCCCAGGGCGGCATGAACCGCTATGCCAGCGCCGGCCTCTGCCGCCTGGTATATCCGAAGGAGACCGCGCAGGAGTATGTCACGCTCTGCACGGCGCGGGATCTTGTCAAGGAAGAGTGGCTTGCGGTCGATCAGGAGTTTGCCCAGGAAGTGATCACGGCCAGAGGGCAGATGCAGACCGACGGCACCATCGAGCTGCCGAAAATGCAGAAATCCTTCCCGGTCCTGTTTGAGAACGCTGTCAAGAACGGAAAGCTCACCCGGCTGCGCAAGGAGACCTTTGTCGTCAACGAAATGCACGACGAGTTCCCGCGCATCAACGCCTTCATTGAAGGAATCGACGAGCTGGTTGAGGAGCGGGTGAAGGAAGATGACGTCACGCAGGCAAGAGAAGCCTGCACCGTCAACGGCGACGCAATGCGTACGCCTTCCGGCGCCCAGAAGGAGATCGCCAGCATCTATGATGCGCTGAAAAGCTACGAGAAGCTGGCAAAGTCCATCGTCTCCACCGGCAGCGCCCGCATCGCCAACGTGCTCTTCCCGCCTTCCTGGGACGGCATGATGGGCGGCAAGGATCATCCCAACTGCATCTATCAGTGGATGAATTCCGTTCACCCGCTGACCGGGCGGTATTTCTGCTATGTTATTCTCAACGAGCTTGAGGATCAGATCGAGAAGCTGGAAACCGATGCGGCCGGCATCGACCTCAAGGCATATGAGAATGAAGATTTCGACCCGAAGAAGCCCAACAAGCAGACGGCTGCGGAAGCGGTTGCCGGCTTGTCGGACAAGAATGAGTTCTTCGGCTTTCTGGAGCGCTCCGGGGTCAATCTGGACGCCAAGAAGCTCCGGCGCATCCGCCGCCAGCTGCAGGATAACGTGGCCGAGGCGCAGAGCACGCAGATCAGCGAGTATCTGGTAACGAATCTGAAGCTCAATGTCTGCCTCCAGCTCAAGCTGCGCGTGGAGGAACTGGTGAAAAACTACGAGAACTTCTTCTCCGGTATCTCCACGATCATTCGGGAAAACGACCGCCAGATCGAGCAGATCGAGAAGAGCAGGGGCCTTCCCCTCGGCCAGAAGGGCGTGTACTGCAATGCGGAAGCCATGCGCACCATGGCAAACGAGTATCTGAACAAGGGGCGCAATGAGCTCCCGCCGGAGACCTGTACGGCTGTGTTTGAGCAGCTGTTCCGCGTGTTCGCCGACGATTTCAGCCTCGCCGGCAAGCAGCTTACCGAGAAGGGCAGGCTGCGCAGAGAGAGCGAACGGAAGAAGTCTCTGGACAGTATCTTCCAGACCGCCGTCTACGATACGCTCCGGGAGCAGGTGATCAAAAACGGCGGCTCCATCATCGATATGAACGTGCTGGAGGCTTTGAACAAGCAGATGGAGCTGGAGACCGGCATCACGAAGAACAGCGCCGATTACGAGCAGGCGTCTCTCCACTACATCCGCGACCAGATCGAGAGTGCGATGATTATGGCGTCTCCCATGCTCGCGGTGGACCGCTCCACCATGGCGGCGAACACGGAGACGGTTTATCTGGCGCTGAATCCGAGCTGCGCCGTCATGCGGGACGGGGAACCTGACGTGAACGCCACGCAGGAGGCCTATGTTCCCGGCGCAGGCGCTGCGACCGACGGCGTGAAGCCGACCGTGCTGATGGACGAGGAGTTCTCGCCCTATGCGATCACGTGCCTCAAGGCGCGCTATAAATTCCTGATCGAAGACCTGATCAAATACCGTCCGGGCTCCGAAAACGCCATCGCTTACCGTGAGCGTATCTACGGGCTGAACCGGCCCGTGGAGTCCAACGATCCCGACGCGTTCAAGATGGTCATCAATCCCCACCTCAATCGCTACTGGCATGAGGAGGGCTTTGTGCCCGCGATCGATCCGCTCCAGCGCATCAAGGACAAGGAGGACTGCACCAAGGCCTTCATCTACGGCCTCGGACTGGACTTCTTCAACCGCAGCGTGGACGACGATCACCTGGATGAGCAGGGGAAGGGCAGAAGCTTCTGGTATGTGAATTCCGGCGCGGGCAGCGATCCCGTGACCGTCTGCCGCCGTCATATCGGCAACGAGTTTGCCGATCTCTACAAGGCGATTCCCTTCAACGGCGCCATCAAGCGCAGGATCCTGCGGATCGCGGAGGCGACGGCCAGACGCATGAAGGGCCACTATGAGGCGGCAGAGCTGTTTGCCGGCATCATGGAGAACGACTTCGTCGAGGATCTCTGCGCCGTTTCGATCAGCCAGACGGACGATGCAGAACTGAACATCTTCGATATCTTCCTGAGAATGCGGGATCAGATGGACGGCGACGAATGGAACGCGCTGTTCTCCGGCCTGCTCAGCACGCTGCAGGAATTCTGCACCCGTCTCTTCGGCGGCAATAAGGCCATGGTCACAAAGGCAACCCGCATGATCCTGGAAAAGATCTATGAGGGCTGCGCCACTGCGGCGAAAGAACCCGCGGCGAAAAAGACGGCCGATGTTCGCCTTGAGGAACAGTACAAGCGTATTCTGCAGGAATCCGCCGAGTACTGATCCGGGGAAGGGGCGAGCGGCATACCGGGGATCACGGCGGCAAAGCGGCTGTGATCCCCGACCCGGATTATTCTAGCGGAAAGGAAGGAAAGCGCCATGCCTGACAGCTTTCGTTTCCTGATCAACGTAGATCAGTGCCTGAACATGTCGCGCTTTGACATGTTCTTTTATAAGCTGGAGAGCCAGCACCGCTTCCACGCTTCGGAGGTTCAGCTTTTCGGCGATGAGTTTGGCTCCTCGCTGCGCCACGCAGTTCTGGATATTCGCAGGTATTTGAACAGGTACTCCTATTATGTGAGCGATTTTCAGATCATCGTCGCCATGCGCAGTGAATACCACGAGCAGAATACGCTCTGGCGGGAGACCATGCTCTATCGTCTGCTGCAGCTGCATTCCGAGCTGCAGGATGCCAGAATTTTTGTGACCTCCCATGAGAAGACGGAGCGGGCGGTCAATCTTGTCATGCTCCACGATGTGGATTTCAGCGGCGAGCGGCCCAGCTTTGATAACTATATGTCCGGCGAGCGCCTGGTTGCGGACTGCAGACAGCTGTTTGAGGAGGCCGGGCTCGACTGGGATGCCGACTATTCCCGGGAAGAGTGCCGGGAAAAACTGGCGGAATATGCGCAGCAGAAAGGGCATGACGCCGCTGCGCTGAAGCTGCTGGAGGAATTCTTCCTGGGGGAAAAACGCAGGGCCATGGATGAAGACGATCCGCTTCTCCGCGAGGAACTGGAGACGGGAAGTATGGTGCCCGGCCTAGACCAGCGCGTGCTGTTCAGCGCATACGTCAAGTCCGTGCTGATGAATTACCATGTCTTCGAGGACCTGATCAACCGCAACAATGAGAGCGAAAAGAATCTCACGCTGCTGCGGCTGGTGGAGTTTATCAACCGCAGCACCAGTCCCGAGACCACGGTGACCGGAGATCCGGACCCGCGCTCGCTGCCGGTCCGCTGCTCGGACAACTGGGCGGAAATCGCCGCCGACGATCAGCTGGAGCGCCGGTATGCGGAGATGCTCTTTGATTACCGGGAGACGCTTATCAGCGCCAGACAGGATCTGGAGCGGGGCAGCTTTTCGCGCATTGCCACCACAAAACTGCCCGAAAAGCATATCCCGTCTGACGATGAGATCCGCCCGGAGGGGACCACTTTCGGCTCCAATCAGAGGAAAAGCACCGAGCTGTCGCTCAAGCAGATCATGGAGAGCTTTGAAAAGACGGGCATCCGCGGCGGCATCGAAGCCTGGGATACCACATATCGGCAGCTCAAAGACAGCCTCGAGAGCATGGAAAAAGATCTGAAGGAGTATGCCAGAGGTCTGAGCCTGCAGTATGCCGGCATCCTGGAGCAGCGGAAGAACGAGACGCGGCAGTGGGAGCGGGAGAACTATGATCCCGGCCCGGACCTGGAGTCCGTCAGACTGGAGGCCGACGGTGATCGGGAGCGGCGGCTCAAAGAACTGAAGGACTCCCACATCCGCTCTTCTCTGAGTTTTCAGGATCAGCTCAATATGGAGAGTGCCCTCGAGCAGTGCAACGGCAGCATCCGCTTCAAAATGCACTGCGCCAGGGCGGTGGGCTTTGCGAATTTCTTCGCGCTTGCGATCCTGATCCTGCTGCTGTTCCTGGGCCATTATGCAGTGCTGCAGCCCTATGTCTTTCAGGATGGGGAGCAGCTGTCCTTTGCGCTGCTTTACATCCTGGCGGTGACGGTGCTGATCTTTTCCTGCTGGAAGCTGCCCGGGCTGTATTTCCGGCGGGGCATCAGAAAAGAGATCCAGAAGCTCAATGAGAGCATGGATCTCTATATCCGCGGATATTTTGACAAGGCGGATTACTTCCTTCGCTATATCAATCTCTTGAATCAACTGGACTATATCTCCCGCTATTCTTCTATGATCACTCGTGTGCGGGAGCATTCGGAATACATAGAAAAGGGCATCAAATGGCATCTTGTGCAGGTCCGGCTCCATCTCGACCGGCTGGGCTTTTTCCGGGATCTCATCGTCACGCAGAACGATAAGGCGTCGAAAGGGGTATATGCCCGCATTTCGCCCACCGATTACAGCGGGAAGATCCAGAATGTGGTCAGATGCCCGGTTTACTGGCCGCAGGGCTGAGGAGGGAAATCATGCAGATTTTGTTTTTTACTGTTTTCCTGGCATTCCTCGGGCTCTGCATGTTCGGGATCGATCTGCTGATCCGCAGAACCGCCTATGACAGGAAGGCCCGCTATCTGCACGGCCGCCTGATCATTGCCGTACTGCTGGTGGAACTGCTGGCCGCCAATGTTTTTACGATCTCTTTCCCGATGATGGGCGTGGACGCGGTGATCAATTCTTCGCTCCTGGCGCCCTTCTTCGACGTGGTGCTGCCCAAACGCGCCTATGAGCTGCTGTATATGCTGCTGGTGCTGTTTGGCCTGAACATCCTGCTGATGCTGATGATCCTGGCCGCCATCCTGGTCACCAGGTTTCTGTTTCGCAGACAGCTGGAGTACAGGAGCGCAGAAGATTTTTACGGCGCGGAGCGGCTCCTGCATCCGGCCTGGCTGCTTGCGTACCGCTACTACAGCGATGAGGAGCAGGAGGGGCGCCTGAACAGCAGGGGCTACTGCGCAAAGATCTGGGCCGACGGGATGAAGAACGTGTTCCTGCTGCTCTGGATCCTGGAGGTCATCCTGCTTGCCGTCTCCGTCCTCTGGGGCGGTGAGGTCTGGAACGAGCGGCTGCGTGCGGCGAGCAAGGCCTGGTATCTGCTGCCGATGGCGGCGTATCTGCTGGTCGAACAGTTTGCGCTGTTTCTGGAGGGCGAAGCCGAGGAGAGCGAAGCGGGAAGCTTCCAGTCCGCCTCGGTGGACGAGCGCCTGACCGGCGATATGGAAAAACTGCTCAACGCCTTTCGCGGCACGTTCCGCAATTCCGGCGTGCTTCTGTACAGCGAGGCCGGCGAATACCGCACCCAGGGGCGTGACGGGCTGAACAGCAATGATCTGGACAACCAGCAGCTGCGGGACTGCCTGCAGCCGGACGTGCTCAGCTTTCTGTCCAGCCAGCTGCGCGAGAGCGGCGTACAGCAGTGCGACGCCTATCAGAACGCGCTGGTAGCGCTGCTCAACGGGGAATCCATCCATGTCCGCGACCAGAAGGACGGGGAGTTCCTGATCTATCTGGCGGCCTATCTGAACAACTATCTGTCCCAGGGCAGGACCGCGCTTGTGCTCTGCCGGAATGCGGAGGACGCACATAATGTCTGCTCCGGCCTGGAGCAATGCCTGGCCGACCTCAACTCCCTGTACAATGTTTGGAGCGTCCGGGAGAGCAGCGGGATCAACAGTGCCGGGCGAATGGACGTGCTTGTCTGCAGCTGGGCGGAGCTGAGCGTGCTGAACCTCTCCGAGAAGCAGAGCGATTTTGAAAAGGATCTTTTCAGCGTCTGCATCATGGACGCCTTCTCGCTCTTCACGCAGGACGGAATCCATATCGAACAGGTGTTCAATGAACTGCGCAAGTCGGAAAAGACGCTTCAGTATATTCTCATCAGCGGCGAGGACAACGAGAACCTCCGCAATGCGGCGGAAAGCACCATCCGGCAGAGCCTGGCCCCCTTCAACCATGATGTAAAGCAGCGCAATACCAGCATCATGATCTGGAAGGAGGAGAGCCGCTATAAGCTGCAGCGCTATATCGGCGTCGGCGGAGACATGTCGCCCTACATGGGAACCGCGCTCCCGCTGGCGCTGGTGGCGGTGCGCTATGATCTGCCGCAGGTTTATCTCGTGTCCGACCCCGGCAGGGGAGACAAAACCTTCAAGAGCACGCTGAGCATGGGCACGAAGGAGATCATGCACTATCTGGGGCGGACAGTGAACCTTGAGAGCATTATCCGCTGGGATCCGAAGGAGTTTATGGGTCGGCAGGATGTGTGCATGGCGCTGGTGTACGACACTGAATACAATATGATCAACGCGCTGTGGCGCTGGATGAAATACGGCGGGAGCGACGGGACGCTGCTCCATGTGATCTCTCCTCCGTACCTGCTGCGTGACTTCATGGCGGCCAACTTCCGCAGAAAGAAGCTGCTGCTGAAAAATCACGAGTTCGACGCGCTGATCCCATACTCCCGCGGCCTTGACATCAGCCACCGGATCGGCATCCTCACTGCCCTCAGCGGGGGCGGGCTGACCAGAGAACAGCTGATGGAGCGCAGCAGCAGTTACGGCTGGCGCTATGAAAACGAAGAAAAACTCCTGGAGGACTGCCTGCGTGTGGTCCTGCGCAAGGAAGAAGTTCACAGCGTTTACGATTGCTTCCGTTTTGAAGAAATCGAGATTTTTGACAAGAAACAGGAGAATTTCCTGACCTGTACCTATATCACCCTGAGCGACCCGGGCATCAAAAAGAGAATCCTGGAGCAGGCGTCTTTCGGAAAATGGGTGTCCGGCTCCGGCCCTCGCGCGGATATGGACGTGCTGAGCGGCAACCTGCATAACTACTATCTGCGGGGGCAGATCGCCGCGTTTGAGGGCTATCTGTACAAGATCACCGGCGTGAAGGACGGCTGCGTGTATGCCGAGAAGGAGATGCCCCAGAGCCTTCCGCAGTACTATCCGATCTCGTGCTTCCGCTTCCAGAAGTATGAGCAGCTCGACTCCGGCGTGGATTACAGCTTTGTGGATATGGACCTGTGCCGTGCGCGTGTCAGCAGGACGATCCTGGGCTACTGGGCAAGCACCCAGGGGAATGATTTTGCGACTCCGGGCGGTGTGCTGTTCAACAAGCTGATCAACGACGACGGGGAAGGAATCACGCAGCGGATCGAAAACGCGGGCGTCCTGGAGTTTTCCTTCCACCGGGCGCAGCTGGGAGAGCGCTGGAGAGAAGTGGCCAATCTGTTCGCCTTTCTGCTGGGCGAACTCAGCAGGACCCTGTTTCCGACGATCTGGCAGAACCTCTTCGTGGTGACGGACGGATGCCCGGATTCGGAGCTGATGAACAGAGTCCTGCAAAACGGAGAGGACTCGGACCTGAATGATCGGATCCGCAGCACGATCCCCTGGGCGGAAAACGAGGACGAAGCGGCCCCGGAGGATGATCAGTATGCGACCGTGTACGCGGTGGAATTCAGCTGCGTCGAATATGGCATGGTGCAGATGATCTACAGCAAGCGGGAGAGCATCTTCCGCATGATGCACGAATATCTCAGCTGGTACCTGGGCGCGGACCGCACAGCCGGGGAAGGGGAGCCTGCGCAGGGCGCGGAGCCCGGATATCTGCATTTTGGCGCAGAGAAGATTCCGGATCTGTTTGAGCCGCAGGAGCTCATGAATGTTCTGGACAGATTGTCTCATCCGACGGATGCCCCGGTCGGGGAGGAGCTGAGCGAGACCGACGGCGGCAAGCGCTGCACCTTCTGCGGGCGGCCGGTCCTGTTTACCTACGACATGGGGGATGGGCGGTGCATGTGCCGTGACTGCAAGAGCCATCAGCTCTCCCGCCGGGACGAGATCAAATCCCTCTATTTTGAGACGATTCACTACATGGAGAAAAGCTATGGGATCAGCCTGCGTAAGAATATCCATGTACGCTTTCAGTCCGCAGACGCCATCCGGAAGGCCGTCAACGGCGGCTACAACGGCCGGGTGCTCGGCTTCTACAACAATCGCAGCCGCCAGCTCTGGCTGGAATCCCGCGGGCCGAAGATCGCGATCCAGAGCACGCTGCTGCATGAGCTTACGCACAGCTGGCAGCATGATCAGCTGAACATCCACGCCCTGACCCGCAAATTCCCGCGGAAGGACGCACAGCGGAATCTGCTCCTGCTGCTTGAGGGACATGCGATGTACGTCGAGGTGGACGCCATGCGCCGTCTCAACGAGCTGGAGTATGCGGACCGTATTCATGCGGAAACCATGTCCAGAACGGACGAATACGGCATTGGCTACCGGCTTTTGTATGATTACATCCGCGCCGAGGAGGAAAAAGGCAGTCACATGAATGCCTTCACGGCGATGGAACAGCTGGTAGCGGACGTGATTGAAGGGAGAAAGGTGATCGAAAATGCGACGTAACAGGAGGTGGATCAGCCTGCTGTGCCTGGCGGGGATCCTGCTTGGCCTGGCGGGCTGCGGTTCCCGCCCGGTGAGCATTCTGGATGAGGGCGCCGACCGTTTTTCGCAGGGAAAGACCGTTGAGGATTATTCTCTGCGGAATTCCGGCGATCTGCTGGATGAACTGATCGACAACTACTCCGGCTCTTTTTATTCCCCTTCCGAAACCGAGCTGTCAGACGATGAATATGAGGAAAAGAAGCAGGAGCAGCAGGGCGATCCCTCGTGGACGGACGATATCCCGACCGTCCGCAGCCGGGACGAACTGGTGGAGCTTGTATACAGAAAGTATGCGGAACCAGCAACGGATCTGCGCTTCAATGTTGACGGCGGCTATTTGCCCGATCTGAGCGATGAGCTGTTTTATGTGTACTGCATGATCGAGCGGAAGGACCCCATCGTCGGAACCGGCGTGAAAAGCTGGCTGTGGTGGAACCAGGGGAACGAATACTATCTGGGAATCGAGTATGCCTTTCCGCTGGATGAGCTGACAAGAATGCGCACAGAGGCCCGTGCGAAGGCCGGCGAGGTCGCAAGAAAGCTCGAAAAGCCCGGCATGAGCGATTATGAGCGTGTCGTGGCCGTAAACGAGTATCTCTGCGACACCGTCTATTACCCGCCCAATGAGCCCTACGCGGATGTGACCCATTCCGCCTACGGTGCGCTGATCGACGGCTGCGCTGTCTGCGAGGGCTATGCCTGCGCCTGTCAGGCCATCCTGAAGGAGATGAACGGCGCCTGTGATCTGGTGATCGGCCCCTGCACCAATGGCGAATACCACGCCTGGAACCTGGCAATGGTGGACGGCAACTGGTATCAGCTGGATGTAACCTGGAATGACGGCAGCAACCAGCGCGACGCCTATCTGCTTGTGACAGACGCCTACATGCGTCAGAGCCGAAGCTGGGACTATGCCCTGTATCCCAGTACGCCCGCATACCCCTATACCCCCTGATCGAACAGGGACATGGATGTGCGCCGTGCCGCAGGATGCCTGCGGTGGCGGCCCTCCGCCCCGGCCCGAAAAAGTCAGGCTGAGCCGCTTTTTCGGGTCGGGAAGACGAGCGGAACATTCCGCCCCGGGCCGCGTCATTCTCCCCAAAGGATCGAGATCATGGACTATTTCCAAAGCCAGAGCTGGTACAGCGGCACCGTTGAGCCTGAGGATTTTCGCGCAGAATGGCTCAGCTCCGTTGAAGTGAGCAATATCCAGCTGCTCAAGGACTACGAAAAATCCATGTACGGCGGCTCCTATTTCAAGTGAGGGCGGCAGGAGAGATTCCGTCTTTTCCCTTTGCTGCTATTATCTGATTCAATTCATGAATCAGATAAGCCGTGGGAACCGGCGAGGATCCTTTTCCTATGCCCAAAGATGCTGAAACCCGCAGGCCACATAGGCCTGCGGGATCTTTATTTATGGCTGCATCGCCGAGAGCTGCACAGAGGAGAAAACGGCCTTATGAAGCCTCATCAATAGGGATCGGCGTTTTCTCCCGGGGCCAGCGGGTAGGCGAGCGCATCGGAGGGCGTTTGACACAAACCGCTCACCCCGGAGGTGATCGCCCAGATGGCGGCCCCGTCCGTGCCGAAAGAAGCACTGCCCGCGTAGTCCATCGGGGAGGCGGAGCCGTTGAGGAGAAACTGCACGGAATCCGCGTTGACCCACTGGTTGCTGTCCGCCGATCTGGCCTTCAGGTTGCGTAGTTCCATGCTCCGGACCTCGCCGGCGTAGTCTGTCAGGAAGTTTTCCAGAAAACCGCCCACGCTGCACATATAGACGTCGGGAACGCCGGTATCGAAAGACGCCAGCAGATACCATGCGTTCTTCTGCAGGTCGCACACCGAGGCGGACAGGACCACGTTTCCGGTGCTTTCCGAATAGCTCTGCTGGACAAGCACGCGATAGTCCCGCCCGGCGTGCCAGTCAAAGGGGAGAATACAGTGCGTGAAGCTGCCCTCTGCATTGGTGGTATTTCCTCGCCCCTGTCCAGCCGGATAAAGCACTGTCGGCGTGAAAACCGTCACATTCCCGGCATAGTCCCGGCAGAAGGTGCTCCAGACCGTCATAATGAAGACATGGGAGCCATCCTCCAGCGTCTGGAAGCCGCAATATCCCCCCGGGACGCCGGTGTAATCGTTGTAGACGGAGGCGTATCTGGCCTCCAGATCCGAGACGTCCATCCACCAGTTGAGCGGGCAGAGATAAGTCCCTTTGGGCTCGTGATCCGCATGCATATCGACGGAGTATTCCAGCACCCGATTGACGTTGGGAAAGTGGTGATAGATGGCAATATAGGGCGAGCGGGCGCTCCCTCTCGCAAGAGAGATCTGGTCCACCGAAGGCGTCGACATGATCTGCTGCCAGTTTCTGACCGTATAGGCGTAGGGATCCGGCGTGGGCAGCGGCAGCGTGGGAACAGGGGTGAAGGCAGCGCGGTATTCGGTCTGCTCAGCGGACGTCGTCGGCGCGGGAG